>OGXN01000577.1_pt1 | contig 45566 bp, 42 predicted proteins | sample 1576281 | NCBI WGS metagenome assembly OGXN01 (sample SAMEA3541494, study PRJEB24748) | human gut metagenome | biome: human gut; feature: human-associated habitat; material: faeces | place: China | collected 2012
AATTTGAGGGAGATATTCAAGTAGTCAATCTAACAAGTACAAATCCAGCAGAAGGAAAAAGCTCCGTAGCGAGTAATCTTGCGACAGTCAGTATTGCGAAATATCACAATGTATTATTGATGGACTGTGATTTAAGAAAACCAGTACAACATAAGATTTTTAATGTTTCAAATAAAGTTGGATTAAGCAACTTAATGAAGAATTTTGATAGCTTTGATGTGAATGATGATACATATTTCCAGAAGTTCAAGGATAACACAAGTGATGGAAAGCTTTATTTACTAACAAGCGGGATGAAAGTGCCTAATCCATTAGAACTACTTTCTAGTGAAAAATTCAAACACCTAATTGAAAAGCTAAGAACAAGATTTGATTTTATCGTAATTGATTGTCCACCAGTAGATGCAGTAGCAGATGCGATTCCAATAAGCACAGTAACGGATGGAACGATTTATGTAGTTTCAGCGAAAGAAACTAATAAGAATGATGCGAAAGCAGCAATCACACAGCTACAAAGAAACGGTGCAAATATCTTAGGAACTGTACTTACAAAAGTAGAAGCAGAAGCAAAACACTATTATGGTTATTACTATAATAGTGAGTCATAAGGAAGGTGTATAAAAATGGAATATTTTTATGCATACTTACCAAATAAAAATGAAAAAGAGAACGTTTTAAATTCATTGAATTTGAAGGAAAATCAAATCTATATCGATGATACAGAAAATGATGATATTAGATGGAATGATCTTGTTAAAAAATTAAAAGATAACGATAAGTTACTGGTTCCATCTATTGATTGTATCTCATCAGAAGAAGTTAGTCTAAAAGATAAGCTACAAACATTAAAAGACATTCATGCTCAATTATTAACAATCGATGATGAGGACTTAGATGTCGATGTAATGTTACAACTTATGGATTTCATTGAAGTAAGTAGAAAGAATAGAGCAAGAAAACTTCAACGTGCAGGCATCGATAAGGCGCTAGAAAAGAAATACAAAGGAGAAGGTCGTTTTGGCAGACCAAGAATAAAAGTACCAGATGATTTTGAAGAAAACATCAAAAGGATTATGAGAAAAGAATTAAGCCACGATGCTTATCGAGCGCAATTGGGAATGAAACGATCTACATATTACAAGATCGTGAAAGAAGTCAAAGATTCATGGATCAAGGATGATAAGAAATAGGAGGCTTACATGGAGAATATAAAGAAGATAGGAAAGCATATTTTCTGGATCATACAGTTAATTGTAAGTCTTGTTTTAACATATAGTGTTTACAAATTATTGCCATTGAAATACCTAGCAATCGTTATATTGATATTAGCTGTTTTATTAGGATTAGTTATCTTTATGCAATTGTCTAGCAAAACGAATAAAACAGTGAAAATAGATAGTAAAGTATTAGCGATTTTTTTAAGTGTGTTGATGATTTTTGTGAATGTAAAAGTTATCAATAAAGCTCAAGAAACTATCAATAAAATCTCAAATGGAAATATTCAAACAACTACTGTTTCTGTCTTAGTGAAGAAAGACAGTGCATTCCAGAAGATAGAAGATTTAGATGGAAAACAGTTTGGTATTATGAAAAACATAGATCGTGAGAATACAGATTTTATGTTAAACCGTTTGAATGAAAAATTCTCAAATCAGGTATCAAAAACGGAATATGCAAGTGGTGAAGAAATGCTTCAAGATCTATTAAATGATAAAACAGATGCCATCATCATGAATGAAGGATTTCGTGATAGCTTTAATCTAATAGATAAAAAGTTTGAATCTGATACAAAGGTAATTTACACATTGGATAAACAAAAAACGATTGAAAATCTAAAATCAGCTTCTGTCACAAAAGAAAGTTTTATTGTTTATATTTCAGGAATCGATACAACAGGGCCTATTACAACAACAAGTCGTAGCGATGTCAATATGTTAATGGCAGTCAATCCGGTGAAGAAAAAGATTGGATTAGTCTTTATACCACGTGATTATTATGTATCTTTACAATGCCATGATGGTGTATGTGAAACTGGAGCAATGGATAAGCTGACACATGCTGGATTGTATGGAGTTGAAGTAAGCCAGGCCACTATTGAAAATATTCTTGGAGTAGATATCAACTACAATATTAGAATCAATTTTGATACTTTAACAACGATGGTAGATGCATTAGGTGGTATTGACATCAATTCAGATCAAGATGTTAACTTACGCAATGGACCAAGATGTAATATTAAACAAGGTGAAAACCATGTCAATGGAGCTTGTGCATTAGGATTTGCAAGAGAGCGATATGCTTATAATGCAGGAGATCGTCATCGCGGAGAGAACCAACAAGAAGTTATTCGTGCAATGATCAATAAGATGACAACAACCAATATCATTAAGAATTATGAATCTATTTTGAATGCAGTGCAAGGTATGTTTCAGACAAATATGAAAACAGATGAGATTGCAGCATTGATTCAGATGCAGATCAATGATTTAGCAAAATGGGATGTACAAAGTACTTTAGTAGATGGTACAGGCGATATGGTGCCTACTTATTCTTATGGAAGCACACCTTTGTATGTCATGCGACCAGATAAAGATACTATAAGTTCTGCGAAATCATTTGTAGATGGAATTATCAAATAAAATGAGGTGAAAAAATGAAAGGGATCACAAAATGAAGATTGCAGTAGCTGGAACAGGATATGTAGGATTAAGTATTGCTACATTATTAGCTCAACATCATGAAGTTGTTGCAATTGATATCATTCCAGAAAAGGTAGAATTAATTAATAAAAAAAAATCGCCTATTCAAGATGAGTATATTGAAAAATATTTAGCAGAAAAAGAATTAAACTTAATAGCTACATTAGATCCTTATGAAGCATATAAAAATGTTAAATTTGTTATTATTGCAGCACCAACTAACTATGATTCAAAGAAAAATTTCTTTGATACAAGTGCTGTAGAATCAGTAATCAAATTAGTAATGGAAATTAATCCAGAAGCTATCATGGTTATTAAATCAACGATTCCAGTGGGATATACACAAAGCATCAGAGAAAAAACTGGAAGTAAGAATATTATTTTCTCTCCAGAGTTCTTAAGAGAATCTAAAGCTTTATATGATAACTTATATCCTTCAAGAATAATTGTTGGAACAGATATGAACGATAAAAGACTTGTTAAAGCTGCCCATACATTTGCTTCCTTGTTGCAAGAAGGAGCTATTAAGGAAAACATTGATACTTTATTTATGGGATTTACTGAAGCGGAAGCGGTTAAATTATTTGCGAATACATATTTAGCTTTACGTGTATCTTATTTTAATGAATTAGATACTTATGCAGAGATGAAAGGATTAAATACTAGACAAATAATAGATGGTGTATGTTTAGACCCTCGTATTGGAACACATTACAATAACCCGTCGTTTGGATATGGTGGATATTGCTTACCAAAAGATACAAAACAATTATTAGCTAACTATGAAGATGTACCACAAAATATGATGAGTGCTATTGTTGAATCAAACAGAACAAGAAAAGACTTCATTGCTGATAGAGTATTAGAAAAAGCAAGTTACTATAGTTATTATGATAATAATGAATACAATTCAACTAATGAAAAAGACATTACTGTTGGTGTATATAGATTAACAATGAAATCTAACAGTGATAACTTTAGACAATCATCCATACAAGGTGTAATGAAACGAATTAAAGCTAAAGGGGCTAAAGTAATTATTTATGAACCTACTTTAAAAGATGGCGAAACATTCTTTGGAAGTGAAATTATTAATGACTTAGGTTCATTTAAAAAGCAAAGTGATGCAATTATTGCTAATAGATACGATGAAGTTTTAAAGGATGTAGAAGATAGAGTGTATACTAGAGATCTATTTAGAAGGGATTAATGAATATGAGTAAGAAGTTATGTTTTGCTGCATCTTCTGGAGGTCATTTTGAACAACTTTCAATGCTTAAACCATTGATGGAAAAATACGACAGTTTTGTAGTGACGGAACAAACCGACTATAAAGCATTTATTAAAGGGCAAAAAATGTATTATGTTCACCAAGTGAATAGAAAAGAAAAGACTTTACCTTTTTGGATGATTGTTAATAGTTTTAAAAGTTTATGGATAATTATTAAAGAAAGGCCAGATGTTGTTATTACAACAGGAGTTTTAGCAATTATTCCATTATGTGTGCTAATGAAATTAATGAAAAAAAAAGTAGTATATATTGAATCATTTGCTAAAATTTCATCACCGACTGAAACAGGCAAGTTAATTTACAAATTTGCTGATAGATTTTATGTTCAATGGGAGAGTATGAAAGAGTTTTATCCTAATGCCCTTTATTTAGGAGGAATTTATTAATGAATTTTGTAAATAGATCATGGGTAGAAATTGATCTTAAACAATTAAGAAAAAATCTTTCCATTTATAAAGTTGAATTAAAAGATAGTATTAGTGTAATGGCTGTAGTAAAAGCTAATGCTTACGGGCATGGTGATGTTGAAGTGGCAAAAGTATTACAAGAAGAAGGTGTAAAACATTTTGCGGTTTCTAATATCATTGAGGCTATTAATTTGAGAAACAATGGTATTGTTGGTGATATACTAATTTTAGGATATACACCTGTAAATCAAAGCAAAAATCTTAAAAAATATGGAATAACTCAAGCAATACTATCAAATGAATATGCTAAACAACTTGCTAATCAAAACATTAAGATTAAAGTGCAATTTGCTATTGATACAGGGATGAATAGAATTGGATTAAGTTCAGAAAATGTTGCTTCAACTGTAAATATTATAAGGTCTTATTCTAATGTTTTCAATATTAAAGGTTTATTCACTCATTTATGTGTAGCTGATTGCGAACAACAAAAAGAATTTACTAACATTCAAATTGATAGATTCAAAAGAGTTGTAAATGAAGTAAGTGATTTAAATCTTTCTTATGTTCACTGTTTGAATTCAGCTGGTGGTTTATGGCACGAAAAGTATGGAAATATTTGTCGTTTAGGAATAATTCTTTATGGCTGCAAGCCAGATTATTCAAATAAATTACCAAGAGGCATTAAGCCATGTATAAAGTGGAAGTCTGTAATATCAATGGTTAAAAAAGTAAAAAAAGGAGAAACAATTGGATACGGAAGAAGTTATGAAGCGCCAAATGATAGATTAATTGCCACAATATCAACTGGATATGCTGATGGATACAATAGGCTACTATCAAATATTGGAGCTGTATATATCAAAGATTGTAAATGTCCAATTGTAGGACGTATTTGCATGGATCAGTTCATGGTAGATGTGACTAATTGTCCTAATGTTAGTTTAGGGGATGAAGTTGAATTGTTGAATGAAAAATATAATGCTGATGAAATGGCAAATGAAATAGGAACAATTGGATACGAAGTCTTATGTAATATTTCTGAAAGAGTTTCAAGAATATATAAGAGGTAAATAGATATGATTTTTATAACTTTAGGATCTCAAAAGTTTCAATTTAATAGATTATTAAAATCGGTTGATGAATTAATAGAAGGCGGTCTTGATGAAGAAGTTTTTGCCCAAATAGGGTACAGCAATTACAAGCCTAAAAATTATAAATATAAAGAGTTTCTTGATAGAGAGGAATTCTCTGAAGTTATCAATTGTTCGGATATTGTAATCACTCACGGAGGAACTGGAGCAATAATAGGAGCGGTAAAAAAAAGAAAAAAAGTAATCGCTGTTCCTAGACTTGCTAAATACGGAGAACATGTAGATGACCATCAACTTCAACTCGTTTCTCAGTTTAGAGAATTAGATTTGATATATTCATGTGAAGATGGTGACTTAAAATCTGCAATTGAAACTGTCAAGAAAACAAAATATAAAGAATATGAAAGTAATACACAAACAATTATGAATAGTTTGGAAGAATTTATAAAAGAGGTGTAAACAATATGAGTATGGATAATTTAACTAAGAATATTATATTAACGCCATTTAACTTATTATATAAGTTTAGTCCAAGCCTGACTTTGAAAATGCTTTTTAAAATGAAATTAGGATATAAATTAGACCTTGATAACCCTAAAACATATAATGCTAAACTTCAATGGATTAAGTTATATGATCATAATCCGTTGATGCCAATTTGCTGTGACAAATACACTGTTCGTAATTATATTGAACAAAGGGGATATAGCAACTTATTAAATAGGTTAATATGGGCAGGGTTTGATCCCGAAGATATTCCATTTGATGAATTACCTGATAGATTTGTTTTAAAGGTAACACATGGATCTACATTTAATATTATTTGTACTGATAAAACTACATTAGATAGAAATGATGTTAAAGAAAAATGTCGTAAATGGCTTAAAGCTAAATTTCTTCCATGTTATGGCGAATGGTTTTATGGTATTGAGAAACCTAGAATTATAATTGAAGAATTTCTTGAAGGAGATAACGGATTACCTTTATTTGATTATAAGATATTTTGTTTCAATGGTGTTCCTAAAATGGTTTACGTAGATACTTGGAAAGATGGACATCATGCGATTAATGCTTATGACATTGATTTAAATTTATTAAAAGGTGTTGAATTGGGTTATCCAAACGATGATACTTCGACAGTAAACAAACCAGAATGTTGGGAAGAAATGGTGAAAATTGCATCTGACCTATCAAAAGATTTTTTACATGTTCGCGTTGATTTTTACTATACACATGGAAAAATAATATTTGGCGAATTAACGTTTACTAAGGGTGCAGGTTTTGGAAAGATTAAGCCAATAGATTTTGATTATGAAATAGGAAGTTGGTTGTCTTTACCGGCAAAAAATAAATAAGGAGTATTGTTATGAGAAAAGCAATAGTAGTTGGATGGATAAATAAAGGTAAAGAAGCTGATTGTGGAGAAACTATGAAAAATCAATTGATGATTAAACGATTAGAAGAATTAGGTGTTGAATGTATTCAGCTTGATTTTAAAAATTGGAAAAAACATCCATGGGTATTGGTAAGTCTTTTAGCAAATATCTTATTTAATAGAGATTCTACTTTAATTATGTCCACTTCAGTTCAAAATGTCTACCCTATAATGAAATTATTGAAGATTATCAAATCTAAACAAAATACTGTTAATTGGGTAATAGGTGGTAGCTTAGGAAATTATGTTTTAGATGGTAAATATGATAAAAATGTAATTGGGTATGTTAAGCATACTATTGTTGAAAGTATTGTAATGAAAGAACAACTTAGTAGTGTAGGTATAGATAATGTTATCGTTAAACCAAATTTTAAACCAATATCATATTATCCACCATTAAAAAATGATGTTAATTATAATAAATTACGTTTTGTTTTTATAGGCAGAATTATGGCTGAAAAAGGTTGTACGTATATTATGCAGACGGCTGAACAACTCAATGATGAGGGATATAAAGATAAATTTGAAATTACATTTTATGGTAAAATAGCAGATCAGTACGAAGATGAATTCACTAAGTATATTAATTCGTTAGATAATGTTTCTTATGGAGGGTTCCTAAATATGCAAGTAAATAGTAGTTATAATGAACTTTCATCTTTCGATATGATGTTATTTCCTACATATTGGAAAGGCGAAGGATTTGCTGGGATTATTATTGATGCATTTGTATCTGGACTACCAATCATTGCATCTGATTGGGCGCATAATAAAATATTTTTAAAGGAAGGTTTAGATACTATATTTGTTGAAGTTCACGATATAACTGCGCTAAAAAAGGAAATGAAAAATTGTATTGACGGGAAATATGATCTTATATCAATGAAAAATAATGCTCGAATTAGAGCAAAAGAGTTTGATGTAAATAATGTAATAACTGAGGAGCTGTTAAAAGAGATAGAAATATAAACTTAAAAATGTGTTAGGAGGAAAATATGAAGAAAATTGGTTTAGCGGTATGCTATGATACAAAGAATTATGGTAGCCAGTTACAGGTGCTAGCTACTTTAAAAAAAATTGAAGAATTAGGATTTGAAACAGAGATTATAAGATATAAGAAAAAAATATCCCCTACTTTTATTGTTCAAACTTTACCAAGATTGTTTAATATCCCATTTATTCAAGCAAAAATAAATAGTAAAAAGAAGAGAAATAGAATTGATAAGCATGATCAACTACGTGATGATGTAAAAAAAAGAAATGATAGATTTAATAAATTTGTAACTGATTACTTTACAAATTTATCTGAGCAATATAATGGTTGGGAATCTTTAGTTAGAAAATCAAATCAAAATTATGATACTTTTCTTTGCGGTAGTGATCAATTGTGGTTACCGCATAATCTAGGAAGTCATTTTTATACTTTAGAGTTTGCAAACGATGACAAAAAAAAGGTGGCTTATGCAACTAGTTTTGGAGTGAGTGAGATTCCAAATAATTTAAAAAAGGGATATAAAAAATTTCTAAATAGATTTCAATTTTTAAGTACTAGAGAAATAGCTGGGCAAGAAATTATTAAAGAATTAACTGGGAAAAATGCAAAAGTTGTATGTGATCCAACATTATTATTTAATAGTGAACAGTGGATGAAAATATTACCTGAAGAAAAAGTTATATCTGAAAAATACATTTTTTGCTATTTTTTAGGTGATAACAATGAACACAGAAACCAAGCAGAAATTTTAAGTCAAAAAACAGGCTATAAGATAGTAACAATTCCTTTTTTAGATAATTTTGTAGAACGAGATTTAACATTTGGAGATTATAAAATGTTTGATATTGATACTAAAGATTTTGTTAATTTAATTAGAAATGCAGAATATGTTTTAACTGATTCTTTTCATGGTTCAATTTTCTCTATATTGAATCATAAAAAATTTATCACTTTTAATAGATATACAAGTGGTAAGGGATCAAGAAATTCACGTATCGATAGCTTATGTCATTTGTTAAATTTAAATGATAGAAGATTTGAAAAAAATATTTTAGATAATATTTTTAATGACATAGATTACGACAATGTTGAAATAAAACTAAATGAGTTAAGAAATGCCTCGATTAGTTATTTAATTGATTCGTTAGGTGCAACCAAGTAGAATATCTTGTGTAAACTTTTTTATTATATATAAGTTTAATTATATGATTAGCTCAATTCTTGTAATAAATAAAAATAACAATGAGTAAAGGAAATTTTATGATAAAAATAGATGAAAAGAAAAATTGTTGTGGATGTACTGCTTGTGCGAGTATTTGTCCAAAAGAATGTATATCACTTGTAAAAGATGAGGAAGGATTTAAATATCCTGAAATTGATTTAAATAAATGCGTTGATTGTGGTATGTGCAAAAGGGTATGTCCGGTAAATTCTGTTTTCGACACCAGTGAGACGAAAGAAGCTTATATAGCTCAGCTCAAAAATAGCAATGAATTATATAAAAGTGCTTCGGGAGGAATATTTGCTGCTATTGCTCACAATGTTATAAGTAATAATGGAGTTGTTGTCGGTGCAGCTTATGATGAAAACTTTAATGTAGTTCATTGTATTGCAAAAACAGAAATGGAAATTTATCGTTTTCAGGGTTCAAAATATGTTCAAAGCAATTTGAATGATATTTTTAAAAAGATTAAATTAATTTTACAAACAGGAAAATTAGTATGCTTTTCAGGGACGCCATGTCAGGTTGCTGGATTAAATAATTTTCTAGGAAAAAAATATAGTAATTTAATTACAGTGGATATCGTTTGTGCTGGAGTACCATCGCAAAATCTTTGGGATAAATATTTGGATTATCAAAAATCTAAATTTGGCTCAAATGTAAATTATGTTAATTTTAGAGAAAAAACCTATGGTTATCAATGTTCCACTATGCTAATTAAATTTGATAGCGGAAAAGTTTATTCGAAAAGTGGTCGTATTGATCCAATGATGAACTTCTTTGTTAGTGGTATAGCAAAGCGACCTAGTTGCTATGAATGTCCTTTTAAAGGCATTTCTAATCGAAGTAGTGATATTACACTTTTTGATGCATGGCATGCGAGCACTTTAGTACCTGAATTTAAAGATGATAGAGGATATACATCTGTATTAATCAATACATCAATAGGAAAAAAAGAATGGGAAACCTTATGTAATAATTCCATTAAGAGTAAAAAAGTTGAAATAGAAGATATTGTAAGTTTAGATGGAATAATGATCAATAATAATCCTAAAGTTCATACACATAGAAATTCTTTTTATAAAACATTAAATAACGAAGGTTTAGAGGGATGTATTAAACATTATCTTCATATTGGTAATGTTGATTATTTATTAGAAAACATTAAACCGTTTCTATATAAAATCGGGCTAATTAATTATACAAAAAAGATAAAAAGAATAAAAAAAGAATATCTAAGTATTTTGAAAGGAGAATATAAATGAAGCTTGTTTTTGATAGAAAGTTTTATAACAATCCTCGATTTTGGATATTTTTTATCATAATTTTTAACTGTGTTTACAAAGGGATAATTAATTATCTAAAAATTTCTGATGCAATTAATTATTTAAATGATTTTGCGTGCATAATTCTTTTTATTTTTATTCTTCAAAAACAAAAGAATAATAGATTATTAGGAATGACACGATCAGCAGGTTTGCTAGTTCTTTTACTGCTTATTACATCGTTTTTTAGTTTCATAATCAATTTATATAGTCCAATGGTTTTTGTTTGGGGAATAAGAACTCTTTTTAAATTTTTAATTTTTTTCTAGCCTGTATATGTTATTGCGATGAAAAATTAATAAAAAAGATATTAGACTTTTTATTTTATATGCTACTAATAAATGCTTTTTTTGTAACAATACAATATATATCTGGATACTCACTTGATTCTGCAATTGGGCTGTTTTCAAGTGGAAATAAAATAGCTGGTGGTAGTGCTGGTATGAATGTATTAATGTGCATTGTTACAGTTTATGCTATCCTTTCGTATTTAAATAAAGATAAATTGCTATATTTTATGATTATTTCTTTAGTGTTGTGTATATATATTTCAGCACTTGCTGAAATTAAAGTATATTACTTTGAACTTGTAATGATTGTTGTATTAGTAGCAATTGTAACAAAAATGTCTTTAAAAAAAATAATTGTGATTTTTATAATAGGTATAGTGTTATTATATGGGATAAATCTTTATAATCAATATTATGGAAGTGGATACTATTATACAAGTAGAGGTGTTTCGTTTTTTAGCTTAGAAGCGATTTCAGAATATATTGGGTTAGATGGATCATCATATGGGAGGTTTAATTCCTTAAATAGAGTTACTGCTGTTCCTTATGTATGGGATAATTTTCTAATAACATTGCCTAATAAATTATTTGGATTAGGAGTTGGATATGGTGATTCTGTAAGCTCATCATTATTTTCGAGTGGTTTTTTATCAAATAATTCTGGCCTTGGATATCAGTTTTGGACTGTATCACTTGAACTAACAAACATTGGATTAATAGGACTTCTTTTATGTTTTTCTTTATTTATTGCTGTTTATGTGGAAAATATTAGAGCAAAAAAAATGATGGTTCGTTCAAATACACTAATTCAAACATCACAAATATGTACTTTAATTTTTATTATATTGATGTTTTATAATCAGTCTTTTATTCTTGATATAGCAGCGCCATTCATGTTTTTTGTCATGTCAATACCATACATTTTGATAAACGAAAAAAAGAGATTTAGGAGGAATTAATAAATGCTTTCTTATTCTGTCACAGTAATAGTACCAGTATATAATGGTGAAGATTATGTAAAAGATTGTTTTTATCAATTAAAAGAACAATCATTATCTGATATTGAAGTCATTTTTGTAAATGATGGCTCTACCGATAGTACTCAAAGTAAATTGCAAGAGTTGATAAAAGGTAATGATAATTTTAAACTAATTAATCAAAAAAATGGAGGGGTTTCAAATGCTAGAAATGTAGGTGTTTCTCAAGCTAAAGGAAAATATATAGGATTTGTAGATGTCGATGATATTTATGATAAAGATATGTACGAGATTCTGTATAACAATGCTTGTGAGAACAATTTAGATTTGATTTCTATGGATAAAATTGGTAATTTTCATGAGTTGACAATTTTAAATAGAAGTGAAGCAATTAAGAAATTTCTAATGAGTGATATTGGAATGTCAGCGTGCTTTAAACTTTTTAGAAAAAAAATATTTGATACTGTTCAATTTCCTTTAGGCGTACAAATATATGAAGATTGTTATACAGTTTATTATTCATTAAAAGTTTCGAATAACATTGGGATATTAAATACAGAAAAATATCATTATATTAGACGAGAAGGTTCAAATAGTAGAGCAAAACTTTTTGAGAAAAAATATTTTGGTGCAATAGATGTTGTTAACGAAATCTGTAAAGATGTACTAAATGATGACAAATCTTTAGAATTTGAATGCTTACGAAGAAAGGCTAGTACATACTTAAGAATAACAAAAATCTATTATATGCGAGGTGCTCCAAAACAATATCAAAAAGATATAGAATCAATTATAAGTTATTTAAATAATCTAACATTAAGTGAAAAATTTAAATGTTTTAGTAACTTTAACTTTATAAGACTAATCTTGCTTTTACATTGCCTTCCGTTATTTAAATTATTAATAAGTACAATAGATTGTAAATAAGGAGATTATATGAAAATTAATATCATTACATATACAAGAACAAAAAATTACGGAGGAATTTTACAATCGTATGCTCTGTATTCTTACTTACAAAATGAAGGTTATGAAGTGGAGTTTATTGATTATGTACCAGAAAGATGTAACATTGATGATCCAGTAATGTTTACAAACAACATATTAAGAAATAGTAGACTATGGGGTAGAACAGAAATTACAAAAACAGTCTGGAGATTAGTAAAATTTCCTAAAATTAAAAAAAGTTATCAACCATTTATTGATTTTTTAAGAAGTAGAGCAGATTTTTCCAAACCATACTATTCATCTGATGAATTGGTAAATGATTATCCAAAAGCTGATTTATATATAACCGGAAGTGATCAAGTCTGGAATAGCAGCTTTTGCCGAGATGAAAAGGTCGATTCACCTTATTATTATTCATTTTTAAAAAATGAAAGAAGGATTTCATATGCTTCGAGTTTTGGTAAAGATAGTATTCCAAACAAAAATATAGGTGAGGTAAAATCTCATTTAGCTAAATATGATTCACTATCGGTAAGAGAAGATTCTGGAGTAGAAATTATTAAACAAATGGGTTTAATTAGTAAAAGAGTTGTTGATCCTACATTATTATGTGAAAAGAAAGTATTTGATGATTTATGCTTAGATAAACTTAATATTACAGGTTATATTGTACTGTATCAAGTTCATTTTGATCAAAATACATTTAAATTAGCTTTACAAGTATCTAAGACATTGAAGAAAAAGCTTGTTGTTATTTCTATAGATTCTGATAAGAAAAGACAAATAAAAAATTGTATATTTGTTAATCCAAACATAAATGAATGGATTTCATTAATAAAATTTTCATCAGGTATTATTACTGATTCCTTTCATGCTTGCATATTTTCGATTCTGTACGAAAAAAATTTTATTGTTAATACAGGAACTAGGAGAAAAATGTCGACAAGAATTAATGGATTATTAAATATACTTTCATTAGATGAACGAATATTTAATGGATATGATAAAGAAGCTGCAACAAAATTGTTGACATTAGATATAAATTGGGAGAAATGTAATAGTAGTTTAAAAGAAGAACAAGAGAAGTCTAGAAAATGGTTGAATGACGCAATCAAGAATAGATGTGATGCAATATGAGTAAAAATAAAAAATTAATTCAAGGGACTCTGATATATGCAATTGGAAGTTTTGGAACGAAAATATTAAATTTTTTAATAGTTCCATTATATACATATTATATCTTACCTGGTGATTTGGGAGACTATGATTTGTTAATGACAACTGTATCTCTAATTTCTCCTCTGATTACTCTTAAAATATCAGATGCTACTTATAGATGGATTATTAATAAAAAAGAAAATGAAAAAGTATATATTTCAGCAACATATAAATTGTTGTTAAGAAATTCAATTGTTATAGCTTTAACAATTCTAGCAATTAATTATTTCTTTCCAATATGGAATGTTACTTATTTTATTTTAATTCTAATAGGTGATAGGATTCTAGAATGTATTCAAAAAATATTAAGGGGCTTAAAAAATCAAAGGTTATTTGCATTTTCAGGTATACTTCATTCTTTTATTTTTTTAAGTTTTAATTTTATTTCAATTGTTATTTTACATAAAGGTGTTAGATCTATATTATTGAGTAATGTATTTAGTCTGTATACAACGATTATTGTTTTATTTGTTATTGAAACAAGATTAAGAAATGTAAATATGCATATGCATTATAAAATTCAGCAAAAGGAAATGCTACAGTATTCAGCTCCTTTGGTACCTTCTGCTTTAAGTTGGTGGGTAATGAGCGCATCAGACAGGTACGTGATACGTTTTTTCCTTGGAAGTGTTTCTAATGGTATATATTCAGTAGCATATAAGTTCCCATCAATTTTGCAAATAATGTTCCAGATGTTTAATAATTCTTGGACAGATCTTGCTCTATCGGAATTGAAGAGTGATAAAGAAACTAAAAAATATGTAGGTAGTATATTTGAGGAGTTATATAAGTTTTCATTTGGAATGAGTTTAATTTTGATGCCATTAACGAAATTAGTTATGAATATTATTTTAAGTGAGTCTTATAAAATTGCTTCTGTATATGTGGGTTTTTTATATCTAGGAACAGTTTTTCAAGGTTTGTCATCTTTTTGTAGTGTAGGATATTTGATGGGAAAAAAAACCAAAGGTGCAGCAAAAACAAGCATATATGGAGCATTAACCAATTTATTTGTAAATTTGATTTTGATAAAATATGTTGGATTATTTGCTGCTGCATTTTCAACTTTTGTAGGATTTTTTATAATGTGGATAACAAGAATGTATGATGTTAAAGATGATTTTCCAATAGCTTTAAATAAGTTTAAATTTACAATTTATTTGTTTTTAGCAATAAGTATGTCGATTGTAGTTATTTTTACAAATACTGCAGTGGATATTATATTAATCTTATGTACTACTTTTATTTTTGTTATTTTTAATATTAATATCATTAAGAAAATAGTTGATAAATTATATAACTTTATGTTTAATGGAAGGATGAAAAATAATGTTAAACAAAAATAAAGCATATGCTTGCTATTCTATACATGAATCAATTAGATTGAAGAGCTCTTCTGGTGGTTTGTTTTACTTATTTGCTAAACAAATTTTGGAAATTAAAGGAGTAGTTTATGGGGTTACAATGAGTGAAGATTGCAAAGAAGCTTACTTTACTAGAATTAATAATATTGATAATATACATTGTTTATTGGGCTCGAAATATTTACAAGCTGATCTTAGAGATTCATATAAGAAAGTTTTGAACGATTTATTAAATGATTTTATTGTTTTATTCTGTGGAACTGGTTGCCAAATTAATGGGCTAAAAAATTTTTTGGAGAAAAAGCTTAATTTAAAACAACTTGAAAATTTGTACTGCATAGATATAATTTGTCATGGTGTATCATCGCCTGGATTGTGGAGTAAGTATGTTAGCTTTTTAGAAAATAAAGAAAATTCTAAATTAATTAGTGTTAGTTTTAGAGCAAAGGATGAAGGCTGGAAAAATTATGGAATGCGATATAAATATTTAGATAAAACTAAATTTATTCCGAAGAATGAAGATCCATATATGTCGATGTTTTTAAAAAATCATTCATTAAGACCATCTTGTTATAATTGTTTAATTAAGGAAAATATAGAATCGGACATTACTATCGGAGATTTTTGGGGAATAAACAATATTGCGCCTATTATGAATGATGATAAAGGAACGTCTTTAATAGTTATAAATACTAGTCATGGGGACAGATTGTTTACTAAAATTATGGATGATATTAAATTTATAGATGTAAATTTAGAAGAGGCAATAAAATATAACAGTGCGTATTACAAATCTGTTTGCAAGCCAGCAAATAGAAATTCTTTTTTTGATGATTTAAATACTATTTCTTTTATAAAATTTTTAAAAAAGTATAATTTTAAGAAAAAAATCAGTTTGAAAAAAATTATAAAAAAAGTTTTTAAGCATAAATAGTTTAAATTTATATAGAGATTGGAGAAATTATGAAAGAATATCCAAAATTGTACAATTTAAAAGAAAATTGTTGTGGATGTACTGCTTGTGCAAGTATTTGTCCTAAAGAGTGTATATACATGGAATTTGATGATGAAGGATTCATGTATCCTAGAGTGGATTATAATAAATGTATAAACTGCTATATGTGTAAAAGTGTTTGTCCTTTCAAGGTTATGGAAGGAATAAACGGGAATGTGAAGAATTATGTGTAAGTAATATTCGACATAATAAGATAAGTGAATGTCGATAAATGTAATAAACATTAACACCTTTATCTATTGTCAGTATACCCAGAGAACCTGGATTTATACTGACATTTTCTTTTTTTTCTTACTTTATACGATTGCTTCATTCATGATCATTAACTGATTTTGTATTAGATCCCAATTCCTACAACGCTGTGTCCATTTGTTGCTTAAATTCTGGATTGCTAAATAATGCATCTTTCTCAAACTATCATCATTTGGGAATACTGTTTTTGTCTTGGTTACCTTACGGAACTGTCTGTTCAATCCTTCTATCGCATTCGTTGTGTAAATGATTTTCCTAAATTTCCACTGGATAATCAAAATAGGTACTTAGAATGTCCCAGTTTTCTTCCCAACTCTTTACGGCTGTTGGATATGTTTTTCCCCATTTCTCTTTGAAAATGCTTAACTGATTCAGTGCCTGTTCTTCTGTATTTGCTTGATAAACCAATTTTAAATCTTTTATGAACTCCTTGATATGTTTATAACTTACAAAGCGTGTACTGATACGTATCTGATGTACGATACAACGCTGTATACGTGCTTTAGGATAGACGGCTCCTATGGCTTCTCTAAAGCCTGTAAGACCATCTACACAGAATAGGGAAACATCCTTAACCCCTCTACTTTTTAGCTCATTCAGTAATCCCATCCAATATTTCGCTGATTCACTGGCACCGACCCATAGCCCCAATACTTCCTTCATTCCATCATTGTTAATGTCTAAAACAACGTATGCAACCTTTGTCACTACCTGATGATCTTCTCTAATTTTGTAATGAATCGCATCCATGAAGATGAATGGATAAGAAGCTTCTAAAGGACGATTCTCCCATTCAGTTACTTCTGGAAGAATACGTTCACTGATATTACTTACAAGTCCTTCTGAAATATCTATATCATAGAGTCCTTTGATTTGATCTTTGATATCTCTTGTAGACATTCCAGCGGCATAAAGTGATAAGATACGTTCTTCTATCCCATCTGCATTACGCTGATATTTCCCAATGATTTGTGGCTCAAATTCACCATTACGATCACGAGGGACATTGATATCCACTTCACCAAGCTGTGTCTTCATAGTACGTTTCACAGTACCATTTCTATAGTTCTTCTTGCCTTCTATAGACCTTCTTTCTGCATGATCATAACCTAGATGTTCATCCATTTCTTCTTGCAAAGTCTGTTCTAAAACATCTGCAAACATACCTTTCATGCATTCCATAATGTCTTGTGTAGATGTAAACTTTTGTTCGTTTACTAAGTCCTTAAGTTGTTTTGTCGAAATAAAAGATGTGTTCAATTGAATATCCTCCTGCAAGTTTGTTTCACATTCACATTCTTACCCGTTTTCAATTATTTACACATCTTTTGCTATATTCCCCACGGCAGATACCTTGGGGTATCTATTGGGCTTTGCTCATTTCTTTCACTCAAACAAGTCTAATTGCTCCTGCTTCAGTAATTGCTCATATTCTTTCTCTGTTCCTTGTTTTTTTACATACTCCTGTATTACTTTTTCATTTCCATGTTGTCCTACTGTACTTACATAATATCCATCACTCCAAAATTGCCCTCCCCATAATTTTTCTTTAACTTCCGGAAATCTTTTATATATTTCTTTTGCTGTTATATTTTTTACTGTTTTTATTATCTGTGCTGCACTCAATCTCGGTATGGATTGTATAAAAAATGTACATGATTTTTATCTGTTCCTATTTCCAAAATGCAAAAGATACAGATTTTGAAAATCTTTATAATGCATTTGAAACAGCAAATGAAAAATTATTTACAACAACGTATAGGAATATTTTGGAAACTTTACCATCATCATTTGATTTGAAAGATGAGAATAGTTATCACATGATGGTCTTAGGATTATGTGCATGGATGAGAAATATTTATGAAGTAGAAAGTAATCGTGAAGAAGGATTAGGCAGAGGAGATATTGTATTAATTGCAAAAAGAAATGATATTCCTTCTTATGTTTTAGAATTCAAATATTCTAAAGAAGAATGTGATTTAGATCAGTTAGCAAATGTTGCTATTCAACAAATCATTTATAAGAAATATGATATGAAATTAAAGGATAAAATCATTTACATTGGACTTGCACATCATAAAAAGAGTGTAAAAGTTAAATGGATTAATAAAGATTAATATTATGTAGAGCGACTAGTAAAATAGTTGCTTTTTTTGAAAATATATAAGATACATTTTGTTCGAAGATTTTTTTTAAATTAATAGATGTAAAATTGTCAGCATAATACGTTAAAGAATGTATAGTAATTTAATCATAAAAAACGATTAGCATTTCTCCATGGCCCTAATCTGCTATGGCTTTTTTGCGTAAATTTATGTAGTCTTTTTTACGTCACATATTAAAAATAATACCATTTTCAAATCTAAAGGAAAAGTAAAATAAGACATTATATGTATCATCCTTCATAGAAAAGGAAGAAACCATATGTTTGCCATTATAATAATAGGCAGGCAGGTGAATAAAAAATGGGAATAGAAACAAGTAATGAAGAAACAACAAGAGATGGTGAGATCACCATTGATTTGATAGGATTGTTACTAAGGGTGAAAAAGTTTTGGTGGCTTATCGTCATAGGGATGATTGTGGGAACAGGGATATCCTGGTTATATACAGATAAATGTGTAACACCAATGTATTCCGCATCCTCTATGGTGTATTTGCGAGGCAGCTCAACAGACCCTACCGCAAGCTTTCAGGATATACAAGTAAGTACCGCTTTAACAAAAGATTATGAATTGATTTTTAGAAGCCGACCAATTATGGAAAAGGTAATTGAAGATTTGGACTTACCAATGACATATAAACAGCTTGCGGCGCGTGTAGAAATCTCTAATCCTAGTGATACGCGTATCTTAAAGGTAGCCATCAAAGACCAGGACCCAGAATTAGCAAAAAAGATTGTGAATCGTATCGTTGTACATGGTATGGATAGCGCAAAAGAAATCGATCAAAAAGATCCATATCTGGTAGAAGAAGCTGTCAAGGACTTGGATATTGTCAGTCCTAATAAGAAAATGAATATGATGGTAGGAGCATTAGCGGGTTGCATTCTCATGCTGGGTGTTATCTTTATACAATACTTATTGAATGATCATATCGTGACCAGTGAAGATGTGGAAAAATATCTGGATTTACCGGTTCTGTGTGAAATTGTAGAAAGTAAAAGCTGCAACTATGATCGTAAAGAAGGGAGAATGCGACATGGTTTTAAAAAATAATGATACGATAACATTATCCATACCAGAACTAGCACCAGCAGTTAAAGAATCCTTTATGGCATTACGTACCAATTTATTGTTTATGAAGGATACAAAAATGATTGCAATCACAAGCTCATTAGCAAATGAAGGAAAATCAGTTACATCCTTTCATCTAGCATTGAGTTTTGCGAATGCAGGAAAGAAAACCCTATTGATTGATGGAGATTTGCGCCGTTCAAGACTTTGTAAATACTTAGGAATTGGAAAAGAATATCCGGGATTAAGCGAATTTTTAAGCCAACAACATGAAGAAAAGGTTTTTTCCACATCCATAGAAAATCTATCTCTTATGTTGAGTGGAAAATGTCCGCCTAATCCATCAGAACTTTTGATACAGGATAATTTTCCTGCGATGATGGAAAAACTACGAGAACAATATGATTATGTATTTATCGATACACCACCGGTATGTAGTGCCACAGATGCGACCATTATCGCCAGGGCGGTTGATGGTGTGTTGTTGGTAGTAAGAAGTGATTATGTGAAACGTAAAGTGATTGAGAAAAGTAAACGTATTATCACAAGGAATGAAGGCAGAGTGATTGGTGTCGCATTAAATCGTTTAGATCAACACCATGCTGGTTATTATGGCTATTATGAAGATAAGGATAAATGAGGACTGTGTGAATAACACAGTCTTTTACTTCATGTATGGCTTATGGAGCACAGTATGATATGAATCGTGTAGTGATAATAAAAAAGATTGATATGATAAAGCTTACATGAAATGTGAAAATATTGAAAATGCTGTATCATCTTATAGAAAATATAATATAATACAATAAATAGATATAAGAAATGTGGGTGAAAATATGTTAACAGAAAAAAATCAAATGATTAAGTTTCCTAAAGGCTATGCAAATTATAAATTCATACGAGAAAAGAATTTTATATATGTTGATAAAACAAATTATATAGAATTATTGGAAAATGATGATGCTGTATCTGTACATATGCTGCGCCCTCGAAGATTTGGTAAAAGTTTGTTTACATCTATGCTTGCATGTTACTATGATATTTCTGAAAAAGCTAATTTTGAGATGTTGTTTCATGATACTTATATATTCCATCATCCTACTAGTACTAGAAATACATATTATATTTTAAAATTTAATTTTTCCGGACTTACTGGAAAACATGGAGAAGTTTTAGAGAAAGAATTTGCTATGGTGGTTTTTGATTCAATCAAGGATTTTATAAACCAATATCATATCGATTTGAACTTTTCTGAAACACAAAGTGCTGCAAGGATGGTGTCTAGGTTTTTTGTAGATATTAGACCATATCTAGAGGATAAAAAAATAATATCATCATTGATGAATATGATCATTTCGCAAATGAATTATTATCTTTTGATTTTCAGGAGTTTACATCTATCACGAATAGCGATGGTTATGTTAGAGGATTTTATGAAGTGTTAAAATATGCTACAGAAAGCGTAGTATCACGCATATTTATAACAGGTGTTTCTCCAATTACATTAGATAGTCTGACGAGTGGTTTTAATATTAGTACGAATTTATCATTAGATCCAAGATTCAATGAGATGTTTGGCTTTACAAAAGAAGAAATGAAATCGTTGATTTCTATGGTTCCTACAATTCAAAATAATGAAGTTGTTTTAAACGAAATGAAACAATATTATGATGGATACATGTTCTCAAGAGAAGGGAAACATCATATGTTTAATCCCAATATGGCGATTTATTATTTAGATTATTGGAAAAATTTCGGAAAGCAGCCATTAGAAATCGTAGATAAGAATATTTTAAGTGATTATCAAAAATTAGAAAATCTTTTATATCTTTCATATGATCGAGATATTCATGATCAAATACAAGATATTTTAGATGGAAAACATCCTATGGTGAATTTGACAGAAATGTTTATGATGAATACTGAACTTATAAAGGATGATTTTTACAGCTTGTTATTTTACTTAGGATATTTAACGATTGACACAGCGGACGAATTTGGAATGACTTTGCGTATTCCCAATATGATCATGCAGAAGGTGTTTATCGAATATTTCCGTCATATGTTGGAAAAACAGTTAGAAATGAAATCAGATACGACAGCCTGGCAGAAAGCAATTGTGGATTTTTTAAGGAATAATAATCCTAAGAAATTCATTGAAGAAATAGAGAAAGTTCTTCATAAATATCCTGATCGTATGTTTCAAAATTTTCATGAACGAAACATCCAGCAAATAGCGGATATGATTGTAGAAGCTGTATCTGGTGTAGATGTAGATTTAGAGTGGGTAAATGATAATGGTTATGGAGATTTTATGATGATTCCTGCAAATGAAGTCTATCCAAACAAATTGATTGAGTTTAAATATTTGAAAGTGGAATATACGAAATATCAATTAGATAAAGTGATAGAGGAAGGAAAACATGAAATTCAAAAGTATAAAGCTACACGTCAAATGAATCGCCAGCGATGTGACGCTTACATTATGGTTTTCTCTAAGTGTCAATGTATATATCTTGAATATATATAATAATATTTTTTTGATTTTGAATGAAGCTATAGCATAAAAGCTGCTATGGCTTTTCTTACTTTAACATAGAAAAAGAAACAAAATGGCAAATATTCAAATCATGTAATCGAAGGCGATAAGAATAGAATCGTCTTTTTTTGTATCAAGAGAAAAGACTTTATGTTAAAATGAAACAAACGAGGTAATATGATATGAAACAAGACCTGCAGCAAATACAATTCATTTTTACACAAGATACCTTTATCTTAGATGAAGTGCAAATTTATGATAAAGCAAGTATTCAATCTTATATCGACAGCTATAATCAGGACCGTTATCAATATTTATACCATTTAGGATTTGCAAATCAAAAAGGATTGAGCCTGTCCGCATCTTTTTTACAACTGTTATCTGAGAGCTTTGTAGATACCCTGTTGCATTGTTCAGAACTTGAAATTGCAAGAGAAAACATTGTTGTGGAAGCTGATGAAGATACGGTGGAAAAACTATTACACAGTGTACCATTTGTGATAGGTAGTGAATATATTAATGCGACATGGATCAAGTTGATGTATACACATTTACAGGAAGTATTTGCGAAGGAAATATCATCCTATCAAGGCAGTGTACAAATGTACATCGCAGAGAAAACCCAGAATCTTCAGGTGGCACAGCGTATCTTTTTTCATCTTGTAGATTATGAAGAAGAAAACTATCCGTTTGCATTCATGGCTACCTATGCAACTAAGGATGAAAAAGGTCATATCCGTCATAAACCGTTAGAACATGCATTAAAAGAATATCAAAATGATCGAAAACAACTAATCACTTTACTATCCTGTCTGAATAAGGCAGCTAAGGTTTCTTCTGTTATTGGTGGATTTATGGAAAGTGGAGAAATGTTTCATCCAATCAAACTAACCATCAAAGAAGCGTATTCCTTCTTGCAAACGGTTCCTGAAATAGAAAACTGCGGTATTAAATGTCGTGTACCAAATTGGTGGAAAAAGAAATATTCCTCTATTCATCTGGATATAAAAATTGGTGATAAAGAACCAAGCTTATTAGGTTTTGATTCTATATTAAGTATGACACCAAAACTTATGGTCAATGGCGTTGCCCTTACACAAGCAGAAGTAAAAGCGATGTTAAAGGAAGAAGAAGGCTTAATCTGGATGAAAGGGCAATGGGTAGAAATCAAACACGATAAACTAAGACAGCTTCTTGAACAAATGAAAAACTATAAAGGCACCATGAATCTAAAAGAAGCCTTACAGGTACAACTGGATACATCTGATAATGATCCGGATGGGGATGTGCTCATCAGCAATGGAAAATGGCTGGGTACTTTATTACATAATTTACGACAACCTACAAATCTAAAGAATATCAAAATGCCAAAACACTTTCATGCAACGTTACGAGAATATCAAAAAAGTGGCTATACCTGGTTGGATTATATGGGAAAACTAGGATTTGGCGCATGTCTTGCGGATGATATGGGGCTAGGGAAAACCGTGCAGGTATTAGCATATTTAGAAAGTATGCGTGAAAAACAACCAAACGCAAAAGTATTGTTGGTGGTGCCTGCTTCCTTGCTTGGAAACTGGGAAAAAGAAATACAGAAGTTTGCGGATCATATCGATTATCATATCTATCATGGCGCATCTGCCAAAGTATTGAATGAGGAATTACATCAAACCATCAGCTTTTTAAATATCACAACTTATAACATGGTATCCCGTATAGAAAATTTACAGAAAGTAGATTGGGATTGTGTCATCTTGGATGAAGCACAGGCAATCAAAAATCCATTAACAAAACAAACCAAAACCATTAAGCAGCTACAAGCACATATGCGCATTGCCATGACAGGTACACCAATTGAAAATGATCTAATAAACTTATGGTCCCTATTTGATTTTCTGAATAAAGGTTTACTTGGTACATTTAAAGAATTTCAGACCTATACCAAACGCATGAGTGAGGAACTGGATAGAAATGGAAAACTAAAAAATATGGTATCCCCATTTATCCTGCGTAGATTAAAAACCGATAAATCAATCATTTCTGATTTACCAGAAAAACTAGAAGAAATCAAATATGTCAATTTATCCAAACGACAAAGTGTTTTATATCATCAGGTACTAGCAGATGTAGAAGAGAAACTACATGAATTAGAAGGTATGGAGCGTAGAGGATTGATTTTATCCACCCTAACCAAGTTAAAACAAATCTGTAATCATCCTGACCAGTTTACGCATGATATCAACTATCTGCCAAAGGAAAGTGGCAAATTTGAATTACTAAAAGACTTATGTGAAACTATATTTGAAAAACGTGAACGTGTATTGGTGTTTACACAATATAAAGAAATTTGTGATTATCTGGATGACTATCTGGCAACAATTTTTAAACGCAGAGGTTTTGTGATTCATGGAGGAACATCCGCTAAAAAACGTACAGAAATTGTGGATAAATTTAATAGTGAAACGTATTATCCTTATATTATCTGTTCCGTAAAAGCCGCAGGTACAGGATTAAACCTAACAGCTGCCAATCATGTTATCCATTTTGATCGCTGGTGGAACCCTGCTGTAGAAAATCAGGCAAGTGATCGTGCATATCGTATTGGTCAAAAGAAGAATGTATTTGTACATAAGCTGGTTTGTAAAGGAACAGTGGAAGAAAAGATAGATGCGCTTATCAATTCTAAAAAAGAACTGGCAGAAAGTATCATCACGGCAGGAAAAGCAAGCTGGATCACAGAATTAGGCGATGCAGAATTAATGAATATCTTACGTCTTGATGAGGGGGTATCTAAATGAGTCGATATTGGAATGAATTTCAAACATACTCCCAAATGAGTGTGGAAGAATTACAGCGAAAAGCAAAAGAAAGCAGTGAAAAAGCCAAGTCAAAAGGCAAAGAAATGCATCCTGTGATTGTACAAGGTAGGAAAATCGCAAACAGCTGGTGGGGACAGGCATGGTGTAATAATCTGGAACGATATGCCGATTATGCAAACCGCATTGATCGAGGAAAACGTTATGTAAAAAGTGGCACAGTCATTGATTTACAAATACAAGAAGGTAAAATCAATGCCCGTGTACAAGGCTCAAGGAAAACACCATATAAAGTAGAAATTCGTATCAGTCCTTTAAAAGAAGCGCAATGTCAAAAAATCATTCAGGCATGTGGAGAAGAAATTGAAAATTTGGAAGAGCTGATCAATGGAAACTTTCCAGATGAATTAAAAGCTTTATTCTTAGGAGAGGATGGATTATTTCCTTCCCCTCAAGAAATCAATTATGATTGCAGCTGTCCCAATTGGGCATTGATGTGTAAACATGTTGCGGCAGTGTTATATGGCATTGCGGTACAATTTGATGAAAATCCATTCTTGTTCTTTGAACTAAGAGGAATTGATGTGAATCGTTTTATCAATGTGACATTACAGAATAAAGTAGAAGTGATGCTGGAACATGCTGGTGATAAAAGCGAACGCCAGATTGAGGAAGATAAAATCTATCAAGTATTTGGTCTATAGAAAGATATATGAGGTAAGCATAAATGAAAAAAACAGATATGTTAAAAAATGAGCAATCTAATCATGAATATTCCAATCTGGATATGTTAGAACTTTTTAAAGATGAATCAATGGATTGCTTTGAAGAGGATGAAGATAGAGATGATGTTATGGATTTCACCAATAATATTAGCTTTCGTATAACTACGGGAATGCACATGGTACTAGAAGAAATCATGGATAAAGACAGTGATCTTCTGGTTCATATACCAAATTTAAATGATGGCTGCTGGGTATGGTTTCATAACAAAACTTTACCATTCGCCATCATCAGTAAGAGCATAGAAAATATACAGAGGGTATGGCATAGTGATTTTCAACATACATATCTCAATCCAGAATATTTAAAAGATGGCATCATTGTGGCTCTAGGCAAAGAAAATCTCATCGTGATGAAGTATGAGGAATATAGAGGTATTGCTTTAGTAGATGAAGCTCTTGAAACTTGTTATGCAGAAACACTAGATTTGATCTTTGAAGTATTACAACGACATTTATCAAAAGAATGTCCAAATGTAAACGATAACAAATGTTTAGAATTCATTGATGATACATATGAAATCAAAGATATAGATATGTCATCCATCAAGGTGGAAGCATTATCGCTTAAACCAATACATGAAGAACTTGTAACACGGCCAAAAGGAAAAGATAAATGGAAGCTTTCATTTGTTTCTTTTAAGGCTTTTAAAAAAGAAAGCATTGAAAACGTGTGTTACCTTATCATCAAGGGGAAAACAATAAAAGAATGTAGAAAATTAGAAGGAACTTCTCCAGAAGAACGTGCAAATGCAGTAGATCGTATTTTATGTGAATTATTAGAAGATCATCCAAAACCTAAATCAATCAGTATGCGGGATGATTTGCTGTATTTCTATTTAAAAGATATATTAGATATATTACATATTCGAAGAGCAGAATTTGATGCATCTATTTCTATACAGGATATCTATCAAAAGGCATTTGAAATCGAGAATCCTATCACAAAAGAAGAACTTGATGCATATGAAAAAGTCTCACAGATGAATGAATTTGAAGGGATGCTATATATGGGTACATTACCAGATTATTTATATGAACGAATAATGGCACGCGCTGAAATAGATCCTAATGCAATGAATAAATATAATAGACTTTTAGATGATATTAAGTGATTAGGCGAATGTAATATTCGCTTTTTTCTATCTAAAAAAAGTTCATAAGTATCTCATTTGATAGAGGTGTTTTATAATTTTTTGTGGTACAATAAGAAAAGAAAGTGTGGTGTTCTTATGGGAATGTATTTGAATACGAAAAATTTCAATTTTAAAAAAGCGCGAAATAGTAAAATCTATGTGGATAAATCTTTACTTATAGAATATACAAATAGCATCATTAATACATCAGATCAATATACATGTATATCTAGACCACGAAGATTTGGTAAATCAACTGACGCAGATATGTTAGTTGCTTATTATTCTAAAGAATGTAATTCACATGAATTGTTTGATGATTTAAAGATTTCAGAATGCCAAGATTATGAAGAACATTTAAATAAACATCACGTTATATATATGGATATGCAGCAGTTTTATAGTTTGACTCCTGATATTGATGACATGATTAAAAATATTAATATATCAATAAGTAGAGAGTTAGTGAAAGCGTTTCCTGATGTTGATTATTTAAATAAAAATGAGCTATATTATGTTTTGTCTGATATCTTCTTAGCTAGAGAAGAAACGTTTATTTTTATTGTGGATGAATGGGATTGCATTTTTAGAGGAGAAGTAAATAATAAAAAGGCACAAGAAAAATACTTAGATTATTTGCGTCTTATATGGAAAGGCCAACAATATGTTTCACTAGTTTATATGACAGGTATTTTACCAATCAAAAAATATGGCACACATAGTGCGTTAAATATGTTTAAAGAAATCTCCATGGTCAAACCAAAACCTATAGAAAAATTCATGGGATTCACAGAAGAAGAAGTAGAAATGCTATGTAAAGAACACCAGGCAAGTTTTGAAGAAATGAAAGCGTGGTATGATGGGTATCGTTTAAATGAAGAAGTATCTGTGTTGTCGCCACGCTCTGTCGTATGTTCCTTATTAGATCATGACTTCTCTAATTATTGGACTTCCACGGAAACATATGAGTCTTTAAAAGTGTATATTGATATGAATTTTGATGGATTAAAAGATGATATCATTAAACTATTGGCAAGAAAAAGAGTAATCATCAATGCGAGTAAATTTCAAAATGATATGACAACTTTCAAGTCTAAAGATGATGTATTTACATTGTTAGTTCATTTGGGATATTTAGGATATGATAAAAGAACAAGTGAAGTATATATTCCCAATAATGAAGTAGTAGAATCATTTATCAATTCTATAGAAGATTCTAATTGGAATGCAGTTAGTGAATCGTTAAAAAACTCCATGAATCTATTACAGGCAACCTATGCATGTGATGGGGAACAAGTCGCAGAATATATAGAAAAAGCGCATTTAGAAACCAGTATCTTACAATATAATGATGAAAACGCACTCGCTTATACGATTTATTTAGCATATATCATGGCTCGAAATGATTATACAATGGTAAGAGAATTTCCAAGTGGAAAAGGGTTTGCGGATGTCGTGTTCATTCCACGATATGATAAACCAGCGATGATCATAGAACTAAAGTATAATCAAGATGCAGATACCGCAATCAAACAAATCAAAGAAAAGAAATATTTTTTTGGATTAGAAAAATATTTAGATAATCTGTTGTTAGTAGGTATCAATTATGATAAAGAAACAAAAAAACATTCATGTGTGATTGAAAAATATGAATCATAAGATGTACTTTGGATAAGATTGTCAAAAAAATAAAAAAGAACTTTACTTTGCCGGAACCAAATGATAAAATATATAAATGGGTAGAAATCTCTACTCCCCGCTCTATTCAGGAAATAGGGCCGAAGACCATGAGGAGGTGTACAGAATGAAAAAATACGAAATCATGTACATTGTGAACGCATCTTTGGAAGAAGCAGCTCGTAACGAAGTTATGAATGGCTTACACAAGATCATTACAGACCACGAAGGATCAATCGATAAGGTTGACGAATGGGGTGTAAAAGAGTTCGCATATGAAATCAATCACATGAAAAAAGGTTACTATGTTGTAATGAACGTTACAGCTAACAACGAAGGAATCAAAGAATTCGATCGTTTGGCTCGTATCAACCACAGCATCGTACGTTATATGATCATCAAAACTGAAGGCGAAGAATAATCGCTCGATAAAGGAGAGATAGACTATGATCAATCGTGTCGTTTTGGTTGGACGTCTTACAAAAGACCCAATCTTAAGAAAAACCGGCTCAGGAGCATCTGTGGTATCCTTTACCGTTGCATGTGATCGCCGTATAAAAACCGAAGGTCAGCCAACAGCCGATTTTATCAATTGCGTAGCATGGAATAAAGTTGCTGATTTAATGGCACAATACCTTCATAAAGGAAGTCTAGTTGGAGTGGAAGGAAGAATCCAGACACGCAGCTATGATGACCAGACAGGAAAACGTGTATATGTTACTGAAGTAGTTGCTGACAGCGTACAGTTTCTGGAAAGCAAATCTGCAAGTGCAAACAATGCACAAGCTGGATATACACCTGATTACAATGCAAACAACCAGGGTTATGAACCAGATACATCAAGTTCACAGTCATCTTATTCCAGTGATTTTGCATCAAGCGATACACTTGATATCGCAAGTGATGATTTACCATTCTAAAGAAAGGAGATATTTCTATGGCATTCAAAAAACAGCGTATGGGACGTAAAAAAGTATGTTACTTTACAAAGAACCATATTGAAACTATCGATTACAAAGACGTTGAATTATTAAAACGTTTTATTAGCGCAAACGGAAAAATCATTCCAAGACGTGTTACAGGTACACGTGCTAAATATCAGAGAATGCTGGCTACAGCAATCAAACGTGCTCGCCAGATGGCTTTATTGCCTTACGTAAGCGAATAAGAATAGATTACCTCCACTTGTCAAACGGGTGGAGGTTTTTGTCATAATTAGGAGGTTCTTATGAAAAACGATACCAGAAAAATAACCGAAGGGGCCATGATGGTGGCAATTGTAGGATTGATGCTTTTTATTAATCGTCAGCTGGCTGGAATGATTGAATATATGATGTATTGGATTTTGACATTCCCTATTTTAATTTATACCGCAAAGTATGGTGTAAAGAATGCAATGGTGCCAAGTGTCTGTATGTTGATTTTAAGCTTTATGCTAAGTGTGCCTACCACTATCTTTTATATGTTCAGCTGTATTGTAACTGGTATGGTTTATGGCGGTGGGATAAGAAAAGAATGGAAGAATGGAACGCTGATGTTCTGGACGTTTCTTTTTACACTGTTTTCTTATTTGATCACTTTTGTTTTATTTGCCTCTATTTTTGGATATGATCCATCGGAAGATGTAGAAATTGCCAATATGTTATTATCCATGTTTCACTTGGATGTTGGCTTTAATATCGCAAAAGTCATATCCATCATCAGTATTTTATCAACATTACTAATGAGTATTCTACAAACGATGTGTATTCATATGCTGGGCAATGTAATGTTAAAACGCTTTAAAATTAAGGTGCGCCCAATGAAACCACTTTATGAATTAAAGGTGCCAAAAATCATAGGATTCATAATAATTGTTATTTGGCTACTATTTTATATGCAAAATGTGATAAAATTAAACCAAGAACTTTTAAATGTTCTGTTCGCATGTTATCTATGTGCAATGGTGTTTGCGATTGGCTATGGTGTATTGGCCCTGATGTGGTTGATTGTATTGCTTCGTAAACGTGCTGCTGTGTTTCTTGTCATGATTGCTATATTTGTTCCATACGTGAATTTTGTAGTGGCATGCATTGGCGTATTGGATATGTTATTAGATTTGAAACAGAAAATGAGTGAGGTGTTATTACATGGATCGCTTAGAAAATTTTAAGGTACAAATCGCTATTATTGTGATATTACAGATTCTGGCATTGATATCGTTATATTCCGTAGGGTTTAATGATATCAATATGGTGCCAATGGTAGTAATGTTAGTGTTGAATATCGCTATTATCGTCTGGATCATGGTAAAATTTCAAAAGGATAGAGAACAACGAGATATTGATATCTCAAGAATTTTAGGGCATGATGCTAAAGATGCATTGTTATTTGGTGAAGTAGGAATCATTACCTATGATGAACAATATAATGCCACATGGATCAATGACTTTTTGGAAGAAAGAAAAATTGATGTCGTTGGAAAAAAACTTTCCAGCTGGATTGCGGAAATTACGGATTTGTTTACTGGTGATGTAGATGTGATTACCGCAACGGATGATGATCATGTATATGAAATTACCCGAAAAGAAAATGCGCAGGTATTGTATGTCCGTGATATTACAGAATATGCTGTATTGAAAAAACGCTTTGAATCTGATGGTGTTGTGGCTGGTTTATTACAATTGGATAACTATATGGAAATCCAGCAGTATGTGGATGAAGGCAAAATGGCACAAATCAACTTACAGCTGCGTCAGCCATGTGTGGAATGGGCAAATAAATACGGCATGTTTATTCGTCGTTTGAGAAGTGATCGTTTTTTGGTTATTTTAAATGAACGGATTTTTGCGCAGGTTGTAAAAGATCGTTTTTCAATATTAAATACAATAAGAAAAAATGCAGAAGAAATTGATGTATCCATCACATTAAGTATGTCATTTGCTCGTGGTACAGATGATTATCAGTTATTAGATACTATGGTAAATGATTTGCTGGAGCTTGCACAAAGTCGTGGTGGAGATCAGGCTGCTGTTAAGAAATATGGAGAAAGTGTCAAATACTTTGGCGGTAATAGTGAAGCAAGTGAAAAACGTAGTAAAGTGCGTGTACGTGTTATGGCACAGGCAATCAAAGAAGCAATAATGGAAAGTAAACGTGTATTTGTGGTTGGACATTCCAATATGGATTTTGACTGTATGGGCAGTGCATTATGTATGTCACGTATCGCAAGTGCTTATGGAAAAGAATGTTATGTGGTTAGTAAAAGCGGTGGTATGGAGCCACAGTTGAAAGAAGCGTTTACTGCTTTGGAAGATGAATTAGATTCTCGTCATCGTTTTATCGAAGATGAAGAAGCCACAAAATTGATTGGAGATGGCGATCTGGTCATTGCGGTGGATCATCATAATCCAAAACAAACCGGAGCACCAATGACTGTCATGTCCGCAAAACGTATTATTGTGATTGACCATCATCGTCGAAGTGAAGATTTTATTGGAAACCCACTTCTTGTCTATGTGGAAACCAGTGCCAGTTCTGTAAGTGAACTTGCAACAGAGCTTTTGCCATATCAGACAAATAAGGTGAATATATCAGAAAGTGAAGCTACGATTATGTATAATGGTATCTTGGTTGATACCAATCGCTTTAGAATGCGTACAGGAAGTCGTACCTTTGAAGCCGTTGCTTATCTGAAAAAGATTGGCGCAGACAGTATGAAAGCCGAAAACATGTTAAAAGAGGACTATGATGATTTTGAAGCAAAAACCTCTATTATGAACTGGTCTGAAAAATATCGTGGAAATATGATTATTGCGGCTGTTAATGACAATACGATAGAAGATCGTACCATGATGTCCCAGGCGGCGGATTCTTTATTAAATATCAAAGGTATTGAGGCAAGCTTTGTCATTGCCAATATCAAAGATAACAAAGTTGCTGTTTCTGCACGCAGTAAAGGTGAAATCAATGTGCAGGTCATTATGGAAAAAATGCATGGTGGTGGACATTTCTCTGCTGCGGCATTACAACGTGATGATACTAGTGTTGCGGCAGTAGATGATGAACTACGCGCAATGATTGATGAATATATAGAAGAAAACAAGGAGGATACAACAGATGAAAGTAATACTACTAAGTGATGTAAAAAAGGTTGGTAAAAAAGGAGATATTGTTGAGGTCAGTGATGGCTATGGCAGAAACTTCCTGTTAAACAAAAAACTGGCTGTTTTGGCCACAAAGAAAAGTATGGAAATCTTAGATGAAGAGAACCTTCAACATGATTTAAAAGAAAAACAGCTGGAATCAGAGGCTGAAGAACTAAAAAAAGAATTAAGTAAAATCGTTTTAGAATTCCATGTAAAAACCGGAGAAGGCGGCAGAGTTTTTGGAAGTGTATCCACAAAACAGATTGTAGCCCAGTTGCATGATAAATATGGTATCAAAGTAGAAAAACGTAAAGTTATCGACAATGAACCAATTTCTAATTTAGGATATACCGATGTAAAAGTTGATTTATATAAAAACAAAGTCATTGGTGTGATTCGTGTTCATGTCAATGGATAGGAGGAAACCATGAGTAAAGAACTGCCACACAGTAATGAGGCGGAACAATCCATATTAGGCGCCATGATGGTGTATCCCAATGTCGCGGGTGTCGTGTATGATCAAGGACTTGTGGCAGAGGATTTCTATCTGGATATCCACCAGAGAATCTTTCGTTGTATGTTAGATATTGTGGATATGGGAAAACCGGTGGATGTAACGACCGTCATTACCCGTTTACAAGATACAGATCAATTGAATTTAGTCGGAGGTGCTGATTATATCATCAAATTAAGTGATACAGCGATCTCTAGTACCAATAGTGTTTACTATATTGAAATGATTAAAAGCCGTGCCCATTTACGACGCTTAATTGAAACAGCACAGGTGATTGCGGAAGACAGTTTTGATACCAGTGAAAGCCTTGATGTTATCATGGATAATGCGGAACGTGAAATATTAAATGTCACAAGAAGCCGTAAAGCAACGGATTTCAAAAGCAGCCGTGATGTCATCAGTGGTGTAATGCAGGAATTGATCAAACTTCGTTCTTCAGATAATCGTGTAACTGGAATCAAAACCGGCTATGATGACCTAGATCGATTGACCAATGGTTTTCAGCGTGGTGATTTGATTATTTTAGCGGCCCGTCCTGCGATGGGAAAAACTGCATTTGCGTTAAACTTGGCGTTAAATGCATCCTTCTATAATCCAGGTGCGATTGCGGTATTCTCACTGGAAATGCCTGCGGAAGCCTTGATGAAACGTATATTAAGCGCAAAAAGTGCGGTCGAATCCAGTAAACTTCGAAGTGGGAACATTCTGGATGAAGAATTTAATAAACTGAATGAATCTGCCAACGAACTGATGGCATGTAAACTGTTTATCGATGATTCCAGTAATATCAAAATATCTGAGATATTCTCTAAATGTCGTAAATTAAAAAGCGAACATGGTCTGGATCTTGTGGTCATTGACTACCTTCAGCTGATATCAGGAAGCGGCAGAGGTGGATCGGATAATCGTCAACAGGAAATCTCAGAAATTTCACGTTCTTTAAAAGGGCTTGCCAGAGAGATGGAATGTCCCGTTATATCATTATCACAGTTATCACGTAGTGTAGAAACAAGACCTGATAAACATCCAATGCTGTCAGACCTTCGTGAATCCGGAGCCATCGAGCAGGATGCCGATATCGTTATGTTTTTATACCGTGAAGAATACTACAATAAAGACAAAAATGAAGCGGCTGAAAATGTGACAGAGCCTACCGATGTGGAAATCGCCAAGCATCGTAATGGGGCAACTGCCAGAATCCAGCTGGCATTTCAAAAAAACATTTCCGCATTTTTCAACATGGCGAAGATTTAGAAAGTTGGTTACCTTATGAAATTTGCATTATTGGCCAGTGGCTCCAAAGGAAACTGCTGCCTGATTAAACATAACGACACAAAAATCGTCATCGACTGTGGCACGACCAAACGATATCTGAAAGGATGCTTTGAACGCATTCAATATGATCCCACCCAGTCTGATGCGATATTGATTACACATACACACAGTGATCATGTATCCCAGATGAAGATGTTCAACGATATTCATACTTACGCAACACAAAATATTGAAACAGAGCATCTTCATGGGATTGCCCCTTATGATACACTGGATATCAAAGATTTCCACATTACTGTTTTACCAATGAGTCATGATTGTGAAGGAACCGTTGGTTATGTGATAGAATGTGAGAATGAAAAAATGGTTTATGTGACCGATACGGGGTATATTAAAGAAGAAGTAAAAGATTATATCAAGGACGCTGATTATTATATATTTGAAAGTAATCATGATATAGAGATGTTGATGCAAACCAATCGCCCTGTATATATCAAACAGCGAATCATCAATGACTATGGGCATTTATGCAACGATGACAGTGCGAATGTTTTATGTGATGTGATTGGAAACAACACCAAAGAAATTATACTAGCTCATATTTCTCAAGAAGGAAATACACGGGAGCTGGCATTAAATACACTGATATCTCATTTGGATAAAAAACAAATCCATCATGATCAGATGAAGTTATATCCTGCAGATCAGTTTTCTATTTATGTTGGAGGAAAGGGTGCGAAATAAGCATGAAAAAAACACTAACATTTTTGGTAGTCATGTTGTTGGGCTGGAATATTGTGATCAGTATCCAGCTGTATCGAGTTTCCACAGATAAAAGTAGTAATCAGATTCAGACAACCACAACACAGGGGAATGTACAACAAGCAAGAGTGGAAATCAATAATGATGTAACGGAGCTTGTACAAAAATGTGAAAACAAGGTTGTGACTGTAACAGCAACACTTCGCAATCGTTCCATCGGAAGTGGTAGTGGCGCAATCTATCGGGTTGATGGAAAAGATGTATATATTATTACCAACAACCATGTAGTTTCTGATGGAGATGGCGCAATTGTCACATTTGCGAATGGGAAAGAAATAAAAGCAGAAATCAAAGGACTGGATGAAGTCATGGATTTGGCATTATTGAAGGTCACAGTTGATTTTGATGCGGAAGCCTTTACGATGGCAGATAGCTCGTTGGTGAAAAAAGGGGAATACGTCATTGCGATGGGAAGTCCTCTTGGAATCGAATATCAAGGAAGTGTTTCTGGTGGCTTAATTTCCGGTGTAGATCGTCACATGGAGGTAGATACCGATAACAATGGTGTCGCAGACTTTGATGTATCCGTTCTACAAACAGATGCAGCCATCAATCCCGGCAACAGTGGAGGTCCACTCATCAATATGGCAGGGGAACTGATTGGTATCAATTCTATGAAAATCAGTGCTGAGGAAGTGGAAGGCTTTGGCTTTGCGCTACCAATCAATGAAGTATTGCCTGTCATTACCCAGTTAGAAAAGGAAGGTAAAGTTATTCGTCCTATTCTGGGTATTTCTGTACAGGAAATTGCCCAGTTAACAAGCTTTGAACGCAGCTATTTTGATATCGATAAAGATATTGACAGTGGCTTGTATATCATGAAAGTAACATCAGGCTCACCAGCAAGTAAATCAGGTATAAAGAGTGGGGATGTCTTAGTGAAATTTGATGGCAAAGCTTGTACCGATTTCAAAACATTCCGTACGCTTTTATATAGTAAAAATGTTGGCGATGAAGCAACCCTGACCATTAATCGAAGTGGTAAGGAAAAAGAAATTAAAGTAACATTAGAGTAAAAAGAAGGAAGTATGGTTTCTATTTCAAGAACATACTTCTTTTTTTGATTGTGATGGTTTTGGTGTTAGATGAGTTTATATCTTTGTCATAAATTATTTATGATACTTTATATTTCATTCATAATCAATATTTTCTTAATTAAAGGAGTAAGTCATAATGAAACAGGTAATTCTTTATGGATATTTTTCAAGTATTCATGTAAAATAAAAGGACGAGGTTTATCGGAGGTGAAGTTATGTCACTATTTGAAAAGATGGATGCATCTTTTTTTACGATACTGGTGTCAAAAAATAAAGATAGGTATGTGGATTTATTGTTAGAAATCCATGATTGTATATATCGAAATCAAACGATGAGTATGGAACGTTCCCTGCTTGTGGATTTATTAGAAGAATACGTGAAAGACCGTGAAATATCGTTAGATTTTAAAGAGGAAGAAGAGTACGCGCAAATAGAAACAGAACTTAGGCAGGAAAAGGATACGTATGGAAAAGATATCCAATTTTTATTGCGCCTTTTTGAAAAACATGGCTGGATCAATGTAGATTTACATATGGATACGATGAAGAAAATGGTGTCTTTGCCTTATCACAGCCGCGTATTTATCACATTTGTGAATGATATTATCAAAGAGCGTGAACAGATTGGATATATGATTCGTATTCATGCGTCTTTAAAAGATATGGAAGATCCAATGAAAATTGAGGACAGCTATCAGCATATCCGTAATGCCTATGCGGATTTTAAAGAGCTAATCTTAACACTTGAACAGACCAATGCTAGAATCCGTGATTATTATGCCATTCAGGTGAAAAAAGTATCGACGAAAATATATCATGATTTCTTTGATGTATACTATGGGGATATTGTGGAAGGATATGTGTTCCCAACACTTGTAGAGGATAGTTTAAAACGTTTTAAAAATCCAGTTGCCAATATATTGGAAACACTGCTTCATGATGAAACATTAAAGGAAAAAATCATTGACAGTGCCACCAGTCATTATCGTGTAAATGGCCGTGATCATGCGAAAAAATCAATTGAGTCTATGTTATATGCGATGTATAACGATTTAAATATTGTGGAAAATCTGACAGCTCAATTAGTGAATAGTGACGCAAGTTATCGACGACTTGCGAAACAGAAAATTATGTATTTATGTAATAGTGATCAGGGTTTAAAAGGAAAACTTGTGGAACTGATTCATCATATGAAGGAAGAACCACAAAAAACCACAGAGATCCTTTCACAGACCATGAATATTCAAAAGACACAATATATACCAAAGAATGAGGTGTATTCCTTCGCCAAACGCAAACGTAAACAAAGCGAAGATATCATGCGTTTCACCTTTGATGAAGAAACACCTGATCAAAGCCGGCTGGAAGAAAAAATAGGCTTAGATCGTTATGAACGCTTCACAAAAGAAAAAGTGGCGTCTTATTATAAAGAAAAATTAAAAGACCAGTCCGCCGGTAAATTAAAGGATATCGGAGTAAAAGATATGGATGATTATATACGATCTATTCTGATTTATGTCTATGGACGAGATCGAAAGATGGATATAGAGGCTACACTTCTACCAAATGAAACACAAGGTATTGAAGAAGGCAACTTCCACTATCCAAATCTATTAATAAGAAAGAAGGGCGATTCATGAAAGTAGAAACATTAATGGAAAATCAACGTGAAGAATTTTCACGTATCGTGAATATTTTATTAGCTGAAAATTGTGTTTATCAGTACAATAAAATCAAGAATTTTGAGAAAAAAGAACGCAATGAGGACTATACATTTATTTCAGATCATTGGGAATACTTTGATGAATATTTACGATATGCAGGATGGATCCTTCAAAAAGATCGTTCTTCCTATATGGGGATGATTTATATCACAAATGAGCGGGAAGACTGTGCATGTAAATATCAGTTGAATATGTTGGAAACGATGTTCCTATTGATTTTACGTAATTATTATGAAGAAAAAATGCTGGAATTAGATGCCTCCTTAACGATACGTATCACGACCAATGAACTGCTTCGATTGTTGGTGGATGTATTTGCGCTTGTGTCCTCAAAACCATCTTCTACCATGATTTCTTCTGCGATCATGACGTTACAAAGATTGAATGTGGTACAGCGATATCACGTTGAGGAAGAGGAATATCTATGGGTTTTACCATATATCACTTGTGTATTAACTCCAGAGCATATAGATCATATCTTAAAGAATATCCATAACGAGGAAGAAGGTGATGAAGATGAAACTGAAGAAAATGCTGTTGATTAACTGGCTGTACTATGAGAAAGTCATGTTAGATTTTGATGATATCGTATTTTTAAGTGGAAAAACCGGTGAAGGAAAATCTGCGCTGATTGATGCGATGCAGATCGTCATATTAGGAAAAACAGATAAATCTTTATTTAATAAATCCGCCAATGATAAAACCACACGTGATTTAATGGGATATCTGAAAGGAAAGTATAAAAACGGTACCTATAAACGAGATAAAGGCTTCTTCAGTTCTCATCTTTGTATGCAATTTGAAGATGAAAAAGGCCAGGCATATTGTTTTGGTATCGTCTTTGATTGCGAAGGTGCCACAAGAAATGAAATGGATTATCGTTTCTATATGATGAATCATCCAATTCCAGAGCATGAATTTGTGGAAAGCGATGGATTGCTGGATCATGAAAAACGGGTTTATGATATTCGCCGCATGAAAAAGTTTTTAGACAGCTTTTCTGATCGAGGATGTCGTATGTTTACGACCAACACCGATTATCGTAATTACTTTAAACAACGTATGATGATCAAAGATGAACGTTTCTTTGATGTATTTAAAATGGCAGTTGCCTATACACCAATGATGAATATATCAGAGTTTATCGTGAAAAATATCTGTCAGGAAGAAGAAGATTTAAATCTGGAAGAAATGCAGGAAGAAATTCAGGATTATCGCCAGATGAAGGAACAATTAGAAACCGTACAATCTAAGAAGGAACAACTACAGATCATTCATGATAAATATATGGATATCCTGCAAGATAAAGAACGCTTTGATACTTTAGCGATAGAACAACAAGCCATAAACTATCAAATGATGGTATTGGAGCATGAACAGGTGGTTGCATCTTATCATCAACACAATGAAGAATTTCAGACACTAAAACAACAACGTGCACAAAGTGTTGCAGAATATGAAGCAGTAGAAAAACAGCTGGAAGAATTAAAAGATAAACGTAAAGACAATGCTGCGGATATTTTGGAACGTAAGATTCAAAACTGTCAGAATCAATGGGATATTCACCATGAGGATGTCAGTGTTGTGAGTGAGCAGTTAATCCAGAAGGGTAAAGATCTGGATGAACAGCTGGAAACTTTAGAAGATATTGAAGATGAGGAGCTGCTTGCATTAGAGGAAGGGATTTCATCAACACAGCGTTTAATGGTCAGAAAGTCCATCAATCAGGTGGAACATCTGGAACGTTTTGATTTAGATGAATATAAGACACTTTATGAAAATCTGCAAAACATAGATGAACATGTTGTAAATTGTAGAAGTAATCTGAAAAATGCATTGGTAAAACAACAGGAAGAAATGAAAGAATTGCTTGTGAAGAAACAAAAGCTGGAAAATGGAAAGAAACCATATCCCAAACAACTTCTTTTATTCAAAGAAGAATTACAAAAACGTTTACGCATGATGCATCAAAAAGAAATTTCAGTAACCATATTGGCAGACCATATTACCATCAAAGATGAAACATGGCGAAATGCCATTGAAGGATACATCCGTAATCAAAAATTAAATTTAATTGTGGATGAAGCATACTTTATGGATGCCTATCGTTTATATCGTTCTATGAAAAATGAACTGGATATTCATACATATTCCATTGTCGATCAGGCTAAAGCAAAACCAGGGCCTGACTTAGATACAACCACCTTATATGATCATGTGGAAGTCGATTGTGAAGATTTAAAGCCGTATGTGAAATACTTGTTGGGAAGAGTCGCATGTTGTGAAAAGGAAGCAGATATTCGTAAATATCACACCAGCATTACACCAGATTGTATGTTGTATAGTGGCTATGCGATTTCTCATATGAATCCCAACCATTATAAAATCCCATTTATTGGGGCGGATTCCCTTGAAAAACAATTGATTGAAGTAGAACGTGAAATAAAAGAAAACCAACAACACGAAGCACAACTACAACAGCTTTATGATATCGTGAAGGATATTCATATTGCGCATGTCATCAATGATGACTTTATCCGTCAAGTAGAAGCCGCTATGACAAAGGCCGAACAAATGAATGCTTTGGAAAAAGAAATGAAAGAGCTGAAAGATGCGATGACGCCACAGTCTTTACAGGAACTCATGGATATTGATGAACAAATTAAGGCTACGCAAAAAGAAAGAAATCGTATTTATGGTATCCAGGTAGAACAGGGAAGCAATGCCAAACAACTAGAAAAAGAAATTACCAGCGATAACAAACGTATGCAGGAATTAGAAGAACGTTTGAAACAGAGTGAAAAACCAGTTTATGGTATCCCTGATAGTATCGCTAATATTAAAGAACTGGATAAAATGATACAAAGAAAACAACAGATAGATAGTCAGTATAAGCATTTGGAAAATTCTTTAGGTATTGATCAGATGGAATTAAAGAGCCAAAAGGAACAATATAATCTGATGTTTCGCATTCATTTAGATCCATCCTTTGCGAGTGAAGATTATGAACGAGAATATGAGAAATTTGCGCAGAATGTGGTAGAAGGATATATAGAGAAATGTCATCTTGCTGAACAGAAAGCATATGAATGTTTCCAAAATAATTTCTTTAATGCCTTAAACAGTAAGATTGAAAATGTAAAAATGCAAATCGACCGATTGAATCGTTCTATCAAACGTCATCAGTTTGGCCGCTCTCAATATGAATTCGTTTGTACCTGTAACGAAGATTATCGTGAATACTATAATCTGATTACCAACAAAGAATTAAATGGTCATAACTTATTAAATACGCATGTGTATGAAGAAAATGAAGAATTAATACGGGAATTATTTGATAAAATATCCGCATTATCATCTTTAAATGATCCTAAGGCATATCATGAATTAGAAAAAGAAGTGAAGATGTTATCACGCTTTACGACTTATCTGAAATTTGATATTCTAGAGAATGGGAACTCTTTAGGAAAGACCATCGGATCAAGTTCAGGTGGAGAAACACAAACACCATTTTATGTGGCTGTTTTGGTATCATTATTTAGTGTTTATGATGGACCAGCAGGTGGCTTACAGTTAGCTGTATTTGATGAGGCCTTTGATAAGATGGATAATGAGCGAATTGAGGAATGTATCAATCTATTGAAGTCTTTAGGCTTTCAGGCAATCATTGTTACACCAACTGATAAGATTTCAAATTTAAGCAGAGTAGCGGATATGACATTGATTGCGACAAGTGATGAACGTAACCATCAACGTGTATCTACGGTAACCAAATGGACCCAGAAAGAGGCAATACATGAGCAAGCATCAGAAGCAGTTATTGGATAAACTGATTCAGAAGTACGAAAACAGTGCGCATGCCAATCCCAATAAAGATAACAGTAAGCGTCGAATCATGTTTCATTTGAAAAGCTATCATGCATATGATGTACAGGATTTTGATAGTGTGGAAGAAATCAATGCGGATATGGAAGAGCTGCAAACTAAAGGATATATTCAAATTGTGTATGATCAAGAGCATACCAACCATATGAAAACCATCATATTAAATCTGGAGCGTGTATCTGATATCTATCAGGAATACTATGGTAAACAATCGAAAAATGATGAAGCGCAACAATTATCACAATTACTTCATGACTATCAGGAAAAGATAAAAACTCCATGGATACAATCATTTATTCAGGATGAACAAGCATATCTTGTGAAAAATGGTACTTTGCATAAATATGTGGGAAAAGATATGGAGCATATCAAACAGCTTTTTATGGTACTTGTCTATATTGATGAAGGGCAAAATAACTTTATGCGTGCGATGTCCAATGCTCTCTTTCATGATACCAAGTACTTTGAAAATGAACTAAAAAGTAGCTTCTTATCACTGATTCATCGATATGAACCTAATTATCTCATGGCAAAAGCAGATGATTATGAAATGCGGGAAAGTGAGATATTTCGCAGTCTTGGATTTCAATTATATCCAGAGGAATTTGCATGGTGTGCGCCTATTCAACTCTATTTAAAGGATGGCACTCATGTTGATACAACCCCATTTCAAAAAGGGTTTATCCTAAATGGAGATATGCTTTCTGATATCGAACATATGGAAATACAGGCAAAGCGTTTGGTGCTGATTGAAAATAAAGCGAATTATTATAGCCGTATCAAAGAAAAACGACCAGATGAAGCAATCGTATTTGCAGGTGGTCATTTTAGTCCTGTTAGAAAACAATTATATGAATGTATGCGGGAAGGATTTCATGGAGAAATCTATCTATCCTCCGATATCGATTTAGGTGGATTTTTGATGTTTGCACGATTAAAAGAGGAAGTATTTCCTAATCTAAAGCCTTATCATATGTCACTTGATATTTATGAAAAATATTTGAAATATGCAAGAAGTGTGGATGAAGCCTATCTTGATAAGATAGAAAAAGCACGAGATCGTGAAGATTTGGCGATCTTTCATGATGTAATGGATGCGATTTTAAAGCATAAAAAAGCACTTGAACAAGAAGTGATGATTATAAAGTGAAATAACTGCACAAAAAATTATAAATAATTATATCATCTCATTGTTTTAATTGTGATAAAATGGTATAATCAAAAAAAAGAGTACATATATGTGTAAAAATATGCATAAGATGAGAAGGGGTGATTTCATGAAAAAGCAGGAAAATGAATCATTTTCAATTGATGAAAAGAAGCTTGAATTATATAATGAAATGGCTTGGCAGGAAAGAGTATCTAAAAAACAAATGGAACCTGATATTGATATATCCAGCTATTTGGTAAATCAAGGCTTTGAGATTATCAGAGCAGATCTTCCTGATAGTATCACTGGTATTTTATTAGTGGATGAAACAAATGAGGAGAAGCCGTTAAAAGTTATTGCAATAAAAAAAGGTAAAGAAAAACCACAAAGTCGATTCATTGTAGCACATGAATATGCTCATGCATTTCTTCATAAAAAAGGAACTTTACAGTTTGCACATAGAGATTATGAAAATTTAGCAAATAATCAACAAGAGCAAGAAGCAGAAGCTTTCGCAAGATGTTTTTTAATGCCAAAAGAATTAATTATACCTTTGTGTACAAAATTTAAAGAAGATCGTGATTTAGTCAATAAAAAAACCTCAAAAGAAGATCTTATAGAATTCGTTAGAAATAATTTTGATGTTACCGTAAAAAAAGCAAATCAAAGAATACGTGAATTAAAGATCTGTGAAGAACTACATGTTCCATGTTAGGCGGCGATTAAAATTAATAAGGGAAAGAACGAAAAGCAAGATAATAGCGATTCTGATTTTGATTTAACACAGAAAATTCTTAATGATATAGAAGATCAACAGCGAGTAGTAAAGGATGATGAATTTAAAGATGCTAACAAAACACAATTGAAAAAACGTGATGAAATCTATACCAATTTATTAAAAGACTTTTACTCTATATATGTAGATCGACAGAAAGAAAAAGAAAAATACAAATGGAAATTTTATGCATTAACTACAAGAGGAATGATTTTTGTAGCAATTATGCTTAATTTATTTCTTATATTTTTAACATCAAAAGTTGATGTAGCACATATATCAGATGTAGTAGTTCCTGTTGTTGTGGCTATCATAAGCTTGATTTCAGCATTCATTGCGATACCAACCATTATCTCAAAATATTTATTTAATCCACAAGAAGATTCACAAGTAATTGATATGATAAAATCAATACAAGAAAAAGATTTAGAAAATCGAGGTCGATATGATGAATGATACCCGTTTATATGACGGGTATTTTCTTTTTTATAAACATAAAAACAATTCTTAGAAAAGTTTTAAGAATTATGAGCGTTTCAGTTGTATAAGCGCTTACATGTATGTTATCCTATCGGTGTAAGAGGCATAGAACCTAAAAAGCGAGTAGCTGAAAGAACATCGTCATCATAGGTTAAGGTAAAAAGAGGAGGTATACGTTGATGAATTATGTAACAACACAACAACAGGAAGAATTACGTGCCAAAATCCGTGAGTTTGCGGAAACAGAAGTGAAACCAATCGCATTTATGCTGGATAAGGAAAATGAATTTCCTACGGAAGCAATCAAAAAACTTGGCAAAATGGGTCTAATGGGTATTCCATATCCTAAAGAATATGGAGGAGCTGGCTTAGATGTTGGAAGTTATGCAATTGCAGTAGAAGAATTGAGTCGTGTAGATGGTGGCACAGGGGTTATCCTATCTGCCCATGTATCATTAGGAAGCTGGCCAATCTTTGCGTTTGGTACAGAAGAACAAAAACAAAAATATCTAGTACCACTTGCCAAAGGTGAAAAAATTGGTGCTTTTGGTTTAACAGAACCAAACGCTGGAAGTGATGCTGGCGGTACAGAAACAACAGCTGTATTACAGGGTGATCATTATATCTTGAATGGTAATAAAATCTTTATCACCAATGCACCAAAAGCCGATACGTATGTGGTATTTGCGGTTACGACACCAAATATCGGCACAAAGGGAATCAGCGCTTTTATTGTGGAAAAAGGCTGGGAAGGATTTACATTTGGCGATCACTATGACAAGATGGGCATTCGTTCATCTTCAACAGCAGAATTGATCTTCAATGATGTAAAGGTACCAAAAGAAAACCTACTTGGTAAAGAAGGTCAGGGCTTTAAAATTGCAATGGCAACTTTGGATGGAGGACGTATTGGTATCGCATCTCAGGCATTAGGTATTGCGCAGGGTGCATTTGAGCATGCAGTAGAATATGCGAAAGAACGTGAACAGTTCGGTAAACCAATTGCTCAGCAACAAATCATTTCCTTTAAGATTGCGGATATGGCTACCAAGCTTCGCTG
>OGXN01000578.1_pt1 | contig 45556 bp, 40 predicted proteins | sample 1576281 | NCBI WGS metagenome assembly OGXN01 (sample SAMEA3541494, study PRJEB24748) | human gut metagenome | biome: human gut; feature: human-associated habitat; material: faeces | place: China | collected 2012
AAAATGCTGATAGATACTGTGTTTTAGCGGATAATCAGATTTTTATTGTGTTTTTTAGATAAACATACAATAAATAGATTGCACGTAATATCGTACCACAGATACAAATGCTGTTAAACATAATACTATATACGAGAAAACTATCATCACTTGTCAAAAGCAATATCAAAATAAAGCCTAAAATCATCACCAATATCATATTGATAAAGCATGATTTCAACTCTTTTCCAAAATCTTCCTTTTTCATTGTCAAAACCTCCTTGCTTTTCCCTACAAATGAATTGAAAAAGTATCATATGAAAAAACTCCTGTTCCCATTCACTTATGATATATGTATCATCATCTATTTGATTTATGGAGAACCAATCTTCCCTCTATATCACTTCCCTCTTATCATATATATCTGTAAAACTTTATTCTATACATTATCATCAATCATATTTTTCTATCTTTACAGTTGCAATTGCAGATTGATTTGCCTCTCCTGTCATAAGGTCTTGAGGTCCTGGAATTAACATCATAAATCCATCTTTTCCATATCTTTGTTCATAACCCTGGGCATATGTTTCTTCTACAGAAATATGTTGAACCTGCCCAATAATCATGGAAGTAATACCTGCACCACTTAGATCCTGCACATCTTTTAAAGTACATTCCATATTTATAAACGCTTCATTTATCATTGGCGCATGGATTGTCTTTGCCAAAGAAAGAGTAAAGCTACCTGCACTAAATTCATCACTATCATATTCGTTATGTTTGATTGTTTTAAGTAAATCGTCATAATAATGGATAGGCAGAAAATTAATACAAAAACATTTTTCTCTTTGGATATTTTCATATGTATGTGTATGTTGATATAAATTCCCCATAACAACAAAGAAAGATGTTTTATCACCATGAAAACAACTCCATGCGTGAAAACATACATTTGGCTGCCCATTTTCTTTCCATGTGGTAATGGCGAATAGTACGGATGGAATTCCTGCTGTTGTTTCAAAATGCGAAAACAAATCAAATTCTTCTGGATATAACGATTTAAAATACTGTGGAAAATCTTTCTTAATCTCAATTTTCATAACGCAGCCTCCATGAATTCTAAAACATTATACAACCACCCAATGAATAATCTTCATAAGCAGTGAATGCTTCCTGTTTATCTTTCTCTAACAAAAACATAAAACAGCTTTCAATAATATCAACCTATGTCAACAAATGCTTGATTTCTGGGACACCAGATTATTGCCTTCCAATATTCCATCACCTCAAAAAAATTCTCTTTATGCAGTTCTCCTCTAAAAGGGTGTTAACTTCCTAAAAATCCATTTTTCCATTTTGGGTTATCTATATCGCTGTTTCTTGTTGAATGAAATGATAATTATTCTTTTGTTTCTTCTATATTCATAGGCTTATCCTACCTTGCCACTATAAGTCTTCTCTATAGTACTTCAACGACCTCAAAACATTCAAATGATTTTTGAGCCATATTTTCTCAAAACAAAGTCTTTATCTTTATAATCAAAACAAACTTCCAATACAGTGTTTACATGATTGCCATTATATATGATTCTTATGTTATCATTTTCTTCTATACATATATATGATATATAAAAATCTTTCCAAAAGTTATCCTCGCCAAGAAATTCGCTATATTTCTGTACGATTCCATCTAGATTACTTAAATTAGCCGCAATGAATACGATATAAGATTTTAGTTCCTCAAAAGTTTTCTCACATTCCTCAAGATCAATACAAACATCATCTATGTAAGTTTTATCTAAGCAATCATTCTCTAAAAAACCTTCTCCTTGATATATTTGTACACAAAAATCATTATCCATTTTCAATTTTTCAACATCTAATACCAATCTATCTTTTTCATTATAGCGTTTATATATCATATCTTTCCTTCCTTTACTATTATTATATGTTACAACAAGCGCTTCATATAAATCACATCATCCATTGGATTATAATAATATGGTTCACATTCCTCAAATCCCATTTTATTATATAAATGTATGGCTGCTTGTAATGGCACAATGGTATCTAAAACCATTTCTTTAAATCCAGCATTTTTTGCATGCTGAATAATTTCATCGACAAGTTTTTCACCTAACTTCATTCCTCGGCATTCTGGAGAAACATATAATCTTTTCATTTCACATCGTTCATCGCTATGTTTATGATAGGCAACCATTCCTATCACTTTTTCATGATCATCTAAAGCAACGAGAAGTTCACCTTGCGGTGCTGCATACTTTATCGCAGGATTGCTAAGTTCTTCATCAATATTTTGAAAAGATAAGTCCCGCCCTCGCAGGGTAGTGTATACTATGCTTTTGATTTTGACTTGTTATATATAATCAATTCCATTCACAATTTTCAATTTTCATCCCTCCACACGTCTTGATTTATAAAAACATTATATTATAATTTAACACCAATAACAACCAATCTTATTCTAATAATAGATACTTAAAAAAGTGGATTTCTCCACTTCATTAATGATTTTTCACAACATGTTTCTTTGATACCTTCCATACAATAAATGTTATTATGATATCCGCAATCATCCAAAACAGTACGATTATGGTTTTCCATGAATAGAAAATCCCATTCCATAAACCATATGGTTCTGGAGAATTTCCATATCTAAATATCAAGAAAAAATCATTCGTATGCAACATATTTGCTAAAAACAGATGATCTCCAAAATTATGAAAAATCGTATCAAAAGGATAACTAAAGGTTGTGATAAGAATAAAAGTAATCAATAAAATAATTGTGATAAATCGGTTTTTAGATATAAATGATGCCAACATTGTAATTAATGCAGTTGATATTACTGCCAACAAATTCAAAAACAACCCTGTGCCAATGATTTCTTTATATGTAAAAATGCCATTTGTGATACTCTTCACACTTGTTCCTGCCATGGAAATAGTTTCCATATTTAAATCTCGAAGTGGCACATAGATCATCGTAAACACATAGATCATAAGATATTCTAATAATAATATTCCTACGCTTACCAAAATACCAGCTAGTAATTTTGCCAAGGAAAGTTTCTTCATTGCTGTTTCACTTGGTATCAGAATCTGATCGGTTTTATAGTAGTTTTCCATCGCAAAGGTATTTGATAATATCAATGCAATCATAAGTAAGGTCACAAAATCAATACACCCTAATGCATTCACTAACAGATTATTACCCACAACACTGTCAAAATGTTGATTTTGTTCTTGATTGACGAAATGCTCTTTCATTGTTTTATTCAAAGGATCACTTAAATCTAATCCTTTCATTATTTCTGCATTTGATGCCAAACAATAAGCTTTAAAGTTGCCTAAATCAGGAATATCTTTTGCCGGTTTTAGATAATAGTTATATTCCATCGTATTCTTATAAATATTTTGATATAGTAATCTTACATGATCATTCTCATAAAACACCATAGGATATATTAAATTATCATTATCATCATCCTTATAAAATTTAAAAAAATAAGATTGTTTTTGAACATTTTCAAGATACTCTATTCTTTTCTGTTCGCTATATTTTCCATTTACACAATCTTGCATAAATTTTTCATATTCTGTACCATATAGAGAAATCATATAGTCTACATCATAATCTTTTAAAGGGTATGCTTCTAATATTTTTTCATAATCAGACATAAACTTTTCATACAATTTAGGGGAGGCTTTTCCCTCATATTGATGAAGAATTTTATCTGCGTACATAAAATAATCAGCGCCATTATTTAAATCTTTGCCTTCTGTTGTTTTCATTATCCATTCTTGCGCTATTGTATTTTGAAATTTAAACTGATACTCACTATATGCCTGATATCCTGTATAGCTGAATAATATAAGGATCATGAAGATATTGAATTTGCTTCTTAAAATCTTTTTACACTCTGCCTTTACAAGTCGCATCATAATGTTTCACCTTCTTTGAAATGATATAAATATAAGTCATCTAAATCAGGTATCACAGGTGTTGCTAAAGGATGTGGCTGTTTATCACATACAATACGTAGTTCTATCTTACTATCTTTATGATGACTCTTCACTATGATATGTTGACTCATCAACTTTAAGGCTTCCTTTTTATCAATGCACAATTCCCATACTTTTTCATTCATAGTGGAAAGTAATTCTTCGCATGTGTCATGTAAGATAATATTTCCTTCTTTCATTATCATAATATCGTCTGCAATTGTTTCTATATCACTGACGATATGTGTAGATAAAATGATAATCGTGTTTTCGGATAAAGAAGCAATCAGATTACGAAAAACAATACGCTCTTTAGGATCAAGTCCAGCAGTAGGCTCATCTAAAATCAAAATTTTGGGTTCATTGAGTAAAGCGACAGCAATACCAACCCGACGAAGCATTCCACCTGAGAGATGTTTCATTTTTGTTTTACGTTTTTCTTTCAAATGTAGATCTTGCAATAGCTTCTGAATCCGATCATTTGCATAAGATGCTGTCATATTTTTGATAATTGACATATATTCTAAAAATGATTGTACGCTATAATTAGGATAATAACCAAATTGTTGTGGCAGATAACCCAGATTGGCGGCATAACTGTCGTATTGGGTTTTTAAGTCAATTTCATTAAAACTAATACTCCCTGTTTCACTGGGAATCAAACCGCAAATAATACGCATGAGGGTCGTTTTACCACTGCCGTTCGCACCTAACAATCCATGTACGCCTTCATGAAGGGTGATATTTACATCAATGACTGCTTTTTTATTTTTAAATGATTTATTAAGATGTTCTAAGACTAATTCCATATTATATTCCCTGCCTTTCTTATTTTGAAATATTGATAAATACTGTTGAAGAAATAAAAGCATAACAGAATAATAAAAAACAAAATAATTATAAAAGGGTTATACAGATCAAAATAACATACTATATATTCATAAATGGCAAATGTCGTAATATAAATAATCATTGCCTGTATATAGCTGTGAATATAAGGAAGAAAGATCAAATACATACACTGAATCAAAAATAAAGGAATATAGGCATATAGAATAATGAAGGAAATCATAAAATCTGATAATATCAAATGAATCAAAGAAATTAATAACAGCATTCCTAGCATTATGATACTAATGGCGATATTTTTCATTAAAAACCGCCTGCCCGCATGTAGATATACTGGTGAGCATAATTCACTTGTGTGGTAATACATGTCTTTGAACATTTCAAAAATACTGAAAAATCCTAATGATATAAAATAAATCGTCATACTTTCATTTATATTGATTTGCATACACCATAAAATCAATATCGTTAACATCAGACTTAGAAATGCAATGGCGGTAAATCGATGTAGATCAAAATATAAAAAACGTTTTAAACGACGTAAATCATTTGTTTCCTGTCTAGCACTTACCAGTTGCCATTCTTGTTCACACAGCCAGTGCATATGCTCTATTTCTTGTTCTGGGATATTCACATCAAATTTTTTCATGTTGAAATCCACCTTCTTTCATAAGTTTTCTTAATTTGATCAATGCTTGTGTATGTCTGGATTTTACGGTAGAAACCGGAATATGATGGATATCCGCAATTTCTTTAAAGGTCAATTGATGAAAGTACTTTAAAATGATCACATCCTGCTGGATATCGTTTAGTTTACTAATCCACAACATCAGTTCTTCATATTTCAGTTGGTTTAAAATACTTTCATGGACATTTGTATCATCCTCAATCATATAATCTAATTCACTGATATCTTCATGATACTGCATTTTTCTGTAGTAGTCTTTACAGACGTTGGAAGCTATCCGATATAAATAATGCAACAGCTTCCCTTCTTGTCGATAGGTAGGAAGATATCGCAAAAACCGTAAAAAAACTTCTTGTGTAATATCTTTTGCACAATCATCCATCAACATTTTTCTTGATACATACGCATATATGAAAGGATAGTAGGATTGAATCAGGATATCCATAGCATTTTCGTCGCCTTTTTTTATTTTTCTGATCAGATTGGATTCATTCATGTTCTACCTCCTCACTTGTATAACTTCTTTTTTCAGCATTTGGTCTTATAAATATTGCTTTTTATTGAAAAAAAGTGGAACAGTTATTCACTATTCCACTGATTTTAAAGATTCTACCATCGGAATCTTCTTTAATTTACGATACATAACAAGATTTACAATAATAGAGAATCCCATCGTGATCAATACTGAGTAAACAAAGGAGATTGGATAGATATTTCTGCCGAACATGACAGTATCTAATTCCGCAAGGCTCATAATCAAAGAATGCAATATGATTCCCAAGCCTAAACCTACTAGAGCACCAATCAATGTTAGAATGATATTTTCACGATAGACATATGCAGAAACTTCATTATCATAGAAGCCAAGCACCTTGATTGTCGCAATTTCTCGTAATCGTTCACTGATATTTACATTTGTCAGATTATATAAAACTACAAATGCCAGCATTCCCGCAGATATGATCAATACGACAACGATAAACGATAAAGAGGAAATGGTATCTTCAAAGCTTGACGCAATACCACTATAGAATGTCACAGACTCAATTCCTGCCTGTTTCATAAATGCATTTCCCAACGTTTCTTCCTGATCACTGTTTACGGTTTTCATAATTCCTAACAGTGTTGTGTTCTTAGGGGTCGTATGATATACACTCTTATAATAAGATGGTGTCATATAGATGGCATGGCCTACATAGTTTTCACTGATTCCAGTTATCTTGATATCTTTCTTTACCCCATCACCATTATCAATCGGGATACTATCGCCAACTGAAATGCCTTTTGCTTTCGCAAGTTTTTCTGTGATGATGGCACCATCGCTTTCTAAATCTAACGGGTCATGACCTTTCCTTGTCCGCAATACTGTAAACTTCTGATATTCATTGACATCTGCTGGTACATAGATATCAACACCTTTATCTTCGCCTTCATCAGCATAGAATCCATGGTATATCGCTACACCCATTGCATCGGATATATCTTTATTGGCTTTTAATTCATCTAATGCTTTATCACGCTGAGAAGCTGTGGCATCTGTTGAAAATGTCATGCTTACATCGTATTTATTTAATTCTTCATACTGTAAAACAACAATTTCTCCTATAGAATCTTGAATACCGAAACCAGCCACAAGCAAGGCACTGCATCCGCTGATACCAATGACGGTCATTAGGAAACGTTTTTTATAACGGAAGATATTTCTAGCGGTTACTTTATGAATAAAGTTAAATCGTTTCCATATAAATGGAACCCGCTCTAATAAAATTTTCTTGCCATTCTTTGGTGCTTTTGGGCGCATCAGCTGACTTGGTACATCCATTAATTCCTTATATACTGCTGAAATGGCTGCTGCTACGGTAATCAAAGAAACGATACCTATCGCAGTAAAGGCTAGTCCAAATTGGAATTGAAGCTGTACTTCAGGCAGGGTATACATGATATTCCATGCATTATATATCACAGTTGGGAATACCACCATACCAATGATGGAGCCAAAAATACCACCAAAGATACTGGCAACACCCGCATACATAATGTATTTCATCGCAATTGCTGTTTTTGAATATCCAAGTGCTTTTAAAGTACCGATTTCCTGACGTTGTTCATCCACCATACGCGTCATGGTTGTTAAACATACAAGAGCTGCGACCACAAAGAAGAATAATGGGAATACTTTCGCAATCCCTCCCATACGATCGGCTGCACTTCCATAATCTCGATAGGAATAATGGGAATTACGATCTAGTACATACCATTGTGGTGTTTTCATTGCTTTGATTTCTTCTTCACTTTTATCAAGTTTTTCTTTCGCTTCCGCAAGTTTTGCGGCACCATCTTTTTCTTTCTCTTCTAATTCCAAAGTACCTTTTATGACCTGTGTATTGCCATCATCAATTTGTTTCTGTGCTTCTTCAAATTGTTTTTGAGCACTTGTTTCAGCTTCAGCTAGTTGCTGTTTTCCAAGCTCTATTTGATTTTTGGCATTAGAGATTTGTTCATCTAATACAGCTAATTGATTCATACCGGTTTCTAAATTACTTTGCAGAGTTTCCATCTGTTTTTGTAGAAGTTCAAGAGATGGCACCATATACGTTTTTGAAGCCTCTAAAGCTTTCTTTTTTTCCTCCAGCAGCTGTTTTTCCAAGTCTGTCAAATCAGGCTGTTTCAACTGTTCTTCCACATCTTTGATCTGTTGGTCAATTTCATCAACTTTACCCTTTTGTGTTTCAATTTGTTTATTTAAATCCGCTATTTGAGTATCTACTTTTGTTTTTTCTTCATTCAATTTTGCTTTTGCTGCATCATATTGAGCAACCAAGCTGTTCATCTGGGCTTCACTTTGTTCAAGCTCCTGTTTTTTTGACACAAGCATTTGCTGGCTGGTCAATTGGTTGGCATTTAATGTTGCCTGTCCAACAAGTGCCTGATCATGTGCATCAGATAACTGTTGCTTAGCCTTTTTGATTTCTTCATCAAATTTCTTTTTATTGGCTTCATATTCTTTACGCCCATCCTCTACCTTTTTCAAAGCATCTTTTTTGATTTTCTCAAAGCGTAAATCAGCTCTTTCTTCTCCAAGTGAAGTAAGTTTTGTTTCTACTTTTTTTATCACATCAAAATAAGCATCATCATAAGAGTTATATTTTTTCGCATTTTTTACTGTTACATATATTTCTGTATAATAATCCATTTTAAAGTTACTGTCGGGTATGATGATATAATTGTCAATCGTACCACTGCCGATAGCAGAACTACCTTTTTCATATGATAAATAATAAGGCGTTGTGACTTCTCCAACGATTGTATACGTTGTATTTTTCAACGTATCCTTTAATTCATCATCACTCCCACTAGTTAATGTGATATGATCTCCAACTTTACTGGATGCACCTTTGATACTATCATGTTCAATGACACATTCATTTTCTTTTTCAGGCAGACGGCCATTGATGATTCGCATCTGATTGATATAATCCGGATTATCTTTGGTATCCTTCATTGGATATGACATCACTTTAATAACCTTTTGTTTATTATCTACTGTATTTAAGGTATCGATGGAATAACTGGGATAAACACCCTCCACACCATCAATTTTACGAATGGCGGATGCATCCTCTTTTGTCATGCCAATGGTAGACATTACTTTAAAATCCATGAAATTGTACTCATCAAAATAATGATCGGCACTGTTTTTCATGACAGGAACACTTGCTTTGACACCCGCAAAAAACGCTACTCCGATGGCAACGATAGAAAATATAGATAAAAACCGCCCCAGCGATTTTCGCATTTCTCGTGTAATGTCCTTTCTCAGTGCTTTAAATTTCATTTAGTATTCGATCCTTTCTACTGGCAGTGGGTTTTCGTTGATGGTTACACTTTCAATCTTTCCATTACGTACTTTAATAACTTTATCCCCCATCGCCGTAAGTGCCAAGTTATGAGTAATAACGATGACACTTACCCCACGTTGTCGACAGGTATCCTGAAGTAATTTTAAGATTTGTTTACCGGTATTATAATCAAGGGCACCGGTTGGCTCATCACATAATAAAAGCTTGGGATTTTTAGCTAATGCACGGGCAATGGCCACACGCTGTTGTTCCCCACCGGATAATTGTGCAGGGAAATTTCCACTTCGATCTTTTAATCCGACTGCTTCAATTGTTTCATCAATATCCAAAGGTTCTTTACAGATTTGTGCTGCCAGCTCTACATTTTCCTTAACGGTTAAATTCTGTACCAGATTATAAAACTGGAATACAAATCCAATATCATAACGACGATATGTCGTTAATTGTTTGGCATTATATTTACTGATTTCTTTACCATCTACATAGATATTGCCGCTTGTACAACTATCCATTCCACCTAGAATATTCAGTATTGTACTTTTTCCAGCACCACTGGCGCCCGCAATGACCACAAATTCTCCCTGATCAATAGAAAAATCCACACCACTTAGTGCTTCAATTTCTACTTCTCCCATTTTATATATTTTTTTTACATTTTGAAATTCAATATAGGCACTCATATACATCGACCTTTCTAACATATACGTTTTCCTATATTATACTAAAATTGAAAAAACTTTGATAGTCTTTCCCCCTATTTTCTTTTTTTCACTTTTTTCCTACATAATCTATTTTCTCTTTCAAACAGGGTTGATATTCCGTATCCTGCGACAATTATTGCCGGTATATTATCTAAATAATTTACCCACATATATCAGCATTATCATTTAGTTATAATTCCAATGAGGATCTCATAGAATATTATGAGATTTTTTTCTTTTACTTGCTTCTATAAAATGTTACAATACAAGAAAGAAAAGGAGGTATTTTATGAACTTTACAAAGAAACAAATCACAATTACATCGATTGCGGCCATTTTGATCATTGCGGCAGGCATTGGCGCATTCTTCTTGTTGAATTCAGGTCCATCTGCGAAAACAGCATGGGATGAATACAGCAAAGCATGGGAGAAAAAAGATTATGAAGCCATGTACAATTTATTAGACAGTAAATCAAAGTCAGAAACTGATCACGATACATTCGTTAATAAATATACAAACATTTATAATGGAATAGAAGCAGACCAGCTTAAGATTGAAACCAAGGATATTGTAGATGGTGATGGCGGTAAAACAGCTGCCTATCATTTCAGCGCAGATACCCTTGCTGGAAATGTTAGTTTTGATCAGTCTGTACAGATTGTCAAAGAAGATGACACCTACAAAATCAGCTGGAGTTATGCCCAGATATTCCCACAGATGCAAAATGGCGATGGCATTCAGATATCCAGTGAAGAAGCAAAACGTGGCAGTATTCTTGATCGCAATGGAAAAGTTATTGCAGGTGATGATCAAGCAATCGTTGTCGGCGTAGTGCCAGGTAAAATAAAGGACGAGGAAGATCTTTCTACTTTAGCGAAACGTTTGGATATTAATGTTGACAGTATCAAAAATGCTATGCAAGCAAGCTGGGTAAAAGATGATTTATTTGTACCTGTAAAAACGATATCCAAAGATACAGATATCAAAATTGATGATTTATCCGGGGTTACAACACAAACAACAAGTGCCCGTATATATCCTTATAAAGAAATATGCTCCCACTTAAGCGGTTATGTACAGACGATTAATGCGGAAGAATTAGAAAAACATAAAGGCGAAGGTTATGACAGCAATTCACTGATTGGAAAAACCGGATTGGAAAGTATCTATGAAAAAGATTTGCGTGGACAAAACGGGGTAAGCATCCTTGTGGTAAGAGATGGTAATGTTGTGGATACCATTGCGAAACGTGATGTAAAAAACGGTAAAGATATCAAAACGACAATTGATGTTGACGTACAGAAAAAAGTATATGAACAATTAAAAAATGATCAGGGGGCTGGTGTGGTGATGCAGCCAAAAACCGGAGAAGTCTTAGCCCTTGTATCTACTCCAAGTTATGATCCAAATGATTTTGCACTGGGTATGACAACTGCCAAATGGGATTCTTTGAATAATGATAAGAACCGACCATTAGAAAATCGTTTCACAGGTTTATATACCCCAGGTTCTACCTTTAAAGCATTCACTGCGGCAGCTGCACTAGATTCTAAAACCATTACAGCTGATGAGGATATGGGACAGGCAAAAGATAAAAAATGGCAGAAAGATAATAGCTGGGGTGATTATTTTGTAAAGACAACTGCTGCATATGATGGCAAAGCTGATCTGCAAAATGCCCTGATTTATTCTGATAATACCTATTTCGCAAAAGTAGCGTTAAAGATGGGCATCAAAACCTATACAGATAAATTAAACAGTTATGGGTTTAACGATCAAATGGATTTCCCATTCACGATTCCCGCAAGCAGTTATGGTGAAGAAAGTGATTTAAAGAAAGATATCACATTAGCGGATACAGGTTATGGACAGGGAAAACTTCAAATATCTCCACTTCATTTAACCGCATTTTATGCATCCTTTGAAAATAATGGAAGTATTCCTAAACCTTATTTGATTTATCAGGATGGAAAAGCAGAAACATGGAAGAAAGATGCTATCTCCTCTGGAACAGTAGAAACATTAAAGAAAGCTTTAACAAACACCTATCACAGTTATGATTCAGAAAATCCTACAAAAGCATTAGGTAAAACCGGAACCGCACAGGTCAATGAAAAAGAAATCGGATGGCTGTGCAGTGCTAATGAAGATTATGCAATTACCTTAATGGTGGATAATGCAGAAGATCGTAACGGCAGTTTATACGTTACACCATTAATGAAAGCTTTGTGGCGTACACTTCAATAATGATAAAAAGTCTAATCGATTAGGATTAGACTTTTTTTATGCTTTATTTTGATATATAAAATCATATAAATTTAAATGATGTTCGACAGCATACAATACCTGTTGTTCATCAATGATATGTTCACAAAGCTTTGGCAACATCAGCATGATCTGATTGACTTCTTCTTCTGATAAATTCGTAAGATTGAAACGTTTCTTCCCATAGACAGAATACAGATTGAAATAGAATGTATCCGGTGTTCGTTTTGCCGGGCCTGCGATCGTATTTTTGATATAGCGAATTTCGATTTTTTCAATATCTTGTTTTTTCAACACATAGTAACAATCCACACTTTCATTATGAAATAAAGCTTTTATAATCTTTGCGTTATTGATCACGCTATCATTTTGAAGAATGATTTTATCTTCACTGATACACCAATACTGTTTAAATGCCCCAGGCAGCATTGCCAAACATAATAAACAAAAGAAGATGATCCACATAGCAAAAAACATCCATACTTCTAACTTCATCAATCCAAAGAATAATGATGCAAGTAATAAGGCAATTAATGTGACAGGTACCATTTCCTTTCCAACGTTTTTTCGATTTAATTTTTTTCCTACGACGATATTCATAAAATACCTCCCAGATATTTCACTGTTTCAATGTTACTTATAATATACCACCTGTTTATAAAAGTTCAATAGAAAAAGATAGAAATCCTTTCTTTACATGCTGGATTTCTATCTCTTTGCTTATTTTACAATTTCTGGTTTCAAAAATACTTGTAAAGCTGTATATGCCATTGCTTTTGTGGCTGTATGTAAACTATGTTTTGCGTTATCCCCATGTACATATGCCAAGAAATCTTCATGATGGGCAAATACTTTAGGATTTGCGCCTGTATCAATTTCACAATATACACATGGACAAACATGGGATACATTTCCAATGTCACTGGAGCCACTGGCTTCTTCATCCGCTTCCACAAAATCATTCACACCAAGCGCCATCAGATTTTCCTTCAATAGCTGACGCAGTCCTTCATGATAAACAAGGTCATCATAAGAATTTTCAAAGTTATGATATTCCAGTTTTGCGCCACTCATCAATGCTGCACCCTTTGCACAGTTGATGATACGTTTTGTAAGTTCTTCTAAATATGCACGATCTTTTGCACGGATATAGAAACGACAGCCAGCTTTATCTGGTACGGTATTACATGCGACACCGCCATCTGTAATGATACCTGCAACTCTGGCATCACTTCGCATATGCTGACGAAGAGCATTCACTCCCGCAAACATCAGCTGTACACCATCTAGTGCATTGATGCCTTTTTCAGGATAAGCAGCCGCATGTGCCGCAACTCCTTTAAAATTAAATTCTAAGGAATCCATCGCCAATGTGACCACATGGATATTATTTTCAGCACCTAAATGCATTTGTATTGCCGCATCAATATCATCAAAAGCACCACGTTCAACCAAATCATATTTGCCACCTGTTGTTTCTTCCGCTGGGGTTCCAATGACCACAATACTACCTGAAATAACATCTTTCATATGTGCAAGGGATATTGCTGCGCCAAATGTAGATGCCGCAATCCAATTGTGTCCACAAGCATGTGCTACCTGACATTTATCTTCCCCATATCCTGGAAGTGCATCATATTCCGCAAGAAATGCTACCTTAGGACCTTCTCCACAAACAAGCTCTGCACGAAATGCTGTAGGGATATCCAGATAAGGATAAGTAATCGTGAATCCTTGTTTTTCTAATTGCTCCACCAAATAAGCACTTGATTTATATTCTTCATTTCCAAGTTCTGCGTGTTCATAAATGTATTCACTGACTTCTTCAATCAATGATGCACATTCATCTTCTATCGTATATAAACGTGTTTTTAATTCCATATCGTTTTCTCCTTAATATCCAATGACAACTGCCACACCAAGTAAAACCATAGATGCGATAAATAGTAAACCAAATAAAGGTGTCACAAATTTATACCAGCGATCAATTGGCAAACGCATGATGCCACACATCATGAATACACTGGTTGGCCAGAAGATATTGGAGAATCCATCACCAAACTGAAATGCCAGTACACTTACCTGACGGGATACACCTACCATCTCTCCTACTGGGGCTAAAATCGGCATCGTCACAAGTGCCTGTCCTGCCCCGCTTGGGATAAAGAAATTGATGATATTTTGAACAAACAGCATACCCATTGCGCTTAACATTCCCTGGAAGTTTGATAAAAGGTTAGCCAGCCAGTAAACAATTGTATCAATGATATGTGCATTATCCATGATCACAGGAATACTGCGGCTGACACCAACTAACAATGCACCATACATCATTTCCTTACTTGCTTCAATAAAGAATTCTGCAATCTGACTTGCGGTAAAACGAGAAATAAAGCCTGTCACAACTGTCATAATAATGAATAATGTCGCTATTTCATCAATATACCATCCAAACTTGATGGTACCAATCAACAGCATCGCAATTGTAAATACAAACATCAAGCAGCTGATTTTATGTGTCCATGTGAACTTTGATTTCATTAATTCATCTTTTGAGCCAACTTCCAGCATTTCAACTTTTGCGCCATATAATACTGATTTTGTTGGATCTTTTTTTACACGATGTGCATAACGCCATACATACCAGATACTGATTCCCATAAATACAGCAAAGCAGACAATACGATATCCCAGCCCGGAAAACATTGTCACACCCGCTACTTCCTGAGCAATTCCTACGGTAAATGGATTGATGGTTGCTGCCGCAAAACCTATCGCAACACCAAGATAGATAATGCTTCCACCAACGATTGCATCATAGCCAAGGACTGCCGCAATGGAAATAAATACCGGAATCAATCCATACGTTTCTTCAAACATTCCCATGGTACTACCAAGTAAACCAAAAGTAATCATACATACAGGGATAATCAATTCAATACGATCACCGATTTTTCTTAAGATAAATCCTACGACTGCATCAAAGGTTCCATTCTTAATCAAAATATAAACAAATGCATATGCAAAGATAATAAAGAAGATAATCTGTGCACCATCCACAAATCCCAGCTGAATGGATTTAAACATATCAAAAATTGAACATCCTACCTTTTCTACCGCATGATAGCTGTCAGGAACAACTATTGTGTTGCCTGCTGCATCTACGATTCTCTCAAATTCTCCTGCAGGTACGATGTTTGCCAGCACTGCCGTTAACATAGTCATTAAAAAGATGATGACATATGCATGCGGCATTTGAAACTTTTTCTTTTTCTTTTCCATAATTTTCCTCCAATAAAAAAGTCCTTGCACCCTAAAACATGCAAAGACCTTTTGGAAGATAACTTTGATGTTTTAAGATAGCGCTCCTTTATGTTTTAACATAAAGACAGTGGCATGCTTCTTCAACATACCCCCAGCAGATACTTTGACCTATCTGCTTCGGCGTATCATCCTTTCTGATATCTTCACAGACTTTCGATCTCCGATATCATACTCATAATCAACGCGCCTCTTCTTAAACACAAGACGTTGACATTTTAGCATTATTTGTCTACATTTGCAAGACAGACACCACTTTTTTCATAGTTTAATTTTCATTAACTAATAAATACGGTGATATTTTTTTGATTCTTCTTGCAATCCACATAGCTAAAGCACTCCCAGTTAAACAAATAAGTAAAATAATGGTAATCAACATCATCCATGGTATTTCAAATTGAACCTTCATCATACCAATATAGGATAACAACATACTTAATAATGGGTTGATGAGATAGTATCCAAGGATTGCTCCTGTCATAGCGCCAATCACAAAAACCATAAGTGATGTTAATGCAATTTGATGAATCAATTGTTTCGATGTATAACCAATGGCCTTTAAAATACCAAACTCTTGTTTCCGTTGCAGGATGGATGTCTTTTGTACAAGATACATAATCAATATGATAATAAATAGGGTGATACCCGCAATCACACATACCAACGCACTGACAATATCTCGATAAGACCCCATCGACGCCTCTACCACTTTGCGATTATTTTGTATACCGATAATATTTGAGGAATAATGTTGTTTGATATATTGTATGGTATCCTCAATTTCTTGTTTATCTTTGGTATAGATATTTAATGTTCTAGCTTCATAGTCTTTGACAAATAATCGATACCCTTCTTCTGTGATGGCAACATCATGCCCCATATAATTTGCCCCCTGAATCAAACCGGTAATCAAATACTCCTGTTCCTTATCCCCCTTTTTTAAGGTAATCATTTCTCCAGGCTCTTTGTGTAATTTAGAAGCTAATAATCCACCGATTGCTACTTCATTTGCATATTTTGGAAATCTTCCCTGATATAAGACTTGTTGAGAACGTAAATGCAGGAAGTTTTCACTGGTATAACAGATGACTACCTCATGCCCACATTGAAAAGCATTGTCTGTATAAAAATCCACGCTATGATCAACGCCGGATATTTTTTCTAAATCCTTTTTCAGACGTAAATGATCCTCATGGGTTTTTGATTCCACAATAATATCTGCAATATCTCCTGAACTGGCAAATAAAAAGTTATCAAACTGATACGAAATATTATAGAATAAAACACCCGCAAAAACACTGGCAAATGCAATGGCACTAATTACAATGCTTACCATAACGTTTGCTTTCAGATTTTGAATCAAGGCTTTCATTGCCAATAAAACCGTTAACGTTGCTTTATGTTTGTCTAATGGAACATGATTCCGTTTAAAATTATGTGTATAAAATCCACTTCGCAACGCCACAATTGGTGTCAGCTTTTTGGCCTTCATAGATGTTACCATTGTGATGAGGGAGATAATCAGCATTAGAAAAAGCAAGGTCATACTTACACAAAGCGCATCAAGTCCCTGATGCCATGTGAGTCCTGTTTGAATGGCAAACATATAAGATAGAAATGGTAATAACAGATTGGATAATCCAATTCCAAGAATACCGCCAATTCCTCCAATTATTAAATATGGAAGCATCAACGATAATAGAATCTGTATTCCTGTATATCCGATAGCTTTATAAGCACCAATATTTTTCATATCCTCCACAATGGTATTTTGTATTTTAAAACGTATCACAATCACTAAAATAACCATCATGATCATGGAAAAAGCGATAATCAAAGTAGCGCCAATAGAAGATGTCAGTGTTCTTGATTGTTTGATTGTTTCATAATAATTCATATCAGAGCGAATGGATGGATTAGTGGAAGTGATGGTTGGTAAATGTCTTGTCGCATACTCACTATTTTGATCATGCTGGTTCACTTTCATTAAAAACATCGTCGCATCAATGGTATGTGACAAGCGCTTTGATACTGTTTGATATTCTTCATCATCTAATAATAAGCCGGTTGTGGAGGAATTAATTGTCGCAAGCATCATTTCCTCATAAAAGCCTTTTATCTGATAGGTGAATGTGACCTCTTTACCATCTTGTATGATGGTTAACGTAAAATCATCCAGTAAATTATATTGACCACCTGTATGAAATAAATATGGCAAATATATCCCATGCTCCACAGATTTATTGCTTTCTTCCATCATTGATATTTTACCGATTTCTTGTTTATCATTTTTATTCAACACCGCAAATTGACGTAAGGTTTCACTGTTTCGATATTGACATTTACCTGCAAAAAACAAAACATTTCGTTGCTCCATCTGTTTTGTATCAGGATCATGAAGCAGTTCTTGTTGATACGTTTTTATATACGTTTCATCTTTGTTTTGTATGGTGGTAATGACATCTGCACTTTGCATATCGTTGGCGTATTGATCAAATAGCTGAGGATAATTTAAAAATGTAGTAAGCCCTAAATTCATAAGTGCGCTCGATATTATAATCAATAACATAAAGCCAATCATCTGTGATTTGTTTTTTTGAAAGGTAGCTTTTGCTAGTAGCATCACTGACATCATCACCACCCCATTTCAAGTAGAAATGCTGCCAGCTTTTCATGACGTTTTTCATCACTGCCCTGATATTTTCCAAGATGATACTCTCCCTGAATCAAGCCATCCTGTAAATATAAAATACGATTGGCACGTCTTGCTGATTTTAAATCATGTGTTACCATAACGATCGTTTGTCCAGCTTCATTCATTTGAGTTAAGGTATTTAAAACCATATCACTGCTTTGTGAATTTAATTGTCCTGTTGGTTCATCCGCAAATACGATATCCGGCTGATTGATCATCGCTCTGATGAGCGCTGCACGTTGTGCTTCACCTCCTGATAACTGAGTAGGAAACTTATGCCATATCTGCTCATTTAATCCAACACTTTTTAACATTTCTTTCGCTTGTTTTAATACTTGTTGTTTATTTTTATTTACCAATAACCCAGCAGCTAAAATATTATCCATAATACTCATGCCATCCACTAAATAAATCTGTTGAAATACAAAGCCACAATGCTTTCTGCGAAAAAGTGCCAGTTGATCCTGATTCTTTTCCGATATGCGTTCACCTGAAAATTCAATTGTTCCAAGCGTTGGACGATCCATCCCGCTTAAAGCATATAATAATGTAGATTTTCCAGCACCAGATGGCCCCATAATCACTGTAAAATCTCCTTCATATATCTGCATATCTAAATTTTTTAAAACATGTTGTTGTATTCCGCCATTGGAAAAACTCTTACAAAGCTTCTCACTTTTGATGATGATTTTTTCATTCATAATATTTACATCCTTTCTTACAAACAAATCTTATCATAGAGAAACCTTAACAGTCTTTATCCAATTCTTAATCATTCCTTAATTCACAAGTTTTACATAAAGCTTCATACAACAACCTTGTTCATTTAATTCCACTTCCAGTCTGCCTTTCATTTTTTCCATCAGATAATGGGATATATATAATCCAAGTCCTGCCCCTTTTTCATGGGATGCATTATTTCCTCGGTAATATTTTTTAAATAAAAATGGTAAATCATCTTTTGATAATGTGTGACCATAATCCTGTATCATGATACATAAAAAATCATCCTCGTATGCAAAGGATACACTCATATCTGTTTTCGCATATTTATAAGCATTCGCAAATAGATTATCAAATACCTGTTGTAATCGCAATACATCCATATAGATTAAACATGGTTTTGTTTCATCGATACATGCCTTATGTAGATAATCTGCTTGCTTTATCATATCAATCAATTTGGTGCTTTCCATTTCTTCTATATGTACATCTAAATGCGATAATTCCTCTAATGTCGCAGAAAATAAATTATTGATCAATGCATCAATTTGTGTAGCTTTTGCCTGTATCACTGCCAGCTGCTGCTTTTCTTTTTCATCTTTACTCTTTACACTCATTAATTCTGATACGGCTTCAATGGAGGCAATCGGTGTTTTGATATCATGGCTGAGTTTAGCGACCAGCTCTTTTTTACTCTCATTGGCAATTCGTTCCTGTTCTTTGGCTTTGCATAATTCATCGCGCATCATATCAAAACTTTCACTAAATGCACCAAATATATGACTTTGATCCATGGGTAATGGATGATTCAAATCGCCTTGTGCGATATGTTTGGCAAATGTTTGTAAATTTTGAAAAGGTTTTATCATTGTTTTCTGTAAATAAACATAATAAAGAATAAATATGAGCAGCTCTAATATAGACATCATCATGACGATATGCTGCAGGCGTTGTTTTTGCATAGTAAACTGATCATTCATAATGACAAGTTTTCCATAGACATGCTGTGTATCAAGAATATCCACCATGGTTGTACGCTGCTTGATTGCCTCATGAAGATCTTTTGGCAAATTCGTTCCATAACCACACTGTCTTTTTCCCGAAGGTTTCAACACGACATAAGAAAAATCAGCATCAATTGTACAAACATCTTCTTGTTGATCCCATGATGTTATCAATTGCTGTATTACTTCATTTACTTTTACCATATCTAATGTAGGTGCTTTTTCCCCTATATAATAAATCGAAACTATTTGTATCAGTAACAATGCCCCACATAAACCAAACATCATTTTATGCTTCATGAGTATTCTCCCTGAAACATATACCCAACACCCCAAATGGTCTGGATATATTGAGGATGATTAGGATCTTTTTCAATTTTTTCACGAATGTGGCGGATATGCACATTTAAAGTACCATCCAATGTTACACTATCCTCCCATACATCACGAAAGATTGCTTCTTTTTCTACCCGCTTGCCTGCATGCTCCATCAAATATTTTAAAAGCTTATATTCCATCGCTTTTAGCTTTATCGGTTTGTTCATGATTTCCACTTTTTCCAGTGCAAAGTCTACAGATAGATAACCATCATCATACCTCTTTACCGTTTTACTACCATAGCGTTTTAACACAGTTTTTACTTTTGCCAACAGTACACTTAAGGAATATGGTTTTCGTATATAATCATCTCCGCCAATACTCAGTGCTAAAATAATATCATCATCGCTTTGTCTTGCGCTGATAAACAGAATCGGCACATCGCTCTCTAAACGTATGGCCTTACATAAATCAAACCCTGAAGCCCCACCTAAATTGATGTCTAAAAGTATCAAATCCACCGTGTGTGTACGCAAAAAAGCCAAACAGCTTTCTGCATCAAAAACAGCCTCACTGCTTACCTCAAACAGATTGAAATATTCAACAGTACTTTCTGCCAAAGGTATTTCATCATCTACGATCAGACATTGTATATGCTCCATGATTGTTTCCCCTTATCCTTATTTTATAATCGTATTGTAGCTTGAATCTAAACATGTGTCAACAAGCCCATTTACTGTATCAAGAATAATTTGATTGACAAACTATCTGATTAACTTTATCATTTAATAAAAACAGGAGGTTCTATTATGAAGCTAATATTAGATCACGTACAAAAATCCTATGGTGATAAAGAAGTATTAAAAGATTGCAGTTTTACTTTTGAAAGAGGAAAAATATATGGTCTATTGGGTCGCAATGGCAGTGGAAAAACAACGCTGTTCAACTGTATCGCACAGGAAATCGATTGTACAGGCAGTATTCAGATTGAAAAAAAAGAAACCATGCGAAATATCATAGAATCAGATATCGGATATGCCTACAGTCTGCCAATTCTGCCAGAATTTATGACTGGTTATGAATTTATACAGTTCTATATGGATATCAATGAACAACGCTTAGAAAAGACAATTAATATTGATGATTATTTTGACTTGATGCGCATAGATGAAGATGATCGTCATCGTTTGATCAAAGGCTATAGTCATGGAATGAAAAATAAGCTTCAGATGTTAAGCTTTATTATTTCACATCCGGATATCATCTTATTAGATGAACCTTTGACATCTTTTGATGTTGTAGTTGCTAGTGAAATGAAACATTTGCTTCTACAGATGAAGGAAGATCATATTTTATTGTTTTCTACCCATGTTTTACAGCTTGCGACAGATTTATGTGATGAGATCATTCTATTGAATAATGGCAGTTTAACTTTATTAGATCATGATTTATTAAACAGTCCGGATTTTGAAGAACGTGTTGTGGAAATGTTAAGGGATGAAGAACATGTGGCATGATATCATTTTCATGTATCATGTATCCATGACCAAAAAGGTCAATGGATTATTCTATTTTCTTCAAAAGCTGCCTTTTCTTGGTAAAAAAATCCCATCACGTATCTATCAATTCATCCGTTTAAAGAAAATATTAAGTATCATCACTTTTATATTTTCCATATTGGGGTCCGCCCTAAAAAACTTCTTATATCTTTTCATTTTTTATATGCTTCCCATTATGTTTCTATATATTAAACAAGATCCAATCCCACGTGTTCAAATGCAACAGGTATTCTTTCTAACATTTACGATATTAACCATACTTGGCGCCTGTACCAACAGTAAAATGTGGACATGTGATGATGAAACACTTATTATGATCAAGCAACTGCATATGGAATCAAAACGCTATATGCTGCACCATTCCTTATTTACATATACCATCAATACCATATCTTTAGGAATTAGTTCCCTACCCATATGTATGATTTTAATGATTTCTCCGGTATATGCACTATTAATTGCTGTTGTCTATTTTTGTTCTCATCTGATGATGGATGCATGTTATCTGTTTCTTTATGAACGTTACCACAATTTTATTTTATTCCATAAAGCATACAAGCCAGCCTTTCTCATGATTTGTCTATTGCTTGCTTATGGTATCTTATTTTCAAAAATCACAATATCTTTTGGATATATGTGTATGTATATCTTCACCCTTCTTTCTTTGCTTGGTATTGTATTTGCTTATCGTTATTTGAAAACAACAAACACTTACACAGCAGTCATGCGCAGAATCATACAGGACTATCTGTCTATGGGCTTAAACAACGACACCAATGTACAAACATTAGATGTTGCCTTAAATGAAAAAGACTATAGTCAATCTGAACTAAAACAAAATATTCATCATAAAAAACATGGATATCAGTTTATGAACGCCTTATTCTTTAAACGCCATAAACGCTTGATTTATAAGCCCATCAAACATCGCCTCATTATATTATTGGTGATTATGGTTTGTGTGATTCTCTCCTCCTTTTTTATAAAAGATCCTATTGATAAGAGTGACCTCTTAGAATTAATGCCACCCTTTGTATTTTTCCTGTATATGTTAAACATCTCCCAGCGAACATGTAAAGCCATGTTTATGAATTGTGATGCATCTTTGTTGCATTATGGTTACTATCGTACTCCACAGGCTATTCTTACAAACTTTCGTATCCGCTTAAAAGCTTTAATTTTATACAATCTGCCTGTGACGATATTATTATGTATATTGATCACTGTTACCTGCTTTGTTTATCATATTTCTTTCACACCTCAGACAATCGCTTTATTTCATATCACCATGTTTATATTTTCCATTTTCTTTTCTGTTCATTATCTGTTTATCTATTATATCGCTCAGCCTTATGATGAAAAGCTGGAAATTAAAAATCCTTTGATGAATATCGTAAATGGCGCCATCTATGTGCTTTGTTACTTATGTATCAACTTAGAAGGAAACTTATATTTCTCTCTCGGGGTATTAGCTGCCACCATCTTATATCTCATGATTGCCTTGCCTCTTGTTTGGCATTTTGCGCCTAAGACTTTCCATTTAAAATGATTTTCGGTATAATGAATGCATAAGAAGGAGGTTCATTTATGGAATTTCACATTGCACATTGTAATATCAATGTAACAGACCTTGAGAAAAGTATTGCTTTTTATGAAAAAGCTTTGGGTTTAAAGGTGGTCTCAAAAAAAGAAACACCGGATTTTACCTTATGTTATTTAAGTGATGGTAAAACACCATTTGAATTAGAATTGACATGGTTAAAAGATCATCCTCAGCCTTATGATTTAGGTGAAAATGAAAGTCATATTGCCTTTGTTACTGAAGATTTTGATGCAGCTTATGCCTTACATCAAGAAATGGGTTGTATCTGTTTTGAAAATAAGGATATGGGTATCTATTTCATCCATGATCCTGATGATTACTGGTTAGAAATCGTTCCACAACATAAATAGGAAAACGAAGATGAAATGTGAAAACTCACCTTCGTTTTTTTTAAAATATAAACGGCAATAGATAGATTGGAAGATAACGAATCACACCATCGGATTCTCCAATATTTTTTTCTGAAAAGCGATAAGCAATCTTACTGTGGTATTGTATCACGAAATTATCAAAGCTTTTAGAGCGTGTATTTACACCGCTTTTAATTTCAATGGGGGTAATTTCAGTCCCACAATATGTCACAAAATCTATTTCTGAACTTGTATTGGGTTCAAAATAATACATAGCCTTATGATTGGCATACATGATTTGCGCAGCCATATTTTCATATATCGCTCCTTTAAATATTCCCAAATCTCCCGTATGAATTTTCGCAATGACAGCTTCATTGAAAAGTGAAATCAATAGTCCTGTATCAAACATATACACTTTGAATATTGACAGTTGCTCATATGCTTCTAAAGGAAAATCAATACATTTTAAACGATGCACAGATTTTCTAATGCAGGCCTCAGATGAAATTGATAATAAAGAAACTTTAAAACAAATGATTTACGTTTCTAATTCTACATACATCTTGATTTCTTAATATTATCCTTTGATCTACGATCATATGCCTTCACATCCGATCCTTTCTTCATTATATCAAATCCTGATTCATAAAAGTGCATAAAAAAGATAAAACGTGGTAACATATAGGGCGCATATAAGCGAAGCAAACATCTTGTAATTTTACAATGATACGCTTATAATGAACACGTTAAATATAAAGAGAGGTCATATGGAACGATTAACAATAGAAAACTATAAGCAACTGGAACCATATATCAAAGACGCTGATTATAACGAATATAACTCTAACATAGTAACCATGTTGATGTGGCAGGGCAGCTATCCTGTTTATTTCAGCTGTTATGAACATTTTGCACTTGTATACAATAAGATGCCTCATCGTGAACCGGTCTGGCTGATGCCTTATTGTAAGAAAGAATATCGTAAAGAAGCAGTAGATAAAAAAAAAGAATTAAGTGAACAGGAACATATTAGTTTTGAAATACATTCTATGATCAAAGAATTCAAGGACTGGCTGCAGGAAACATATCCAAATGAATTTTTGATATGGGACTGTTATAACGCACGTGACTATATTTATGATCGTAAACAGCAGGAAACACTTGCGGGTAAGAAAATGCAGAAACGAAGAAATCATTTCCATGCATTTGAAAAAGAATACGAAGGTCGTTATCATTATAAAACATTGGATAAAGAAGATATCCCTCATATTTATGAGTTTCTGGCATACTGGAAAAAGCAAAAAGAAGCGATGGACAGCATCGATGTGGAAGAAGAAGGCATTCATTTTCTACTAGAACATATGGAAGAATTACCTATAATGGGTGGTTGTATCTATATTGATGGAAAACTGGAAGCATTCAATATCACTTCCCTTGTATCACATGATACAATACAAATTCATGTGGAAAAAGCGAATAAACAGATTCGTGGATTGTATATTGCCATCTTAAAATTATTTTTGGAAACACTAGATGATGCGGTATTATATGTCAATCGTGAAGATGATATGGGATTACCAGAATTAAGGAAAGCCAAAACAGATATGCAGCCAATATCGAAAACTAGAAAATTTGGCAGCTGTTATCAAAAAATTATCATAAGAAAAGCAGTTCCTGAAGATATATCCGCCATCAAAAACTTATGGTTATCCAACTTTGAAGATGAAACATCTACATCAACTGATTATTATTTTGAACACTTCTATCATATGGAGGATTGTTATGTATGTGTCAGTGAGGATGAATTTATCTCTATGCTGCAGCTGCGTCCACTCTCCTTGATGCTGAATGGAAAAAAAGAAGATGTATCCTTTGTGGTGGGTGTTGCCACAAATAAAGAATATGAAGGATGCGCTTATATGAAACAGCTGCTTCAATATGCGATGGCACAGGCTTCAAAAACTCAGAATTATATGATTCTACAGGCATATAATTGGGATATTTATCGTTCATTTGGATTTGAAGAATGTTATAAATTTGCGAAGATCAAGTTATCAAAAGATGCTTATTCTCAAGGGGAAGGGGCATTTGTTTCAACGTATGATATAAAGACATTATTATCCTTATATGAAATTTATGTACAAGATAAAAATGGTTATCGTATCCGAGATCTTGCCTATTATGAAAATCTATTTTTGCCAAATGCGCACTTGTGGCATCAGGATATACAAGTCTTTGAAGTACAGGGAAAAGCTGTTGGGTATATCGTAAAGGAAGAACATGCTGATGAAACAGATATATTAGAATTTATCTACGAAGATACAAACGCATGTAACAACATGTTATATGCCCTATCACAAAGTGATAAAAAAATTATCATACATACTGATTTACAAACTGAAATTACAGGCAGAAAAAAAGAAGCAACCTGTATGATGATGGCATCATTACATGGCGCTTCCTTACATGATTCAAATTTGTATATCAATGAAACCCTTTAGAAGCTAGAAATTAGCTTCTTTTTTAGATACCCAGCTCTTTTAATTTACTCATTGCCTCAGAAAAACTATGTACAAAATAGCCGTGTTTCAAAATGGCGCCTAACACATAATGATTCATTCCATAAGTTGGTATCTCATATTGATTTGCGCTCATCAAACGTATATCACTATTCATGCCAATAATGATTTTTGTATTACTTTTGATTGCAATTCCCAATTCTACCATCACCCCGGCATCTTCATTTGTTAAGTCTGCGATGAAGATATCACATTCTTCTACTGCCTTCGTATCTGCTTCATATATTTCGATTGGCGTAGGAAGTGATTGTTTATTTTCATTGAAAGGCTGATCGACTGGATTAAAGATATCCAGGTGTGGAAACATCTCTTTCATGAGCTTTCCTTCTTTTTTTCTTTGTGCATTTTCTGCTTCATTAAACAGCGAACCTGCAATATAAACTTTCATGTATATCCCTCAACTTTCTGTTACGATTATACTATAATTCCTTACAAAAGCGAAGAAAAACACTTTTTATGGTATACACAAAGAAGGGTACATGGTACAATAACCTCAGGAGGTGATCATATGAATGCTTACCAATTAAAAATATCAATGAAGGGTGCGAAGCCCCCTGTTTGGAGAAGAGTCAACGTCCCAAAAGATTTAACTTTTAACGAATTGCACGAAACAATTCAACGTTTATTTGGGTGGATGGATGAACATTTATATAAGTTTAGGATTGCTTCACAAATGTTAGAAATATTAGGACCAGGTGTAGAAACGAACTATCTGGATGATATATTTGCGGAAGATCATTATCTGTATGAATTTTTAAATGAAGGCACAAGATTTCAATATATTTATGATTTCGGTGACTGGTGGGATCATGCGATCCTTGTGGAAAAAGAAATTGAAATGGAAGAAAATTATCCTGTGTTGATCAAATGGAAAGGTGATAATTTTGCGGAAGATTCTGGTAATGTTGAGGGTTATGAAGAAATTGTAAAACGTTCTAAGGATAAAAAAGATGCAGATCAGAAAGAACTGATGCAATGGTTAAAAATGCAACATATTCCTTTTGATGAATATTATGTAAAAGAACAATTAAGTGAAATCATAAAAGCTCATGAAGATTTGGATAAAGAGATAGAAAAACAATTAGATCAAAGCATGCTTGCCTTGCGTAAAACACTGATGACAAAAGATATAGGCGAACTTTCTTTAATTGAGATGGAAAAAAGTGATATGACTTATTACATCGGTTTTAATCGTATGGATAATGATATCGTCTTACAGATTTATGATGATGAAACAGCGTATTTACAAGGCGTTGATTATGTATCCCCTCAGGCTTCCTGTAATATCTTTGCCAATACCATTTGTGTGATATTCAATGAAGAAGAATTACCAAATCTTGGGTGGAACTGCTCTGATGGAAAATCAACGATAAAAATACTGCGTACTGGTTATTTTCCTGTCGATTTAAATAATGATGATGCTTTATTGGTCATAAATATTCTACAAGGTATTGAAGAGATTTTATCCCAATGGAAAAAACCTTTGCCTTCTTATGAAACAAATGAATGCCTGCATGCGACACATAATCATCAAGATTGGATAATATCTAAACAGCAGATTCGATTACATGCGACACGTGATCTTGTACATTTGGATGAAAAGGAAATTGAACAGATTGAACGTGAAGGCGTACATCATGCAGGTACGGTTTTATGCGATGTTTTAAGTGCTCCAAGTCCAATGATGATGAACAAAGCTTATGATGTTTTATTATTGATTGAATCAGATACAGTCAATGCGAAGGTTACCTTACCGCATGAACTATTGGGTGATATGGTACAGATCAATATCCAGATACTACAGGCACTTGCACAATTTTTCAAAGAAAACGGTATTCCGGATACATTAAAAGTGAATAGTGAAAATATGCGTTTTATGTTAAGTGCTTTTTGTGAAGATTTAGGTATCATGTTATTGATGGAACCTTTCCGTACCCAGTTTGAAACGATGCTGCTTCCAGATATCGATGAAAAAGATATAGAAATATTAGATACTCTGGCTCATTTAAGTGGTGAAGAATTTTATGATTTCATGGAAAGTATGGATGAAAATGAATTGATGGCATTTCAGGAGTTCATCACAAAATATTTAGATTCAGATGATTTAAATGATATCTTTGAAGACAGTCTTGCACTGAAGAAAGATGATCATGGAAAGAAAAAATTTGACGCATAATAATATTTCTTATTCAGATTCTTTATTGCTTTAGGGTATATACGAAAAGAGATTTCTAAATGATTATATGTATAGTCATTTTAGAAATCTCTTTTTTATTTTAGATATCCAATTGTAAGTAAGGACCCATATTCAGAAATGTTATTTTCCTATTTTTCAATGTATTGAATAGCAATACAATCAAGTCCTGCATGTGCACTGATCACAGCACTGATATAGTTTGTTTCTATATCTAAGGTAGGATCTTTCTCCAACAACATATGTTTAACCTCTTGCGCACGATCTAAACAATCTGAGTGAATAACGAAGATTTTCCCCGGTTTTCCATGTAAATGATCAATGATATAATCCACTGCAAAGGATATTGCTTTCTTCTCTGTACGTACTTTTTCAAATACATCGATCTTTCCATTGGTTTGTGGATCAATACGTAAGATGGGTTTGATTTTCAATAAACCTGCCGCAGCTGCCGCAAGTGGCGTTAATCGCCCACCTCGTTTTAAGTGCTGTAAATCATTTGGCAGAATCAATGTACCACTTGTCTTTACTTTTTCTTCTACCAGCGCCTTTACTTCTTCTATACTTTTTCCTTCATCCACATAATGTTTTGCTAGTATTGCGCCATAACCCTGCAAATCGCAGGTTGTGTAATTCTCAATTGTCACAACCGGTATGCCTAAATCTTTGCCACATACTTCAATTGCATTATATGTTGATGATAATCCACTGCTTAATGGAAGGGAAAGAATCGCATCATATCCATCTGCTTTGATTTGCGCAATCTGATTTTCAATCACAGATAAGATTGGCATACTTGTTTTTGGTGTATGATTCTTCTTTAATCTTTCATATAACTCCATCGTCGTGATGTCTACGCCATCCTGATAGGATACTTCTTCATCAATGACCTGAAGTGGCAGAAGATACAGTCCATATTTTTGTGCATCTATCACATTTAATGCACTTCCTGTATCTGTTAATACAGCTATCTTCATAACAGTACCTCTTTTCTCATGTGTTAACACATGGCTTCCTACAAGGATATTTTACTCTTTTTTTAGACAAAAAGGTAATTTTATCCAGTAAAAATCAATTTTTTTATTTTTAATATATTTATTTTAGATATTGATAACGATCAGGTACTTCCACTTCTTTGTTTTGTTCTTCTAATGTTTCCAGATAAGTATCATATGCACGTTGTGCATTTTGTAAGATACCGCTTTTATGAAATAAATGAAGTGAACTTTGATCATCTACGACCCAGTATTCTTCTCCAGTATCCATTTCCACTAACCAGATATCCGCTTGTGGATCGTCGCCAATAGTTTCTATAAAAGAAGCATCTTCTACATCCTGCTGTGAAAAAGCTTCTGATACGTAAGATAAAATCGTTTCTTTTCTGATAGCTTCCAACATTTTATTTCCTCCCAACTTTTTACACGTGCAATCATAACACCATTTGTTATTTTAATAAAGTCTTTGATTTATTTTTTTGAATATGACACACGATGTCATATATTTATGTTACGATAGTATCAGGTGATCATAATGCAAACATTACGTTTATTTGAAATACTATATATCCTTCTGCAAAACAAAAAGACAACTGCGAAATATCTGGCACAACATTTTGAAGTCAGTGTCCGTACAATTTATCGTGATTTAGATGTATTGACGCTTGCCGGTATCCCTATATATACCAACAAAGGCAAAAACGGCGGTATCTTTTTAAATGAGGATTATATCTTGAATCGAAGCTTTTTCAGTGATGATGAACAAGCAAAATTATTAGCTGCCTTACGTAGTCAACAAATTGTAGATCCAGAAGCATCTGATACTTTATTATCTAAACTAAGTGCCATCTTTCAAAAACCGGAAATCCCATGGATTCAGGTAGATTTTCGCAATTGGCAGGAAGAAGATCATGATGATTTATTTCTTAGCTTAAAATCCGCAATTCTAAAACATCAGGTAGTTACCTTTCTCTATCATGATGCAAAAGGCAACAGCAAACAGCGCACTGTAGAACCATTACAGCTTTTATTCAAAGGACAGGCCTGGTATCTTGTCGCTTATTGCAGGGAAAGAAAAGCCCAGCGTACTTTTAAAATCAAACGTATGCAGCATCTGAAAATATTGCCACAGCATTTCACTCGTGAATTGATAGAAGTAAATCATCCATACCAACAATACCAGCAAACATGTATAGATGTTGTTTTACGCATTGATTTATCCATGGGATATCGTGTATTTGAAGAATTTCCTCGTGATAGCATTGAAGTAAAAGAAGATCATTATCTGATTAAATGCAGAATGCCAGATTGTGAAATGACTTATGGAGTCTTGATTTCTTATGGCGAAGCATTAACTGTACTTTCCCCTGCCCATATCAAAGAAGGCGTCATTCTACGTATACAAAAGATATTAAGTAATTATCTTTAACATGACATGAGGTGTCATATATACAATGATATAGTAGAGATGAAAGAAGGGATACTTGTATGGAAACATTTGATTATAAAAAAGCATATAAAGATTTATATATACTGAAAACAAAACCAATGATGATTCAGGTTCCATCCATGAATTTTGTGATGGTCAAAGGAAATGGCAATCCAAATGAGCCAGATGGCGCATATGCCAATGCTTTACAGATTCTATATGGCATCAGTTATACCATAAAAATGAGTAAAAAAAATTCTATGCATATCAAAGGATATTTTGATTATGTTGTGCCACCACTAGAAGGTTTTTGGTGGATGGATGACATACAGGGAATTGATGTTACACAAAAGAACAGCTTTCACTGGTATGCTTTCATTCGTTTACCTGAGTTTGTCAATCAGGAAATATTTGAATGGGCATGTGCACAGACACAAAAGAAAAAACCACAGCTTGATGTATCACTTGCGAAGTTTGTGACACTTGAAGAAGGTTTATGTGTACAAATCATGCACAAAGGCTGTTACGATGATGAACCAGCATCTATTGAAAAGATGCATGCCTTTATGGAAGCTGAAGGCTATGAACTGGATTTTACAGGCATCTATAACACAGGGCAGCCCAGAATGCATCATGAAATATATTTAAGTAATCCAAATAAATCAAAACCAGAAAATTTAAAAACGGTGATTCGTCACCCAATAAGGAGAAAATGATATGGAATTTATAAAACTTACACCAGAAAATATAGAAAAGGAGCATATCTGTTGTGCTTTAAGTGATAAAGCCCAGGTTCAGATGAAAAAGATATGGTTAACACAGCGCATGAAAGAAGGCTTGCAGTTTTATCGTCTACAGGCAAAAGGCAAAGTATTTATTGAATATGCGCCAATTACTTGCGCATGGGCACCTGTGGAAGGCAAGAATATGATGATGATCGACTGTTTCTGGGTCAGTGGACAATATAAAGGGAAAGGCTACAGCAATGCATTATTATCTCAATGTATTCAGGATGCCAAAGATGCGAATATGGATGGCATAGCGGTAATATCCAGTGAAAAAAAACTAGGCTTTCTAAGTGATGGCGATTATTTAAAGTATAAGGGCTTTACACTTGTTGATGAAGCAGGTGTCTATCAATTACTATATCTGCCTCTTACCGATAACAAAGCTATGCCACATTTTACCGATACCGCTAAAACAATGAAAACAAAAGAAGATGGTTTTGTATTATACTATACACCACAATGTCCTTTTGCTTTAAAATATGCGGAAATCTTAAAACAGCATGTAGAAGCTGCTGGTATTCCTGTACATCTGCACCTACTTCAAAGTAAACAAGAAGTCATGGAAGTCCCTGCCCCATGGTGTGTTCATGCATTGTTTATAGATGGAAAATTCATAACACATGAAATCCAATCTGAAAAGAAACTAGATAAACTCATTGCGGCTTATGGAAAAGATAAAACAAAAGGATAATCGTTTCCTGATTGGAAAACGTATTCCTCTAACTGCTTCTTTTTCTAAAAACATGTCTTTGATCACATCATTTTGGCAAAGTTTTCAACAGGATATCAAGCGTTATCATCTTCAACAAAAAAAGCCCTTTGAAAAATATGGCATCACCTTTCGTGAACAATCAAAGTTGTATTATGCTTGTTGTTTGCCTGCGGATATCACCTATCCCGATGACTTTGAAATCTTTCTATTGCCCCGTTCCCACTATTTTCTTTATGAACATATTGGTCCTATGCGCAAACTACCAGATACCATACAATACCTGATGAAACAGCATTTACCAGCTGCACATCTTACACCAAAACAAATAGATCTTGTTTATTATGAAGCCTATCGACCAGGTTTTGCTTATCAGGATGAATATTCTGTTATAGAAATCGGTATTCCCATCTTACAGGATACACCAGATCATATGCCCAGCATCAGCGCAAAATCTTTACTTCAGGGAAATGGTAAACCCACAGAGCCATATACCTGGTTTGGCATGGATTATAATATGAATTTATACAAAGGCTGTCCTCATGGTTGTATTTATTGTGATTCTCGCAGTTCGTGTTATCAGGTAGATAACTTTGATATCGTTCGTAAGAAAGAAAATGAATTATCTATTCTTGAAATGGAACTAAAACGCAAGAAACGAAAAGGTGTTATAGGAATTGGTTCCATGTCTGATACCTATCATCCATTTGAGAAAACAGAGAAAATCACACATGATGCATTAGAGCTGATCTATCGTTATGGATTTGGTGTTGGCATTGATACCAAAAGTGATTTGATCCTGAAAGATATTGATTTAATTTCAGCAATATCAAAACAATACCCTAGCATTGTAAAAATCACCATTACAACCGCAGATGATACATTATGCCGTATCATCGAACCACATGTCTGTGTCAGTTCCAAGCGCTTTATAATATTAGAAAAACTGCATCAGGCTGGTATTTTCGCTGGTATTTTAATGATGCCCATACTTCCCTTCATCAATGACAGTGAAGAAAATATCAAAACAATTATTGAACAGGCACACTTGCATCATGCCAAATTCATCTATCCAGGTTTTGGTGTGACCTTGCGATCAAATCAACGCAGTTATTTTTACTATCAACTGGATCGCTTTTTCCCAGGAAAACGACAGCTATATGAAAAATATTATCACAATACCTATTCCTGTGAATCTCTTCATCATCAAGCTTTATGGAAACTATTCCAAAAAGAATGCCAGAAATACGGTATCCTCTATCGCATGAACGATATCATTCATGCATATAAAAAAGAAACCGGCATCAAACAGATGTCACTATTATAAAGGAGAACAATATGAATTATCATCTAACAAACGTTACACTAACAACCGACAACACAATAGAAGGCATGGAAAAAATCCAGGCACTCTGGAACGATATCACAACAGGAAATCTTCCCCTGTTATGTGATAATGAACATCATCCTATTGAAAATGTGACACCCATTTCCTGTTACAGCAATTATACATCAGATGAAAAAGGCACCTATGATTTAACCATTATGGCAGAAACATTGGATTTCTTCACAAAGATGGAAGAAAAAATTGCACAAGGCACTTACCTTCTATATGAGGAAACAAATGATGAGGGAAATATCGAAGCTTGTACAAAACAAGCATGGATTAGAATCTGGGATGATCAAAACAAACAGCTTATCAAACGCAGCTTTACAAAAGATTATGAAGCTAGCATTCCCAAAGCATTCTCAAAAGACAACAAGGCTCATTGTTATGTATATATCGCAATCCAGCAGTAATTTCTATAATTACTGCTTTTCTATTGACAAACACTTATTTATACATTAAATTGATAATAGATATATCGATAATCAATATAGTGAGGTGATCACATGGCACGAAAAGAATTTCAGACACTGACAGAACAAATGTTTTATATTTTACTTGTTTTAAGACAGCCTCATCATGGCTATGAAATCATGCAACAGATTGATGAAATCACCCATGGCCGTATCAAAGTAGGTGCCGGCACTTTGTATACTCTGCTTTCTCGTTTTGAAGAAGAAGGCTTCATCAAAAAAGTAGAAGATCAACGTAAGAAAATCTATCGAATCACGAAAGAAGGAAATGAATTATTTGAAAAAGAAAAACAACGCTTAAAACAAATGTTAATTGATAGCGGGGAGGTATGATTATGAAAACATTATATACAATCAATGCTTTTCATCCAATGGACTATCAGGCAATACAACAATACTTAGAACACAAAGCGCAAAAAGGATATATCTTAAAGAAAATAGGATATTTCTTCAAATTTCAAAAAGAAGAACCGCAGGATTTAGTTTATTGCGTGGATTTCTTTCCAAAAATCACTTTATTTTCTTCTCAAAATATCGAAGAAGCAAAAGATTATCGTTCCTTTTGTGAAGAAAGCGGCTGGAAATTTGTCTGTGGTTATGACAAAATGCAAATATTCTGTGCCAAACGAAGTGATCATTTAATACCAATTCAAACAGAAGATATGATTCAATATAAGATTGTGAAAAAATCCATCATGCCTACCCTCATTGCATTGATTCTTGCATTTGCTTATATTTTATACTGCATTTATGATGTTTTTTCCTATCATCCTCGCTTTGCAACTTTAGATGATGACTTTATCCGTTTTGCGATTCCCGCTGTGATTTTTGGTGTAATCATCATAGCGATAGAACTATTCCGTTATTTTTATCTGCTTCTATTAAATAAACATCGGATAAAAAACGGTTTATCCACACATAATACATCTTATCAAAATGCAATGTTGTCTCGCTATCTGGATATATTGATTATTGTGGTAATGCTTTTTGCCTGTCTGCTTACCCTCATGATGGCACCTCATAAAGATGCATTCCTATATAATCATCTACAACCTTTCTTATATCCTGCAATCGGAATGTTTCTTGGTTCTTCACTTCTATTTATACGTAATCACTTTTCAATTAAAACAGAAGTCAATCAAATGCTTACCCTATTTGTTTTCTTAGCCATCATCCCCATATCTACAGGCATTTCTTATTCTCTAGATTTACAAAGCCAAAAACTATCCAGTATCAAACAAACCGCCTATTTCAATTACTTCAATGATTCCTTATCAAATAAAGGAACATGGGAAGTCCTCGATATCAACAGTTCCTCCCATGTCCCATTACAATTTAAAGCAAGCTATTCCACTGATAATTCTCAATTTGATATCATGATGATGGAAATAAAAAATCAAAATGAAGCTGCCTATTTCCTAAAAGAAAAATTAATTGATGACTACACCTTTTCACATGGCCACTTTAATACAAGATCAATGAAATATATCTATGGGGATGTTCCTGATGATCAAACATTGTATCAAGCATATCCAGAATATAAGCATCCTGATATTGATCAAGGATACGATTTAACATCAGATAATTATCCAGCTTTCATTGTACAAAAAGACAATTATATATATAGTATCAGAATGTCTGTATATGATGAAAAATTAACAAAGCAATATCTTCAGATATTTGAAGATTTCCTAACCATTTAAAAAGAAGCTAAATTCATAGCTTCTTTTTTTTACTATTCTTTTTCGTGTTTTTTATTTGTGATTATCACTGCACCTGCTAATGTAACGAAGCCCATCAATAAACCTGCTGTATGATCTTGTGTGGTTGCTGAAGTATCTTTCACAACTGCATCTTTAGGTTTATCTTTATCGCCTTTGTTATCAGCTGGCTTTGTAGGTTTTACTGGTTTTGCAGGTTCCTCTGGTTTCACATCAGGTGCTATCACAGTATTATCCTTTGTGATGGTAACTCTATACTGATATGCTAATTTATCATTAACATTATAAGCAAATTCAAATTTATTATTCTCAAAATCATAGAACCTTCCATTATCAAATTTCGCACCTACACAAGAGGACTTAATATTTGATGCATATTCATCTTTATAATTTTTTAAATTTAAGTCTTTCAGATATATATTTCCATCTTTATCTGTTTCTGCCTTAATATCCATCGTTACGATGACTGGTTGATTACTATTTCTTACAATCTCTAGATTATAATTACAAATAGTATTACCCAATGTATAATGGAATGTAACTACATTTCCATTAATATTTATAAACTTCCCATTTTCATAGGTTGCTCCTTTTAAGGATTCTTTGATTTCTTTTTCATTTTCTGAAGTCAGGCTGTCAATATTAACATCGCTTAATTTAAAATAGCTACTATCCCCTAAATTTATAATCATTTTAATAAGCTCTTCTTCTTTTTGTTTTTCTTTTTCCACCATAAAATTCTTTTTAATTACTAATCCACGATAGATATCATTTTCATAAAAATCAACAATAACTGAATATGATCCTGCTACTTTTGGAGGCGTTGAAGATATCTCTCCCGTATCATTATTCTTATAAGATATGTGTCTTTCTTCTGGTTTATATGCCTCTGTTTTAATTACTGGTAGATTAGGCTTTTCCCCTTCACTCCATCCTTCAATTTCTACAATAGCAGATCCATTTGCCTTTTTCACTTCAAATTTCTTAGATTCACTTTCTAGTCCAGTATAGCTTTCTCCAGCTTTTACATAAGCCTTCATATACCATGTTCCTGCAGAATTAGGTTTATTAGAATCAAATGTTTCATTATCTTTGCTATATTTGAATTCAACCATACCATATTTTGCTTCTGCTTTTGGTTGTGGTTCTTCTAAAAGATTATAGCTAGCAATAGTAGGTTCCTTTATCCATGAATTTATATATGATTTTTGTGTTACATACATAGTGACTTCCATACTTTTTCCAGAACTTTCAAAATTATAAATAATTTCAGAATCCTTTATATTACTAAATATTCCTGTTTCACTATTATAATCACAATTACCATTTACGTTTTTGACACTCTTAAAATCTTTTGTTGTCAATCCATAATCAGCTAAATTCACTTCACCCTTCTCATTCATTTCAACATCTGTTGGCAGCTGTCCAGTAATATTTACCCTACCATTAAAATTTTCTCCTAAATCATAACCTAGTAAATTATTTCCTGACAAGTCAAAATTTGTACTTTTGTTTTTAGATTGTATACCTGATAAATCAGCGTATTTAAGCTTATTGTATTTTCCATTTACCGTAATCTTTTTATCACTTGTAAGTTTGCTAAAATCAAAAGACTCTACATGGTTGTTATAAAAAGACAAACTTGTTAAATTAGGATATTCACTACCTAACTTTATTTCCTTTAATAATCCTTTTTGTCCATCATTTTGTGCATTAACTTTTTCCAATTTTGTATTATTTGATATATCCAAAATAGTTAGTGAATTATTAGAAACATTTAAGTTAGTTAAGTCTGTGTTATTATTCAAATTAATAGATTCTAAAACACCATTGTTTTGAGCAATTAATTCTTTTAATTTAGGTGTATTTTCTAAATTTAAATTTTTTATATTATTGTATGCAATCTCCAAATATGTTAAATTATCTATTTTAGGTAAAGTAATATCACCTGATAGACCACTATTAGTCAAATATAATTCTACCACATTTGGCAACTTATCAATTCCCTTTAAACTCTTATTTAAATTCGTGATTGGTGTATTTGATATTGAAACTTGTTCAACATTATCAACTCTCATTTGACCTTGATCATTGAAATTAGTTTCTCCATATATGCCTTTCGTAGAGGTAATTATTTCATCTGAAAATTCTGTTACATTAACCCAAGTTTCTTGTGTTTCATCACTCTTTGTCACAACTGTTTCAGGTGCTTTTGTTTCAACTGCGTGAATATTCAACATCCCCAAGTTACTACTACATGCTAATCCTAAGCATAATGCACATACAACTGCCTTTTTTTCATCTCGTTTTTTCATATTATTTCTTTTACCTTTCTTTCGGTCAACCCGAACAAAACATAATTAATACGCTTACATTTTATCAGAAATGAATATATAAAACTCATATGTGATGAATTCTTGAATATTCTTGAACATCAGATGATGATATGATTGTAAATAAAAAAAATAAAACCAGCTCAATATGGAACTGGTTAAATAAGAAAGATAATCGCTATAAAATGGAAGATACTGGCGATATTGATACATATATGCCAAATGGAATGATAGTACTTTTTCTCTGGGTGTTTGTAAAAGACAGCGCCAATGGTATACATTAAACCACCTGCGACAATCAATGAGATGAATAAGATGGAACTGCCTCTTACTAAATCAGGAATGAACAGGATTGCGACCCATCCCATTATCATATAGATTGCCATAGACAGCTTTGGAAATGCATGGGAACTAATACTTTTCAATAAGATACCGCCAAGTACTGCCAGCCATTCTATAGCGATAATAACAAATCCTTTTGTGCCACCGATAACAGTTAATGCAATTGGTGTATAACTTCCTGCTATCGCAAAATAGATACAAATATGATCCAATTTACGAAATACATATTTATGTGTTGTGCCAAATGGCATGGAATGATACAGCGTAGAAACGATAAACATCAGAAATAAACTAATCACAAAGATGGCATCTCCGATTGCTTTTAGCATGCCTGCCTGTATATAGCCATAAACAGCAACACACGGAAGTGCAAACAAACACAACAAGGCCATAACCCCATGTGTGACACAGTTAGCAACTTCTTCTCCAAATTCTAATTTAAACATATCTTTCATGGATTGCTGTTCCATAAGCTTCTGCCTCCTTAATCTTCAAGAATCTGTACACCAATGCCAATAGTGCCAGGTCCTGTATGAACACCTAATACTGGTGTCACCTGCTCTTCAATGAAGATATCTACATTTGGAAGTTTTGGCAGAATTTCTTTTTTGATATCTGCGGCAAGTTCTTTTGCGGCTCCATTCATAATCGCAACATTGTAACGCTTATGATCACCTGCCAGTTTTAACGCAAGCTCAATTGTTTTTGAGATAGATTGTTTTCTACCACGTACTTTTGCGACTGTATAATAAATGCCTTCATCGTTACATGAAATGATTGGTTTTAAATTTAATGCATTCCCAAATAAAGATGCGACCAAACCAATTCTTCCACCCTTTTGAAGATATTCTAAAGTTTCCACAACGAAGAATACTTTACACTTATATACTTCATTTTGAAGTTTTTCACATATATTTTCAAAAGACATACCATCTTCTAGATAGCGGCCTGCCTGAATCGCATGGAAGCCACCGCCAATAGAGATATTTTTTGTATCCAAAATAAAGAAATTTAATCCTTCATAATCTTTTGATAATAAATGAATCATATTATTTGTGCCACTTAATCCACTGGATAATGTTATCGCAATCACATTTTCATATCCATCAGCTTTGATCTTGTCGAAGATAGAAAGAATAGCTTCTCCATCAGGCAAACTGGACTTTGGAATTTCTTTTGATAAGCTTTCATATACTTCTTCCGGTGTAATATCTACGCCATCTAAGTATTCCCTATCTTTATAAATTACCTTTAAAGGAATGACATACATATCATATTTTTTCGCATAAGCTTCTGGTACATTACAACATGTATCCGTCAGAATTGCTGTTTTCTGTTTATTCATTTTTGTTACCTCCACATCAATCACATACATAGTATATTCTAATTAAGATGATTAGTCAATCTAGTTTTAGAAACTACTTATATTTATTTTTGATATGAGGATACTAAGACTTGAATAAGATGCGATAAAACGGCTGTTTCTTAAATAAAGCAGCCGTTTTATCTTAATTCATATCATTTTTTTATTTTTCTTCTTTCATCCATATCTCACACTGTTTTATACCTTTTCCATTATCTCCCTGCTTTTGATCATAGGAAAACGCTGTTAATTATGCACAAGGAAATGAGGGGCATTGTCCACAATGATCGTGCCCTTTCTTTTCACAAGATTGCTTGATTACACAAACATCTCCCCAAAAAGGTTTTGTGATTTTTGTACATCCTTCACATACCCCATCCTTTAAAAACTGGCATTCACTGCATACGATGCCACATCTTGACTCTATCATAATGATCACCTCGATTATATCCTACCATCTGGATAAAAAAAGGAATTGTAAAAAACAGACAAAAAAGGATAGAAAGATGCTTTCACCTTTCTATCCATAATATTAATCTAATTCAAATTGTCCAGTATATAACTGATAATAACGGCCTTTCTGGGCAATTAATTCATCATGACTTCCACGTTCAATGATTTCACCATGATCTAAAACCATAATTGCCTTACTGTTACGTACAGTGCTTAAACGATGGGCAATCACAAAGACTGTACGATTTTCCATCAAACGATCCATGCCTTTTTCAATTAATTTCTCTGTACGGGTATCAATGGAGCTTGTGGCTTCATCTAAAATCAATACAGGTGGATTGGCAATAGCTGCTCTGGCAATTGCTAACAGCTGTCGTTGTCCCTGAGATAAATTTGCGCCATCTCCTGTCAACATCGTATCATAGCCATTGGGCAGACGCTTGATAAATGAATGAGCATTCGCAAGTTTTGCGGCTTCAATTACATCATCCATATCCGCATGTAAATTTCCATAACGAATATTATCTGCGATGGTTCCGGTAAATAAATGGGTATCCTGTAACACCACAGATATAGAACGTCGTAAATCATCTTTTTTGATTAGTTTTACATCAATGCCATCATAAGTGATACTGCCACTTTCGATATCATAAAAACGATTGATCAGATTGGTAATGGTTGTTTTACCAGCTCCAGTACTTCCTACAAATGCAATCTTTTGTCCTGGTTTTGCGTAAAGGTTGATACCTTTCAGAATTGTTACACCTGGTTCATAGCCAAAGACAACATCATGAAAACGAACATCTCCACGTAATGGTACCAATTCAATTTGACCATCATGTGGGTGACGCCATGCCCAGTGTCCTGTGTTTTCTTTACATTCCTGCATGGTTCCATCTTCCAAGATACGTACACGTGCAAGTGTAACTTTACCTTCATCAATTTCTTCACTTTCATCCATCATGGTGAAAATACGTTCAGCACCTGCCATGGCCGCAAGCATGAAGTTTAACTGTTGAGTGAATTGGTTGATTGGTGCTGCTGTCTGTCTTACATATACCAGATAAGATGCTAATGCGCCAAGTCCAATATTGCCTGCAATTGCAAAGAAACCACCAATACATGCAACGATTGCATAATTCAGATAAGACATGGAAACAACTGTTGGAATAGTACGTCCACTATAAGTTAATGCGTTAGTAGAAGCAATACGCAGACGTTCATTTCTTCGTTCAAATTCTTCAAAGTTTTTCTGTTCATGATTAAACACTTTAACAACTTTGACACCATCCACCATTTCTTCAATAAAGCCATTCAGATTTCCCATAGCTGCCTGCTGATGAGAAAAATAATATTTACTACGCTTACTGTAATACTGAATCATAAGATACATGGAGATCATAGAAATCATAACGATCAATGATAACTTCCAGTTTAATATAAAGATAGCAATCAAAGTACCAGTGATCATAGTAAAACTTTGAATCAGATTATCAAAACAGTTGTTCATGGCATCCTGTACAGTATCTAAATCGTTGGTGAAATGACTCATGACATCCCCATGGGTATTCGTATCAAAGAAACGAAGTGGGAGTGATTGCATTTTATCAAATAAATCCTGTCTGATTTCTTTAACAATTTTTTGTGAAGTGCGGGTCATCAACTGTTTATATACTGCGGTACATACAGCACCACAGGCATACATGATTCCCATGAATACCACTGCCGTGAATAATCCATCATAATCTTTAGGAACGATGTAATTATCAATGATTGGCTGTAACAGATACGTACCAAACAGATTAGCACCGGCACTAAATATTGCCAAAACGCCAACAAGTATCAAAGCAAATTTATGCATTCCAAGATAGGCCAGAAAATTCTTCATGGTCTTTTTCATATTTTTAGGTTTTTTACCTGTAATCTGTCTTGCCATTATAAACCAGCTCCTTCCTGTTGAGATGTGTAGATATCCTGATAAATCGGATCATTTTTCAATAATTCTTCATGTGTTCCGATTGCATGAATCTTTCCATCATCCAAAATGACGATCTGGTCTGCGTGCTGTAAAGAGCTGACACGCTGGGCGATGATAATCTTTGTGGTATCTTTTAAGGAAGCCAGTCCTTCACGAATACTTGCTTCTGTTGCAGTATCCACCGCACTGGTACTGTCATCAAATATCAATACACGAGGCTTTTTCAATAATGCTCTGGCAATACATAAACGTTGTTTTTGTCCACCAGATACATTGACACCACCCTGTCCTAAATCTGTATCATACCCTTTAGGGAAATTACCGATAAATTCATCCACAGCTGCGATATGACATGCCCATTCGATATCTTCATCACTTGCGTGTTCATCTCCCCATAACAGGTTTTCTCTTATCGTACCACTAAATAAGGTATTCTTTTGAAGCACCATACCTACAGCATCACGCAAATGTTCAATAGAATATTCCTTTACATTTCTTCCATCAATGCGTACTTCCCCTTCACTGACATCATATAGTCTTGGGATCAGCTGTACAAGGGTTGTTTTCGCAGAACCCGTACCACCTAATATACCAACTGTAGAACCCTTTGGAATATGCAATGTGATATCGGATAATACATATTCTTCCGCAGAAGCTTTATATTTGAAATATACATGGTCAAAGTCAATACTACCTTCTTCTACCATGACTTCTTTTGCATCATGATCATTGATATCTGGTTTTTCATCCAATACCTCAATGATACGTTCACAACTGGCAATGGATCGGGTAATCATTAAGAATACCGCTGAAATCATCATTAGTGAATTTAAAATCTGCATAACATAACTTAAAAATCCAGTAAGCTCTCCAACTTTCATATCTCCAATAAATATCATATTGCCACCAAACCAAACGATACATACAATGGTTGCGTACATTACGATTTGAAATAATGGCATATTCCAAACAGAAGTAGAGAATGCCTTTAAACTTGCGACACGTAAAGATTCATTTACATCCGCAAATTTTTCTTCTTCATATGTGCCTCTTACATAAGACTTTACCACTCTGATTGCGTTTAAGTTTTCCTGAACGATGGTGTTGACTTTATCGATACTGCTTTGCATCAGACGATATAATGGTCCAACTTTTCTAACGATAATAAACAAGCCGACACCTAAAATTGGAATGGCAATCATAAAGACAACCGCTAGCTTTGCGTTGATTGTAAAAGTCAATACAAGGGCTGTCAACAACATGACTGGTGAGCGAACTAGTGGTCTAACACCGTTACTGACCGCTGTTTGCAGGATGGTAACATCACTTGTTAAACGGGTAATCAAAGATGAAGTTGAAAAGTGATCGGTATTCGCAAAGGAAAAATTTTGTACCTTCTTGAATTCATCTTTTCTTAATTCAGCACCAAAACCCTGTCCTGCTGTTGCGGCATATCTGGCATATAAAACACCAAGTACCAATGCCAACAATGCACACACAATCATCTGTGCACCTTTCATAATAATATATTCTTTATCTGCATTCGCCACACCAACATCAATGATATCCGCCATTAAAATTGGTATGATCAATTCAAATATTGTTTCTGCGATTACACAAAAACAAGCCAGTACCAGATATCTCTGATACGTTTTCATATAAGGGAATAACCGTTTGAGCATAAGAATCCCTCCCATCTATTCTATTGTCTTACCACTCAAATTCTGATACATGCGACATAAATAGTTTTCAAATTGCGCACGTTCTTCTTCAGAAAAGCCCTGTAGTGACAGTTCTTCAACTTCAAGGCAATGTGCATTCCATTGTTCTAGCGCTTTCTTTCCCTTTTCTGTAATATTTACCTGTAAAGCACGCTTATTTTTTTGATCAACATGACGGGTCAGCATGCCTTTCTCTTCCAGGTTGTTAAGCAGTTTACTAACAGTCGCACACTCTACATCACATTCTTTTGCGATATCCTTTAGCTTACAGTTAGAATTTACCGCAATATAACGCAGAACCTTTGGCTGTCCGGGATATAAGCCATAGGCATCCATATTGTGTCTGATTTTATTGCGTTGTGCGTGAAACGCTTTAAATACTAGAAAATGAAACGAAGTCTGCATATTCATCACCTCAATAGTTAGATAGCTAATTATTAGCATGCTAAATATATACCTGTTTTTTTATCATGTCAAGGTAAATCTTATGATTTTCGCACACTGTTCATAACCATATATTTTTATGTATGATTTTAAAAGAAAGGCGAAGATTATTCATCCTCGCCTGCTTTAAAGTTATAAATTGGTGTTACTTTTTTTAAGATTTCCACGCTTTCTTCAATCTGAGAAATGATCATATCCGCAGGTTTATAAGCCATAGGACACTCATCAATCGTTGATTTTACGACAGATGATGTAAAAATCCCTTTCATTTCTTTTTTATATTCAGATAATGTAAAGCTTTGTTTTGCTTCACTTCTGCTCATTGCTCTACCAGCCCCATGAGGAGCTGAGGCATTCCATGCAGAATTGCCTTTTCCTTTACATAATAATGCGCCATCCCGCATATTCAATGGAATCCATACGATTTCACCTTTACCAGCGCGAATAGCGCCTTTCCTTAATACCTGCTGTTCATCAATATAATTATGCATGGTCGTAAATCGTTCTACAGCATGTAGTTTCATATACTTCATGATATCTTTAGCCATTGCCTGTCTTGATATATCCGCAAACTCCTGAATGATTTTGATATCATGCAGATATGCATCTTTATACTTTCCTTCTAAGTAAGACATTAGATAAGGAATATCTGTTTTCTTTGTATTCTTCAATGTTTTTGCGATAGCAGCATATTGTTGCTCCC
>OGXN01000609.1_pt1 | contig 43647 bp, 35 predicted proteins | sample 1576281 | NCBI WGS metagenome assembly OGXN01 (sample SAMEA3541494, study PRJEB24748) | human gut metagenome | biome: human gut; feature: human-associated habitat; material: faeces | place: China | collected 2012
GAAAACACCAAAGGTATAATTAATAAGAACACTCCTGTTAAATAAACTGCCATCATATCCATTTGAAAGGACAAAACTACAAAGCTTATAATTGAAATACATAAATAAAAAGTTTCCCATATTCTTCTTTTATCTAAACAATATAAAACACAACTCACACAAGTTATTAATATTGAAAATGAAGCAAATGCCTCAGACTGGCCAATTATTGTTTCTACCCCTAATATACTGCTCCCTTTCCAAATATAGACTTTTAAATAACCTACATAAATTAAAGAACCAGAAAATAATAATAAATTCAAATAATAATTAACATATCCATGACTTATTCCTCTTAGTAAAAAATACGTTCCGAATAGGCACCACAAAAAAATTTCCTTTTCATAATTCATATCCCTTTGTACAAACCGTAATACGATTCTTCCTGCCAATAATAATGTGATCAGAACCATTATTAATTCCTCTGACCGAAATTTACGTACCTTTATTCTTTTAAGATAAAAAACACACAAAATAAAGGATAAAATTGTCACACAATAATAGAGTAAAGTTTTTCCTGTAAAAGGTTGGATTATCTGATCATCCATCAAGAAAAGTGGATATAAAAAAAGCATTATCCAAAGATAATAATCCGCAATCACATTCTCTTTCTCAAAAGATTTAGGGAAAAAATTATCTTTTATTTTTTTAGAATACTAATAAACCCATTTATTAATCATTTATTTAAAATCCTTTTGCCTTTTGTAAACGTCCTCCAAAAAACAACCGATATAGTTCAGAAAATCCTACTTTTATTAGTTGTAATGGCGTTAACTGTAATTGCTTTAATGCAACACTGGGCCATTTCCAAATTATGTATACATAATCTGATATAATACCAGCAAATACAATTCCCCATAATCCTAATCTCAAAATATAAGTACCTAAAAATAAGAGCAGAATTCTTAATAGTGAAGTAAATACCAATGATTTGACAAATGGAAGTTCATTCCCTATAGATATATAACTGGCATGTATAGAATAATTATTTTCCGGTATATAGTATAATGCCACACCCAAAAACAACGTATTATTAAATACGGTATTTGACTTTATCAAAGAAATGATATCTCCTAAAAATAGTACACAGAAAAACATCCCCATAATAGTAATTAAAAAAAATCCTACAACTGAAAGAGAAAACTTTCTCTGCTGTCTTTCTAAATCATTAATAATTTTAGCATTGGTTAAAACAGGAATGTGAATTTGATATATAATCTGCCCCACACCTACCAATACAGTAATTAGCTGTAGAACTAATCCATATTCAGCAGTTGAATTAACTCCGAGCACTCCTGAACATACAATTGTTCCTGCCTGACTCATCACAGTAGTAGAGATAGTTGATATGCCGGCTTTCTTTGCATTTACCCATAGAGTACGAAATATTTGAAATATTTCCTTTCTCTCATAATGCATGTCCAATGATAAATAATTTTTTATCTCATCCAGTCTAAAAAAATATAATTTAGAACATATCCTCAATGCCAGACCACTTAATAAATATGCAACAGCCAGAGCAATTATATCTCCTCCTAATTTTAATCCAACTAAAGACGCTATAAATTGTATTATCTTTGAAGCAACTGTTGACTTCTGAGCTTCTGCCATCTTTCCTATACTTTTCAACGCAAGCGGCCAATAACTATAATACAAATTCAAAAAACATGCAAATGCATATATCATCCATGCCAATAATGCTTTTTTCACCAATCCTTCAGAAATAGAACTAACATAAACCGATCCTATTGTAAGAAGTATAAAAAGCGCAAATATACTAATGCCCAAATACAGATATTTACATGCAATTAATACTTTATTGAATAACTCATAATTTGGAGATGAATCTTTTTCAATATATTGTACACCTGTAGTTTTTAGGACCTTGGCTCCGCTCCATGCATAAGTTAGATTCCTAATAATTGTTGGTGAAAAACCAAAATCAACAGTATTCACAATGGCAGAAATACTTGCAAAAGTATACCATATCCCGAGTTCTGACCGAGGTACCGCTTGTAAAATCCAAGGAAGTAAAATTACATTTATTGCAAGATTTAAAGCATATCCCAAGTAACTCCATATAACATCCATTTTTTTTGTATTAATTTTCATAGTTTTCCTTTATTGCTATTCTGGATTTTACTGCGTTATTAAATATAAACACTATAAAATACAGGCTATATCTTTTTTAACAAGTCACAATATTTCCACAATACTGTATCGGTAATCGGATAAGTATATTTATTTTTTCCTCTTAATATTTTTATGCATTCGTTTATATCTATTGCATCATTTTCTAAATTGGCATACCTGTTATTATAGAATTCCGGAGAATCCAGCATATTCATAAAACCTGAAATTTTTCCAGTATCTTTGTTAGTATAATCAAGGATATAATTGTTACCATTCAATAATGTCTGCATAACTATAGAATGATATCTCATACCTATACAGGCTTCTGCATTTTCATATATGGAATATAAACTATATAAATTAAAAGGCTTCTGCAAGACTTTCACATTGCTTCTATTTAAAGAAGAAGCAATTTCAGTTAGATAATACCTGTCATCATTACCAACATAAAAAGTATGCATCGGAACAAGTTTTACATATTCATAATAATTGCTTGCTGACAAAACCACTTTACGAAATTCATCCATAATTTTTGTACTACAAACAGGATAATGAGTAACCGGCTGACGAAAGTTGATTGCCAAATAATTACATTGATCTTTTATCGAATGATATTCCCTATAATTTTGTATTGAGATAACTGCGGGATCTTCCAAAACATAATATTTATTACATGAGTTTGTTAATTTACAGGCAAAATCAAAAGATTTCTTATCCCGAAAAATAGCCATATCAGCGATTGAAATAATTTTCTTTGCTACTGCTGATAACCTTTTACTATATAAAGGTCCTATTCCACATCCCAAAACAATTATTTTTTTCCCATAACTTTTTGCATTTTTAAAACAATTATAAATTAGATATAATAAATTAAGTTCCATTATAGGACCGCCCCCCATAATGACAACATCCGATTTTTCTATATAATGGCCCCTTGTTTTTTCCTTTATATCAAAAATTGTAATATTACACCCAGGTGCTGTGTTTTTATATATTTCTCCATCTTCGTAAATGGTACGTTCTGTAAAAAATGGATAAAGGCTCCCCAGTAAGATATTACATTCACCATAAGCAAGATATAATGCAGATAATATTCCGTCTAAAATTGCACGGTCACCCAATGTCTCTGTTCCATACCATCCCAGTATACAGACAGTTTTCTTTTCCATATTCGTAAATTTTCCTCTTATGTACTTTTATGAATTCTAATCCATTCTTTAAAAAATTTTTTCTTTCCCTCATTCGTAAGTCTGGAACTATAGTGTGAACACGTTTTACAAAATTCCGTTGTAAGATTTTTTAGATAAGGAATATTATCATTGAATAATTCAAAAGCTGAAGTATCTACGGCATTTCCTAATTCTTTACTATGCGTAGCACAATATCCTAACTGACAATTAGGAGTTAACGTTACCCATTGATTATATTGGCAAGGACATTTGGCAATACGTTCCCTATTTTTTACAAAATAGTATATTGCAAAATACTTCTGCGATTTCGTCTGTTTAAACTTACCATGAAAAAATTCAGCAGCCAGCATTCTTGCTTCCATATCACTAAAAATAGAAAAATCGTCTAGTTTATCAAAGTTATCTATTCTGCTATTTACCGTAGCTATATTATACTCAACTGGTATATTAAGTGAATCTGCCCAATATTCCAAAGTGTTAATATCATAAATATTATGCCTTGTTATAGTACATATAATTTTAAAAGAATCACAGTATAATTCTTTTTCTTTCAGTATTTTATGTAAAGTATTCTGTATATTTCTCCATGCATATTTATGTCCTCTATGAAAATTCTGCATATCTCCTATTCCATCAACAGATAAAGAAAGATGTAATTTAATATTCTCTTCATCACACATTTTTTTTATTACTATCAGCTTTTCACACATACTATCTGTAAAATAGCCATTCGATATAAAATAAATATTTTTCAAATGTGGAAGTTCTTTTAACATCACTTGTATACACTGGAGTAGATCTTCTTTTAAGAAAGGTTCTCCTCCATTTATTCCAACAGCCTTAACTCTAGAAAATAATTTATCATGCAAAATTTTCTCTAACTCTTTATATGTAAAATCTTTGTTATTTATTAAATGATGCATACCGCACATCACACAGTCAAAATTACATTTATATGTTATAGGTAATTGAATAGTATCAGGATATTTCCGTATTTTTTTTCTTCGTTCAGGTATTATTGTAACTACAGCATATGCCATATATAAGAAACAACATTCTGCATAATATTTAGACCAAAAAAACAATGTTGAACTTACTCCTATTTTTTCTGTAAACTTTTTTAAAACACTCATTGCAGCTCCTTTAGGTATAAATCAAGGTATTCATTTACCATTTTATCTTCAGAAAAGTTATCTTCCACCCGCTTTCTACATGCTATTCCCATTTTCAGTATTTTTTCTTTTTGATCAGGAAGACTTTCAATAACCCGTGCCAGTTCTTCACTGTTTCCGGCCTCAATCAACCATCCTGTTTCTTCATTAATTTCCTCTGGGATTCCTCCAACTTTGCTCGCAATGACCGGTGTACCTGAAGCAAAACTCTCTAATATAGAACAAGGGAAATTTTCAGCGACGCTGGGTAGAATAAACACATCAGATAATGCATATAGTTCATTCATAATTTCATCATCCTGAATATATCCCATACAACGGCAATCAAAATTTTTTATTTGCGAAATATTGGTACCTTTTCCGACTATTAGCAAACAATAATCATTCTTATTCTGTATGGAATTCAATGCCTTTACCAAAATATCAAATCCTTTATATGGATTATCAATATTGCTGGATGCAAACATTAGTATAGTTTTATTTGATAATAGTCCATATTTTTCCCGAACTTTGCTCTTTTCAATACACTTAAATTTATTGATATTAACCCCATTATTTATCTCAATTATTTTCTCATTCTTTAAAAAAGATTTTCCACATTGCTCTTTTAACCACTTTGACGGCGAAACATAAATTATTCCTTTATGCTGAAATGTTTTTTTCTTAATCTTATATTTATAGGCTGCTCTGTCTAAACGCATTCCCGGATATAATTTTAATTGAGTACATTTAATACATTCTTCATCAATCCATTTATTACAGTAAAGAGGATATGCACAATGTCCGGTTATAGGCCACATATCATGGATGGTCCAAATCACTTTACATTCTGAAGGCAGTGAAGTTATATTCCTAATTCCCATATAATTACCATGAGTATTATGAAAATGAACAATATCGATTTTGTAAAGTTTAATTACCCTTAATATTTTCTTTCTGAAAATATAATCCGTATTCCTGGCATTATTGGTTAAAAGATTTTTAACTTTATTATATATTTGTAGTAAACTTCTATCTTTTATTACAATTTCTACCGACTTGTCACCCGCAGGACCTTTCCCTCCCAGAAAATATGTGTTAATCTCTTCTTTTTCTCCTGTCTTGAGAAATAATTGCCTTGCGACTTTTTCTGCTCCTCCCCCGCTAAATTGAGTATTAACATATAAAATATTCATTCCAGACTGCTCCTTTGAATTATTCTATAAAATGCTGTCTCACACTCTATTGTGTATCCATAAGGAACCTCATCGCTACTGCTGATAATCACAACAGCATCTTCAGGAATTAATGCTGCATCTGTAATACAGTTTACACTTCTGTCCTTAAGAATATACTGAATACTTCCCACATAATACTTATCTCTGGATGGTGTTGTATCATCATAAAGATAGTATACCGGCATACCCTCCTCCTCTTTTATATAATCTGCAATAGGATTGATAATCTCCGGATATTGTATTTGTATTAATTCATCAATAGCTGGTTTAGTTATATACGTCCAAAAACATGCACATAGAATGACTAAACATGTACAACTGTAAGCTTTACTCTTTTTTAATGACACGAACCTGGCCAATAATGCACCGGATACCATTGTTACAGTCATAAGTGGTATCAGATTATAACCATCCAGTTTATTAAAGAAAGTCATTATTTGTGAACAACTAGCAAAAAACCTTGTCAAATTATGAGTACTAATATAATATTCAAATATAAGTGTATAAACAGTTACAAAAAACATATATCCAAAAAAACGTTTTAGATTTTTTATACCATCTCCTTCATATATTGAAAAAAAGCCGAATGTAATGATTATAATCCCAATCCAATCCGTATATCTTCCATATGCTACAATATCTATCCGGGATGGATAAATCATAAATAAAGATGCAATCCCCAATGTTAAAATGTAAGCTACAAGTATATAACTGAGCACCAATGTTTCAGCGCATTGAATAGATCTATCTTTTACTGCATTTTTTATCTTGATCCATAAAAAACTAAGTCCATCTCCTCCAAAGAATAAAGAAGCAATTACAAAATAATATAATTTTCCAAAAATACTCAATAAAAAATCACAAAATCCAGTCCATGTAAAAAAATGCTTAATCTTTACTATTTGGCCGCTATAATCATTTCTATCAACTTTCCTTTTTTGTTCTTCTCCTTCTGCAGCATTTGTATCATACATTTTTGTTGTATTAACGTACAAGTTAGATTGAATTGTTTGCTTTATTAAAAAACTGGAAAACATACATAAGATAAGTACTGAAAAACAAAGAAGTGTTTTCCTTATTCCTTTATTTTTATAATTCGTTAACAGGACAAATAAAATTCCGGCAATCATTACACCGATACTTCTTTGGTGCGTAATATACATAGATACCAGAGTAATAGCAAACAAGATATAGTATCTCACATATCCAGTTTCATATATCTTAAATGCCAGTAATATACTTAACAAAAACAGAAAAAACAAATAGGTCTCGGCCCAGGCAACTTGACCGTGATATTGTATACTAGGATAAAATAAAGGTAATATACATCCAAATTCCCTCACATAACTACTCACGGCTGGGAAAATTCTTTTGATTATTGCATTACAAAAAAAATAAGCTGAAATAATCATTACTACATTTACTACAATAGCCATTTGATGAAGTAATTCTACATTTTTAAACAGCTTCATTAAAATAAAAAGAATAAAACTATACCCAAAAGAATAATAGGGAAAAAAACTACTTATGACACTAGACCAATCATAACCATTCCAAAAAGCCGCATCTGACCAATAACCTACTTCGTCTAATAAAATTGATGGCATCCTCAAATTACTAATATTTCTCAAATAAAACACAGCCAAACAAAGAGTACAAATCATTAAAGGAAAATGTTTTTTAATAAATTTCATTCAGTCACCTAATAACAGCATTCTATTTATAACTTATGATTCTTTTCTCACAATGCTTCACATAATAATGTCTTTCTAACACTGGCACGAACTTTACGGCAAATTGCTTGATACATCCAATTACACAATTCTTTTTCTTAAAATCTAAGTTATAGTTATCTCTAAGCATATTATTTTCTTTATAACGAAGATAAACCATTTTACTGGAAATACCTTCTCTATCCACATCAGAAATAATTGCATTAACTTTACAGAAGATATAGTTCTTCTGCTTCAGACGTAATATCTGATCATAATCTGCTACTATTCTATATTGACAGTCAAAAGGAAACTTCTCTAATAAATATCTCTTTACAAATAAAGATTGATGGCATAACGACCAACCAAGATTCAAAAAATCGGAATCATGGTTTACAATAATCCCCTCTGATTTTGTCAGCCTATACAATGTATGACCATAAAGAACATCCGCCTTTTCCCAATCTTTTTCCATAAAAACATCCGATAAAACATTATCATCATAAAAGGCATCACCTGCATTCATAAATATAACCCAATCTCCCCCGCACATTTTTACAGCGGTATTCATAGCATCATAAATTCCTTTATCACTTTCAGAACTGCAGTTTAATGCAATTCCCTTTTCTTGAAATAATGTTTTATACTTATCTATAATTTCCATTGTTTTATCTGTAGATTTGCCATCTTTTATTATGTATTCTATATTTTGATAACTTTGATAATATACAGACTCAAGAGTTCTCTCTATTTCTTTCTCAGCGTTTTGACATACAGTAATTATTGTAATTTTATTTTTCATATAGACCTCATCACTTTTTGCTTATTCCTGTTTAAAAAATTTACCAAACACACTATATCCAGCACTTCCTAGAATATAAACAAGTTTTGGTGAAAAAAATATCCCGGTAGCTGCCAATTTCTCAATAGTTCTTGCTTTATTAAAGTTAATAAACTGAAGATAGCTTTTTTTTATTTCTGATCTTACTTTTTCCGCAATTTCTTTTTTATAATCTTTGCAAATAATCATGTGATAAATAAGATAAATACAAGTGCGTATTCTTCTATATGCCATACAGCTTTTTATGAAATTATTTTCATTTTTATACCAAATATCCAACTTTTCAGAAAGTATCAACAGGGTTACTCTTTTTATATTAAAATTCTTAAATTCTGATTTGTGTGTTACTGATTTACTATGAAATTCGTAATGATATAGAATCTCATCGCAATATATTACCTTTGAACAAAATAAATAATAATTCATTACAAATATAGTATCTTCAGAATAATATACATTTTCCGGAAATCTTATTCTCTCGTTTTCAATTTTACTTCTTATAAACAGCTTGTTACAGCATGACCCCTGTATTTTACACAAAATATAGTAAAAAAAAGATTCTCTGGAAATCATCCCTTTTTTCCCTGGCCGAATTGGTTCATGTTTTCCATCCGATAGATCCACAATTGCTAAATCTGCCCCCTGTATAGTATCTACAAGCCTTTCTATAAAATTAGGACTAACCCAATCGTCAGCATCAATAAAGGCCAAATACTTACCATTCGCCTTATCAATACCCAAGTTTCTTGCTGATGATACGCCAGCATTCTCTTGATGAAAACATTTAATCCTATCATCTATTTCCATATATTTACTTATGATTTCTAGAGAATTATCTTTTGATCCATCATCTATTAATAAAATTTCTAATGAATGATACGATTGATAAAGTATACTATCCAAACATTTCTTTAGCTCACTTTCCGCATTATAAATTGGTACAATAACAGATACAAGCGCATCTTTACCACTACTCATACTACACCGCTTTTCCCTTTTGCCTGAGATGGAATATCTATCTTCTACTAAACTCTATCATCTTCAAACCTGCCTTTACCAATGTCGGCAAATGCATCAATTCATTACTATATGCCTGATTAGCCAATGGGCATGCACAATTCTTTTCTTTTATATATTTACGAATTTCAATCGCTTTTTCAGAATGCCAAAGTTCTTGAAAATCATATCCATACTCTCTAAGATTACCCATTTCCTTTTCATATCCCAACACACAACAGGGCCAAACTCCGCCATCATAGTTAATATGCACATTGGAAACACCAGCATAACACGGAATAATCTGTTTTTGTTCCTCCAATACCCGACTGGCTATATCATAATAAACAACTCTTAAAGCTTCGGTCATTTTTGCCAAACTCTTCTTTGTTGAGATATTTTCTTCCACCTTTCTCGCAAAATTTTTTATCAAACGTTGATAGACTTCTGCTGAAGGTGTTATATCATCCCCAATATTAAAAAATTCTGTACGGCATTCTGCCACCTCGTTCCGATAACTCTCTACGCCCAGAGAATGCACAAAATCCTCAATCTCTTCCAAATGGTCTATATTATAATTAGAAATAACAGTTCCAAGTTCAAGATGAAAATTATCGTACTTATCCTCCAATTTTTTAAGTCCATCAATAGTCTTTAACAAACATGCAAAATTTCCTTTTACCCCCCTTATTTCATCATGCATTTCTCCAATACCATCTATTGATGGCTTCACGGTAAAAGGAACTTTAGGATTATAATTCCTTACAATATTAATTATTTTTTCCGTATTTTCTACGATTCTTTCTGTTAGTATGGCATTTGTTGGAGTGTGTACTACCTTCGGTTTTAAATATTTACAGGCCAACTCCACAATTTCAGGAAGATCCTTTCTCAGAAATGGTTCTCCTCCACTTATATTAAAAAAATAGACCGGTTTCATGGTCTGAAAAATCTTCTCAATCTCATCTAATTTTAAATCTTTCTGAGAACGTGCAGGATCCTGGCAAAACATCTCACCAATCTGACAGGTTTTACACCGGGACTGACATGCCGCTGTAACCGAATATGTAAATGTCATTGGATTAAATCTATTATATCCAAACCACCTATTCAAACGGTAACTTACTAAATATGGCATTAATACAGTAAATAAATCACTCTTTTTCATATGTATTCTTTCTCCTAGTTCAACAACTCATTTTCTTTACACCACTGAATTGTTTTTTTCATACCCTCTTGTAAAGAAACTTGAGGTTCATACCCCAATAAACGTTTTGCTTTTTCATTTGAAGTGCTATGAGTTAATGCCAGAAAATCTATTTTATTTTTGGAAACAAAGGCTTCTTTATTCATCATTTTATTGCATACAGTTTCTACAAGAACTGCAAGGAAACAAGAAAGTTTATATCCTATATTAATATGTATTAAATGGCTATGTACTTCCTCCGCTATTGTTTTCAGGAATACGAGAACCATTACATCTTCAGATGCAGAAATATTGAATATTTGATTAGTAGCTTGAATATTACCAATTGATCTTATAAATCCTTGGGTGACATCTGTTATATAGGTAGGATGAAGAAATGACTTCCCATTTGTAGTAAGGACAAATCTTTTCTTTTGTATATTTTTGTACATCTTAACCCTTCTTGTATCCCCCGGCCCGTACACAAAATCAGGTCTTATAATTGTATACGTCACTTTAGAATTTTTACAAAACGATATAATCTGCCGTTCTGCAATTACTTTTGTTTTTTCATATTCGTTTCTTGGAGCATACACCTCTTCTTCTTCTGCCAAACGATGGCCAAATCCCTGTACCCCTGGAGTACTACAAAAAATAAACTGCTTTATTCCCACCTTCTCACTTATTTCAAGAAGCATTTTTGTCAGTTCCACGTTAACCTGATAATAACTCTTTTCTGCTACTCCATATGCTCCCATTTGACCAATCAAGTGTATAACAATATCTTTATTCTTAAGTACCTCTTCTAATTTGCATTTATCATTATAGTTTATTTCTATAATTGATAAACGTTCATCTGTCGGTAGTTCAGTCCGATTACTTCCTCTGCGGATAAATGCATATATCATATGATCACTTTCTCTAATTAACTCTTTAATCAGCCATGAACCAATAAAGCCATTTGCTCCTGTTATTACCACATTCATTTTATTTTCCTATCTATAAAGCCTTTCAATTATTTCTGTCATCCGCTCCCATGAAAATCTATAAGCCTCCGCTTCAACATTTTTTACAAACTTTTCTTCCCTATCCTCTTGAAAATACTTAATTACCGCACCAGCCAATTCTCCGGAATCGCATGCCTCCACCACATACCCTGTCTTCCCGTCCTCAACCACATCCGGCAATCCTCCCACATTAGTAACTACCACCGGTTTCTCAAACCCATATGCAATCTGTACAATCCCGCTTTGTGTAGCATCAACATAAGGCAGAACCACCAAATCACAAGCAGCAAAAAATTTTTCTATATCCCGGTCCGGTATGTATCCATCATAAATATCAATATATTTATCAACATTTTTTTCTTTAATTAAATTAATATATGTCTCTTTATTTTCCTCACTTCCAAAATCTCCGACAATCATTAACTTAACATCTGCTATTCTGCTGCTGATTTCAGGCATCGCTTCGATCAGGTACCGCAGTCCTTTATACTCTCTCACAAATCCAAAAAACAGAAGTATTTTTTCATGCATGGATTTTCCCAAAAGTTCTCTGGATTTTTCTTTCGACAGGTTTTCAAACTTAAATGCATTATAGGTTGGATGAACCGTTTGCTCATATCTGGCATCCGGCATAATCCCTTTCAAGTCTTCAGCATCCTTTCCCGATTGGACAATAAAATAATTCCCCTGTTTCAGAACCATCCTTGTCAGCAATTTATCCATCGGGAACCGTTCATGCGGGAATACGTTATGACATACGAAAAGAATTTTCAAAGCCCCCAAAGCCTTAGCCATACTCCAATAACAAGGGGCAAAATAAGGATGCCACCATTGAATAATAACCAAATCCGGGTTTCGTTTTTTAATCTTGTTGGCAGCGGTAAACCAGTTTACCGGATTCGCCGTATGTATCCAATAATTGGTATCTTCTATTTTAAAACTGTCATTTTCATAATCTCTTTGTTCTTTTTTATAAAGCAGTTTAGGATATTGAAACTTATAGGAAACCATAGTTACCTTATACTTATCAGAGAGCGCACGATACATCAGTCCTGTATAGTGGGAAATACCTCCCTTATATGGGTATACCGGCCCTATAAGAACAATATTTTCCATATCCTTATTCATTTTACTTTCCCTGTATTTTTCTTCATATTTGAAGGTCTTTCATCAATTTTGGGTTTACGCAATGCCGAAACCAAACCTGTAACAAAAACTGCAGCAATTAAAACAATAATAATAATTCTCCACACCTTAGAACGCGCTATCGCCTTCCTCTGCATTTCCAAAGATTCAATAAACGCAGCGTCTTCTTCTCCGATTTTCTGCATTTCCTGATCTAAAGCTTCCGCGTCCAATGATGTCGCTGCCGTCATATCCGCCGCGGGTACAAATGCCGTTTTTCCCTGGTAATAAATCTCACACCAGCCATTTGTTTCTTCTCCCACGACCAAAAGATGCGTTCCGGCCTGCAGCTTAACAACAGGAGCCGCGCCTTCCTTCGGCTGCTCCAGGCCAACAGTATCAACTGCTGCCGCCATTAAATTCCCCTGCACATTTGCCGCTTCCTGGGTTTCATCTTTTTCCGCCGCCTGCGCATGCATGGAAAAACCAGCGCAAAATAAAATCATGATAAAAAGGCACGCCAGCACACAAACTAATTTCTGCCTGATATAAATTGCATTATCAATCTTTTTCATTTTTATACCCCTTGTCCGCTTCAGCGGACATTAATTCAATATTTGAAACGTACTTTGATTCAAAACTTTCTCCCATCTGGTCATTTCTTTACCGTACCGCAGCCTCTTCGTCTCTCTCCGGTTTAAAATAAAGAATATCCTTTGTACCGTCTTTCTTTTTATCTTCTTTCACCGGTGCCTCTCTGTCATATTCCATCCGTTTCACATGATACTGTACATCCTGAAGGATCTTCCGGTTCGCGGCAATCACATCAGCAACCAGTCCAATCATAAAGGTCAGGAATCCGATTATAATCAAAGTGCAGGCCAAAATAAGGGACTGTATATGGCCTCCGCCCGTCCCGTTTGCAAGAAAATATAAGAATCTCACGCCAATTCCCAATCCAATCAGCACGCTGGGAATCGACAGCAATGTAAAGCACATGAGCGGCTTATACATCATATAAGCTCTCAGAATCGTCAGCACCGATTTCTTTACATATCCCCAGATACTCTTAAACAGTCGGGAAGGGCGTAATTCAGCATTCGTCCTGATAGGAACGCTTGTAACAGCAATTTTTTCTCTTCCCGCCTGTACGATTGTTTCCAATGTATATGTATAATCATTTACCACATTCATCCGCATGGCGGCTTCCCGTGAAAAGGCCCGGAAGCCGCTGGGTGCATCCGGAATGTCGGTATGGGAAGCTTTACGTACCACCCAGCTTCCAAAATGCTGCAGCTTCTTCTTCACAAAAGAGAAATGTTCCGTATCATCAATAGGCCGTTCTCCTATTACCATGTCCGCTTCGCCGTCTAAAATGGGTTTAATCAGTACGGCGATATCCTCTCCGCAATACTGATTATCCGCATCCGTATTCACTATGATATCGGCGCCGCATTTCAGGCAGCCATCCAGTCCCGCCACAAATCCTTTCGCCAGACCCTTATTCTGTTTGAAATTCACCACATGATGGACTCCCCATTTCCGGGCCACCTCTACCGTATCATCATGGCTTCCGTCATTGATAATCAGGTATTCAATGGTATCAACCCCATCCAGCTTTTTAGGCAGATCATTAAGCGCCACTTCCAGAGTCTCTGCTTCGTTATAACACGGGATTTGAATAATCAGTTTCATAACAGCCTCCGCTTTCTCTGATTGTATTTTTACAGCAGCTTCCCTTCATAATGATTACTTCTTTTAATTGCATCTATAAATCAGGGATTATAATACAGGCACAAATGCCCTGCTTCCCAGCTTCTTTCATACTGCGCTTCAAAAAGGTCTCTGTACTCACTGCCGGATTCCAGGATGAGCTTATCGTTTCCTCGTATGTCTTCCGGCCTGATTTCCTCTTTTCCGGCATCCAAAATATCAATTTTTATATCTCTCATCCGGAACTGTACCTGTTGAATATAAGGGTTATCCCCTTCATAGATATGGATAATCCGTCCTGTACCATCTGATTCCAGAGCTTCCTTAAGCTTGTCCGCAATCTGTATATCTCCATATCCATAGGAATTTCCGATGTAAACATAATGCTCACTGGCCTGAAGCCCCAGCGCTGTCTGCAGAAGCAAAACAACCGCCAATAGCCATTCCATCCGCTTTTTTTTGAGAACAGTTATTACTGCCGCAGCCAGAAGAATCAGGCAGACTCCCATTCCCCAGGCCTTCCATAAAAAGGAAATTGCATGGTAGCTCTCTTCTTCCAGCAGATAACTCATTCCAATCATAAAATAACCATGGATATTTGACATATGGGTATTATTTGTATTGATAACTAAGCCTGCAGCACCTGTCAATAATGCTGTAAAGCCTATAGTCATACCGGTTCCAAGCCACAATCTTCTGCTGTCCAGAATCTTTGTTATTCCCAGTGCCAGAAGCAGCGGGACGATCAATTCATTGTATCTGCCATGTACAAACAAATCCAAACGATCATTTCCTGCATCCGCACTGCCCAACGTATAAATAACCGTAACCAGAAACTGTGCGGCTGTTGTCAGGGCTAAAAACAACCAGATAAAATTTTTTCTTACCAATCTTCCTTCTTTCCATTCCCGGAAAAAAGAAATCACTTTTATAGTAAGGAAATAAATTCCCCAATAGGCAATCCCATAGGTTGCCAATCCCAGATAAAGCATCTTTGCTATGCAGCCGGCAAGGAAATTTTTCATACCACCCGGGCTGAATAAAACCTTAAGCTTTCCCCACTGTCCCGAATAGTCATTATATTGGAGCAGTTCTTCCGAAGCCCCGTGATAGAGTCTTTCGATCAGGCCGTTTTTAATTCCAAGGCCAATCAGGAACAATGCAAGCAGTAAAAGTAATGCAAAAAATACATTTCTTCGAAGCCTGGAATCCTTACTGCTGACAGCCCACAAAAGCAAGGTCAGGCTCCCCGCCGCAATCATCCCGATACTCCTCATATGGACAAAATAGATATATACAAGCGCCACTGCCAGGCCTGCGGCAGTGATCGCACGGGGTTTTTCAAAAAAACAAACGGATAAATAGCAAATTAATATATATAAAAACAGAAGCAGTCCTTCTGTCATAGTCATCTGCATATAAAAAATCCAGGGCGGATACAGCACAGAAATCCCGCTGATTATCACAGCCCTTTCTTTTTCCATCTCAGGAAAAAGCTTCTGCATCAGCTTGTAAAGAAGCACAAGTCCGATACACATCAAAACCATATTTACCACTACCGCTGTCCGGTAGGCCATAATGGAATCTTTCACAAAATATAAAATGGGAGCCAGAATCAGACTGTATCCAAAGGAGTAATAAGAACCGAGAGATGTCGTTTCCGACCAGTCCCATCCCAGCATTTTGGCTGCCGGCGCCCAGTAACCAAATTCATCCGGGAACAGGGAAAATCCAAATATACGCTGCAGCCCATACTGGCACAGGCAGAAGCACAAAAGTATAAGCAGTATTAAATAAACAACCGCTTTATTTTTCTTCAGTTTATATAACATACCTGTCCTTTACGAGAATACTGGGAAACAACCGGCAGCCGCCTGCCAGTCATCTCCCAGACATCTTTCCTGTTGTTCCTTATCGCTTTTTCTTTCCGGATTAAGCTACAGGATACATGATCATTGCATAAGCGCCGAGACCGCCTGTAGTACTGAAGGTTACGGTATTAGGATCTGCATCCAGATCGGGAAGGACCTCAATAACACCGCCGGGGCGTACGCAAATCATTGCATAAGCATAACCAGGCTTAACCGCATTTTTCGGAATACCGAATGCCATGGTAATAGGCGCTCCGCCCGGTTCCAGCAAAGAGAATTTTCCGCCTGCAAGCTTGCCCAGTTCTACGTTAACGGTAGCAACTACAGTACCGCCAACTGCTCCGGCTGCTGCATTGATGCTTGTCATTGCGGCAGGGCTCTTAGCTTCGCTGATATCATATACTCTCACATAAGGCTGCTCTCCCGGTACCAGGCCATAGCCTGCTGCCAGAGTTGCCTTATCCGTTACAACTACAGTTCCGGGAATTGTCTTGGACATATACGCTCCCTTTACTGTGGAAGTCATATACTTTCCGCCAACACTTATTGTGCTTGTCTCAGGGATCGTAGCGGCTACTTCTGCTGATACGGAAGTACTGGATCCTTCGGACGGAGCATTATTGTCGGTAGATGCGTTCACTCCCATCACCGGAGCCATGACAAGGCTCAGTGCAAGTGCTGTTGCAAGCACTTTTTTTAATGACTTACTTTTCATCTTCTTCTCCTCCTTGTGTGTCATTAAAGTTTATATCCAATCATGTATCTTTGTTTAGCACATAACACATAATATGAATATCCTCTCAGACATCCATTCGTTCCCGGATGTTCTATGCCGGATTTTGTTTACTTTCTTCCCCGATAGTATTCTTTTCCCGTGATTTTCCGGCCCGCCGGGCATAAATAAGCATCATATCAAGACAGCACTCATATTCTTCCGGTTCCAACTCTTTCAGAATATTCATTACTGCCTTCCCTTTGTCCGGTATTTCCTCTTTCTTTCCTTCGGGATTACCATATATAATATAATCCAGGGATAAGCCATAAAGATCGGACAATGCTATCAGGGTTTCTATGCTCATACCGCAGCTTCCGCGTTCGATATCTGCATAGTATTTTTCCACCTTGCCTACTTTTTCGGATACGTATCCTCTGCTCCACCCCAGTTGTTTACGCCGTTCATACAAACGATTTCCCGCCATCAGGCGATTATAGCTTTTTGTTTGGGCCATGTTCTGCACCTGCTGTCTTTCGTAACGCAATTTCAGTTTTCGTAAAATACTTTCTTTTGCGAAATAAACGGCAGAACGCTGTTTACTACATATCTATTGTCAAAAATGACCATTTTTTTGACGGCCTGTGACTGTACATTAAGATGCCAGTCTGTACCCGGCCATCAATTGTTTTTTCCTTTCCATGTCGGAATGAACATATATTCTCATCGTGGTGGTAATGTTGGAATGTCCCAGAAGTTCACTGAGGGTTTTCATATCAAATCCCCTGGAAATGCAGTTTGTGGCAAAAATGTGGCGGAGCATATGGAAGTTGAAATAGGGAATTCCCAGCTGTTCCAGGATTTTCTTAAAACGGTATTGCAGCGTGCGTGGCTCCAGATATTCCTTTTTCTTACCTGCAAGGATATATCCTTCTCCGTTTCCTTTTAGCTTTTTCAAATAATCAAGCAGATAGGCAGGAACCGGAATTTCCCTGTTGGAGCTTCTTGACTTCGGATCAGATATAATGATCTTCGTCTTCTTGTCCTCTTGCTGGAAGGTACGGATTCTCTGCATGGTTCCTCTTATTTGTATGGTGCCCTCTTCCCAATTTATATTTTTCCACTGCAGGGCACATAATTCCCCGATACGCAGGCCGCAGCATCCGGATAAGAGGATTCCTATGCTGGTAGCGTCCTTTTCTTCCGCTTTGTATGACAGATAAGCTTCCAGCCTGCGAAGCTTATCGCCTTCAGGAGGGGTAATCGTCCTGTTTTGGGCGGGCGCCGCCGGGGAAAGCCACTGCGGTACGCCGCAGTGATATTTTTTATCCAGGAAATGAAAGATTTGGCTTGTTATTATCTGGATTTGATGCTTATAAGCTCCGGAATATTTCTTTTGTTCCCCTTCCTTTAAACCGGGTAAGGAGACCGGAGGATCGATAAGCAAAGCATCCGCAGTCTGCGTTCCCCACAGGGGAAGGACATGCTTTTCCGTAATGGAACGATAGGTGGCATAAGTGGATTCCTTCCATTTACTCCTGTTTTCCTCCAGCCATAGTCCGGCGGCTTCTCCCAGGGTCATTTTGTCAGGCAGCTGTGATTTTTTTCCTGCTTTGTGCAGTACGATCTGTTTTCCGGCAAAAAGCTTTTCCCGGACCTCTCTGTATGATTTCCCGTACACGGAACGGTATAAGGCCTTTGTGCCGGACGGATTCGGTATCCGATATCGTCCCTCCCATCTGCCGTCTTTTCTTTTATATATATTTTCACCTTTTCTTGCCATAAATTCCTCCATAATACTGACGAAATATTTGACGGTTTATAAATTAACCAATCCTGTTCATATAGATAGTGCTCCAAACGTGATTACCTGTTAATCTTTTTACCGTTATTTAATTTTTGAATTTCAGAATTTTTGTTACGAATAATTTTAAAAATAAAACGTTTTTACGTTAAGTGACATTTTAGTGTAATATTTTACGCAGAGATTGACAAAATTCAAAACTTATTTTATAATGAAAGCCAAATGAACCATTAAAAATAAGTTGCAGAATATATTGTTTTTTTCGCAAAAGAAAGTATTTTGCGAAAGGAATTCCATAATCTATTATGAGAGTTTCCATATGCTGGCAGGCGTTTGATACGTCTGCTTTTCTTTTGTCATTTTTTCAGATATTATCATAATATTGAATATTTCAGCTCAGAAAAAGCAGCCTCATCGGTATCAGGCAGTTCATTCTTTGTTCAGGATATGGCTTCGCCGCGTCCCTCCTTTTCCGGGCAGCTGCTTTCTCCTGACCATAAAAAAATTAAAAGGGATACTTTTCCATTTTATACATGCTTTCTACCACTCTGTACATTCCTGTGATTCTTTTACCTCCTTATAATATAGATATTGATACGGCTGCCGTCCTTATTTATTCTGTCGGCAGTAAAGCACTTTCCTGAAGGAGGTAATTTATGGTAAAGACAGGGCAATTAACTGAACTGAACGGGCGGCAGACTCTGCTGCTGGATCCGGAGCTTCGCCGCCGGGAAGAGGAAAACCGCAGCTATATGATGCATCTGGAAAACAGGTTTCTTCTGCTGAATTTCAATCTGGAATCAGGCCGGGATACATCGGCGGAAGCCATCGAAGGCATGCATGGAGGCTGGGAGTTTCCCACCTGTCAGCTGAGGGGGCATTTTCTGGGGCACTGGCTGTCCGCTGCCGCCATGCATTATCATGCCACGGGCGACAGGGAAATTAAGGCCAAGGCGGATACTCTTGTAGAGGAGCTGGCTGAATGCCAGAAAGAGAATGGCGGCAAATGGGCGGCTCCCATCCCCGAAAAATATCTGTACCGCATCGCTGCGGGCAAACAGGTTTGGGCTCCTCATTACACCATCCACAAGGTTTTTATGGGCCTGCTGGATATGTACGAATATGCGGGTAATGCCATTGCGCTTGAAATAGCCGAGAATTTTGCGGACTGGTTTTATGATTGGACCAAGGATTTCAGCCGGGATGAGATGGATGATATCCTGGATTTTGAAACCGGGGGCATGCTGGAAATCTGGGTCCAGCTGTATGCCATTACCGGCAAAGATAAGTATGCGGCGCTGATGGAACGTTATTACAGAGGACGTCTGTTTGACCCTCTTCTGAAAGGCGAGGATGTCCTCACCAATATGCATGCCAACACCACCATACCGGAAATTATCGGATGTGCCCGGGCTTATGACGTGACGGGTGATGAAAAATGGAGGAAAATCGCAGAAAATTATTGGGATCTGGCGGTGACTCAGCGCGGACAGTATGCCACGGGCGGGCAGACCTGCGGAGAAATCTGGTCTCCGAAAAAGAAATTGGGAGCCCGGCTGGGGCTGAAGGGACAGGAACACTGTACGGTATACAATATGATCCGGCTTGCCGGTTTTCTGTTCCGCTGGAGCCTGGATCCGGCTTACCTGGATTATCAGGAAAAGCTTCTGTATAACGGTCTGATGGCCCAGGCCTACTGGCAGAGTAACCTAAGCCACGGCTTCACCAGCCCCTATCCTTCGAAAGGGCTTCTCACCTATTTCCTGCCGATGCAGGCCGGCGGCCGTAAGGGCTGGAGCAGCAAAACCGGGGATTTCTTCTGCTGCCATGGGACGCTGGTACAGGCGAATGCGGCTTTTAACCGTGGGATTTATTATCAGTCGGAAGACAGTCTTTATGTCTGTCAGTATCTTGACAGCCAGGTTTCTTTTTCCGTAAATGACAGCAGGGTTACTATCCTGCAGAAAGCGGATCCCCTCACGGGCAGCTCTCATCTTGCAAGCACCTCTTCAGCAAGACAGTCCGTGCTGGAGGATACCCGTAAATACCCTTCCCAGCCGGACTGTCTGGTTCCCTGTCTGAAAATGGAGTTGGAAAAAGAAACGGAAATGACGCTGCAGCTGCGCATTCCCGGCTGGCTTGCAGGCGAAGCCGTCATTCTGGTAAATGATACGGAAGTGTATCGAAGCAATGATTCCTGCCTGTTTGTACCTTTGAAGCGTGTATGGAAAGACGGGGACATCATCCGTATCCTGCTGCCCAAGGCCGTAAAAACCTTCCCGCTTCCCGAGGATGAAAATACCGTTGCCTTCCTGTACGGTCCGGTGGTCCTGGCAGGACTTTGTGAGGAGGAACGCATCCTTCATGTACCGGCCGGCAGCACGCCGGAGCAGCTTCTCACCCATGACAACGAACGGGAATGGGGAAGCTGGAAATCCACCTTCCGCACCACAGGACAGGAACGGGGGATCCGCTTCGTCCCTTTATATGAAGTGGGATACGAACCCTACAGTATTTATTTCCCGGTTAAATCAGACCGATAAGCTCACTGTGGCTCCCGTCCTTCAAAAAAACAGGAATCACAGCCAGGGGAGCCCGGACGAGAACCGTCTGCCCGCCTTCAAAGGCCGTACCGTCATGGAGGAATACCCAGGTATGGCCTGCGGGCAGATACACCTCCCGCTCCGTGGCTCCTTCATAAAGAATCGGAGCTGTCAGCATATCACTGCCGAACATATATTGTTCCTTTAATTCCCAGCAGCATTCCTGCTCCGGGAACTCATAGAACATAGGCCGCATTACCGGCCTTCCCCATTCATGGGCTTCCTCCATCAGCTTCCTTATATAAGGGCGCATGGCCTCACGCAGGCGGATATATGACGTAAGAATCCGGCAGTTATCTTCCCCGAAGCTCCATACCTCGTTAGGGCCGCCGGAATGCTGGTATCTGCGTCCATCCTTCCCAACCACCTCTTCGGCCGGAAGACGATCCCCGTGAAGCCTCATCACAGGACAGAAGGTTCCCCATTCAAACCAACGTACCAGAAGGTTTCGGAATTCTTCTTTTTCCGGATCCCCTCCCGTAAAGCCTCCGATATCAGTGGTCCACCAGGGGATTCCGGCAATTCCCATATTCAATCCGGCGCACAGCTGTCTTCTGAGAGCCGCCCAGTCGGAATGGATATCCCCGGACCAGACAAGGGCTCCGTAACGCTGGCTTCCCGCCCATGCGCAGCGCACCAGGCTGACTGTCTGTTCTTCCCCTGCACGGCGCAGCCCTTCATAAAATGTCCTTGTGAAAAGCTGGGGATACAGATTTCCCACCTGTGCCTGGGTTCCCATACGGCAGCGGTAATTATCATAATCATAAACGGTAAAGCCCGGCTCCGCTTCATCCAGCCAGAAAAGCCGTATTCCTTTCTCGTAATAATTTTGTCGGCATTTTTCCCAAAGATAATCCCTGGCATCCGGATTGGTCACATCAGTAAAGGTACTGTTTTCATTAAAAAGCTTGGCCAGATCAATACCTTTTTCCGCCTTAACCAGAAATCCCTTCTGCTTCATTTCTTCATAATTTTCACTGGTACAGGCCACCTCCGGCCATACAGATACCATCAGCTCCACACCCATTTCCTTAAGCGAACGCACCATGCCTTCCGGATCAGGGAAAAATTCCTCGTCAAAACGGAAATCCCCCATTCTGGGCCAGTGAAAAAAGTCACACACAATAACATCCAGAGGGATTCCCCGCCTATGATACTCTCTTGCTGTCTGAAGAAGCTGCTCCTGGTTCCAGTACCGCAGCTTGCACTGCCAGAAGCCCAGGCCATATTCGGGCATCTGCGGCACAGTCCCGGTGACCGCTGCATAAGCGCATTCGATTTCATCCGGCGTATCCCCTGCCGTAATCCAATAATCCATCTGCCGGGTACTCTGTGCCTGCCATTGTGTGGTATTCGCACAGAAGCTGACACGCCCCACCGCCGGATTATGCCACAGGAAACCATACCCCAGGCTGGACAGCACAAAAGGAACGCTCACCTGGGAATTTCTCTGCGCAAGCTCCAGGCTGCAGTTCTTAATGTTCAGAAATTCCTGCTGGTACTGCCCCATTCCATACAGCTTTTCCTCTGCCTGTGAGGCAAAAGATACGGTCAGCTCATAATCTCCGCCGATAACAGGTTTAAAATACCGGCTCTTTTTATTCAAAGCACCGCCCTTCCCCTCTTCCTGAAGCAGCAGCCGTCCCTTCCTGTCATAAAAGGAAAGACGAGCCGGTCCGCTCCCCGTTTCCCTTTCCATAACCGCCCGCAGACGGCCGTTGCCGATCTCACTCTTCTCCTCCCCGACAGTAATCGAAACCGCCGTATCCTCCTGCGGAAGAAGCGCATAATCCGTATCCTCCGGCTCCCTCATAACAGCGCTCCTCACCCGGAGGCTGTTATTCCCCCAGGGCTCCACCACCAGCGTTTCCCCATCCCACCGATGTACCAGCTTGTTTCCTTCCCTGCTCATTGTCTGCATATCAGTCTGCTCCTTCACTCTTATGAAATCAAATACCATTCACTGATTTCATTATAGGATTTTATAGACACACAAACAAGACTCCGTCGAAAGGAAATATCCGTTCCACATAAAAACAGGTATACGGCGCCCTGTTCATTTTCCGGCCGTATACCTGCTTATCCCGCTGCTTCAGATACGTCTTCCTATATCCTCCATCAGTTCTTCCTGAAGATCCTCATCCATCATTTTCATATCGCTGGCAAAAACCTCCGGGTAAGGCAATGCCTTATCCCCGAATATTTTACCGAAGGATACATATATCTTGTTATCCTTAAGCCCTATGACACTTCCCATTCCGAAACGTTTATGCATCACTTTTTTATCCATGATTTTCATCTTCTTCTGCCTCTTTTTCCTTATTCTATGCTGTATTCCATAAAGGACTCAGCATCCTCCTGCATTTGCACACCGACCTTTTCGGTTATATACTCCTCCATCTTCTCTTTAGGAATCTCCAGGCTTACAGACAGTTCCCCATACAGGTTATCCTCTGCCATTTTAAAATACTTCCGATCCATGGCTGTAATCTTTTTTCCCTGGGAAAGACGCTGCTGGTTTCTGAGCCAAAGGGTTTTTATGATCTTAATCCACTCCCGGCAGTCACAGCTGTTCACCGCCTGTTTATAGTTCAGCTCCCGCTGCCGTTCATCCGCCACCCAGAGATTCCCTATTGAGGGAATACTGTCAATCAGCTCCGCCGCCTCTTTCCTGTTCAGGATTCTGCGCATTTCCGTCTTCTGCCCATCCACCGGCGTAAATATCCTGCCTTCCTTATCCTGAGCGGGCTGAAGGACATAGTACAGCCTATCCCTGCTGGCGCCGCTTATCGCAATCTTCGAAATGTCTGTCACTTCACAGACTCCTTTGTTTCCATAAATGATGAATTCCCCTTTTTGAAACATGCCGCCTCTCCTTTCTTTCTGCGGTACAGACTCTGATTCCTTATCTTGAAGGAAAAAGAAAAAACCATGCTGCCCAAACACTATGGCAGAAAGGTTTTCCTGGGTTTCCTGTATTTATTTTACCAAATTCAAAAGGCGGCGGGCAAGTGGTTTTTCTCTATATACATACATTTTTGTTTACTTTTACGCATATATACTGAAAAAAATTTGTGGACTTTTACATACTTTTTTATCTGCACCCCACTGAATATTCATAGTTACATTTTTTCATTCAAATGCTATACTATTATCAGGGTTGTCGCCATTTTTCCGCAAAGCTGGCTTCCGGCTGCAGGACTGCGGAAAACCCAGCAGATAACCAGACACGCCCCGGCTTATTTTTACGAATTGACAGCACCGGCTTAGGAGATACAGGCAATGATTGAAATACTTAACGGCACACATGAGACAGTGGCTTACCGGGACATGAAAGGCATCAAGGCTTTCATGAATACGGATCCGGAAGATTTCCCTCTTCACTGGCACACCGCTCTGGAACTCATTATGCCAATAAAAAATGGCTATACGGTACGGACCAACGGGGAGACCATCCGCTTTTCTCCGGGCGATATTATACTCATTCCTCCGGGAGAGCTTCACTCCCTTCACGCCCCTGAGGAAGGGGAACGGATGATCATGCAGTTTGATTATTCCCTGCTCTGCAATCTGGCGGGCATGGATTCCCTGCTTCATATGCTGCGGCCTTACCGTTTAATACGGGCCGGGCAGTCCGACGGCCTCGGGGAAACGCTTCGGGGATACCTGGAAGAAATCATGGCAGAATATACAGGCGAGGATCCTTTCCGGGAGCCCAGTGTCCATTCTCTGTTTCTTCGATTTTTTGTGGCTCTGGGACGCAGGTGTCTGGCGGAAGGAAATAAATTTCCCGATATTTCTCCCAGCAAGCAGCAGGAATATATCGAAAAATTCATGTCCATCTGCAGTTATATCAACGACCACTGCACGGAAGCGCTGAGTATTGATGCCCTGGCCTCCATGGCCGGCTTCAGCAAATATCATTTTTCCAGGCTTTTCAAACAGTTTACGGGGATTTCCTGCTATGAGTATCTTATAAGCAGAAGGCTGGCGTACGCAGAAAGGCTGCTGCTGCAGCCCGATCTGTCCATCACAGAGGTGGCCATGCAGTCCGGCTTCAACAGCCTTTCCACCTTTAACCGGATTTTTAAAACGGCCAAAAGCTGTACCCCTTCTTCTTATAAATCTCTGAACAGAGGAACCAGACTCGATACATCCGGTTCCCTGTCCCTGTAATCATCAGGCGAGATTGATTTCTACCTTTACAGGCTCTGTTCCGGTCAGGCTGATGCTTCTGTCATCAGGCTGGCTGGTGCCTACAGACAGTACGAAATGACTGCTGTCCACATATTTCTTTCCTTCTTCATCCACGGCCATAAGCGCTTCATAAGGAACCTTCAGCAATATCTCCGCTTTCTCTCCCTTTTTCAGGCTGACTCTCTTAAATGCACACAGGCTGTGGTTGGGCACCGCATTTTTGGAATCCAGATCCTTGATATAAACCTGAATCACATCATCCGTGTCATATTTTCCGCTGTTTTCCACCATTGCCTTTATGGTAAGCTCTTTTCCCTCTTCCACAGCACCTGTCAGTTCGGCAGCTTTCACGCAAACCTGTCCATAAGTGAGGCCATAGCCGAAGGGATACAGAGGTTCTTTTTCCAGATAACGGTAGGTTCTGCCTTTCATGGAATAATCTTCAAAAGCGGGGAAGCCCTCCAGATCCTTATAGAAGGTAACGGGAAGCTTTCCGGAAGGAGAACAGGCTCCGAACAGGATTTCTGCGGCTGCTTTTCCTCCCCTTGCGCCGGGATACCATACCTGAAGAATGGCGTTAACATGCTCTGCTGCAAACTGCATGTCGATGGCGCTTCCTGACATCATGCACAGCACGACCGGTTTGCCGCATCCGGCCACCGCTTCCAGAAGTTCTCTCTGGGATTCAGGCAGCTCCAGATCCTTCTTATCTCCGGAAGCATAGCTGTTTCCGGTATCGCCTTCTTCTCCTTCCAGATTCTCATCCAGGCCCAGACAGAGAACTACCACATCGCTGTGCTCCGCCACCGTAAGGGCTTCCGAGATTCTGTCCTGTTTCCATCCAAGGCCTTCTACCCTGTCCTTGTAAATATGGCAGCCTTCGGAATAATAAACACGCACATCCTCACCTACAAAATCCTGAATCCCTTCCAGAAGGGTGATATAACGGGAGGATGTCCCATGATAATTGCCAACAAGAGGGGTACGGCTGTCCGCATTGGGGCCGATAACGCCGATTGTCTTTAAGCCGTCCTTATTCAGGGGAAGGATACCGTCATTTTTCAGAAGCACCATGCTTTCTTTTGCCATTTTCTGGGCAAGCTCCAGATGCTCTTTACATTCCACCACTTCATAAGGGATATCGTCATATTCATTTTTATCAAAACAGCCCAGAAGGAATCTGGTTGTAAACAGCCTTTCCGCAGCCTGGGTGATTTCCTCTTCCGTAACAAGTCCCTGCTGATATGCCTTCAGCAGATGAAGATAAGTGACGCCGCAGTTCACATCACAGCCGGACTTCAGCGCCAGAGCCGCCGATTCCTCCGGTGTTTTGGTTACCATATGGTGCATATGGAAATCGGCGATTGCCCAGCAGTCGGAAACATAGTGTCCCTGGAAATCCCATTCCTCCCGTAATATATTCTGAATCAGGGTGGGGCTTCCGCAGCAGGGCTCTCCGTTTGTCCTGTTATAGGCGCCCATGACAGCTTCCACTCCTGCCTCTTTTACACAGGCTTCAAAAGCGGGAAGGTAGGTTTCATACATATCCTTCTTGCTCGCCTGGGCATCAAATTCATGACGCACGCTTTCAGGTCCGGAATGAACGGCAAAATGCTTGGCACAGGCTGCCGTTTTCATAAAGTCATCATCCTGGCTGCCCTGCAGGCCTTCCACATAGGCCACGCCCAGGCGGGAGGTGAGATAAGGATCCTCTCCATAGGTCTCATGTCCTCTTCCCCATCTGGGATCCCGGAAAATATTTACGTTAGGAGACCAGAAGGTAAGCCCTTTATAAATATCCCTGTCATCATGCCTTGAATATTCATTATATTTGGCTCTTCCTTCCGCTGCCACCGCATCCCCGACTTTTTTCAGCAGTTCGTCGTCAAAGGCTGCCGCCATGGCGATTGCCTGAGGGAAGCTGGTTGCCACACCGGCTCTTGCCACCCCGTGAAGAGCCTCGTTCCACCAGTTATAGGTAGGGACTCCCAGTCTGGGGATTGCAGGCGCATCATACCTTAACTGAGATGCCTTTTCTTCCAGGGTCATCTGGGAAACCAGCTCATGTGCCTTTTCTTTTGCCCATTCTCTGTTTCGCATTATGTAATTCCTCCTTATTATTTTTTACGTTATTATCTGAAATCATTATAGCAAATTTATCTGAAGAGAGACTTCCGAAATATAGCTGGATGATGATTAAATATTGCGGTCCTTTTTCCGCTATGCTACAATCAAAGCAGGCAATGAATTCAACATTTCTGATTATCTGTAATCTTTCCGCTGTGCCTTAACAGGCCGGTGTCTGGTGCATGGTACCGTCTGCTGGTACCTTACGTACATGGTTATGTATGTGAATGCATGTACTCCTTGCTGACAACAAAATAAGCGGGGAGAAGAAAAGGCGATGCTTCCATCCACCGTTATTATCTTCATTACCCAGGAGGATATTTTTTCCTGTGATTTGGCAATGTATACTTTTACGGAACAGTGCGAAGAGATCGCCGGCCTGCATCTGGATGACGGGACTAAAAAAATATTCCTGAATATGGCCAGCAAAAACGGACGCCCGGAATTGATCAGTCTTCTGCAGTATATGAAAAATACAACGCTGGATAATCCGGATATACTGGTAAAGAATAAGAGAATCAGGAAATTAGATCAGATAGTGAAAGAGGTAAAACAATCGGAAGAATGGGAGGCTGCTAAGATGAATATTCTTGAGATTGGAATTGAAAAAGGAAAAAAAGATGGGAATGAAGAGGGTATGGACAGAGTCAACCGCCTGAACCGCCTTCTGGCCGAACAAAACCGGACGGATGACATTATAAAAGCCGCGGGTGATAAAAAATATCAGGAAAAACTGTTCAAAGAATTTCATTTATAAAAAATTATTAATAGAAACAGTTTGCAGAGGAGGTCTACCCTTCCTCTGCAAGCCGTTTCAGATATGATACTGCCTTTTTATACTCTTCCCAACTCTTCAAATGCTCCGAATAAACCGTCATATCCTCTCCCAGCCGCTGCGCCAGCTGAAGAACCAGCTTCAAATCAATAGTACCCTCTCCGGGCATCACTTCCCGTATTATGCACGGAAGGCCGGTCTCCATAATAATATCCTTCACATGAATACTCTTGATATACGGCCCAAGCAGCCGGAAGCATTTTTTGATAAAAGCCGGGTTTTCCATATAAAGGCGCGGCGAACATATCATATTGGTATAATCCAGATGTACTCCAAACTGCTTCCGATCCACATCCTGAAGCAGCTGAAGATAGCTTTCCGGCGAATCAGGCACCATCCACGGCATGGGTTCGATGGTATAATAAGCGTTCCGAGGCTTGACCCCGTCGATGATCTCCCGGATCGAATCGATAATCAGCTCATAGGTATACGCATCAAAATTATCCCGATATGCGCCGTCCCAGACTTCTCCCCGGGCGCCCACAATATTCACACAGCACGCCGCATCCATTTCATCCGCCAGCTCAAGCTGCCTCTGGCAATAAGTAATATTCGCATGTCTTTCCTTCTCATCCGCAGCCAGAGGATTGGCCCAGGCGCCTACCTCTCCAAGACGCAGATCATTTTCTTTCATCAGCTTCCTGTAGCTATGCCTTATCGGTAAGGGCGCATCCGCGTCTATAGGGCAATATACAGCATTATACCCCATCTCTTTGATAATCTGCACCCATTCCTCCGGGCTGTCCCAACTTCTTCCGTCAATTCCGCCGCCGATTCTCATTCCTGCTCCTATCCTGCGCGTTTTGCGCACATACCAATCCAGAAGGCTGAAAGCGGTTTTCTCCCAGCCTTTATGCCTCCATCTTTTTCCCACGGTAATCCACATACCAGCTTTCTGCCGGATGTCCCTGTGCGAGGGCGTAAATCCCCTCCGCCGCCTCCTGCGGACTTATCTGAGCGGACTCATGACCCATGTCCGTATCCATCCGCCCCGGATGAACCGCGAGAACCTGAAACTTCTCATCCACGCTTGCCCCGATAATCCCCGCCGCTTTTCCCGCTGCAACCTTGGACAGCGAATACACGGGAAGGCCATGCCAGTGTCCGTTCATCGTACTTTCCGAAGTGATGACATAAAAACGGGGCTTTTCACTGGCCGTCAGCAGCGGATAAAATGCTTTCAGAACCAGTATGGGGCCTTCCGTATTCACGGCGATCGTATTTTTAAGCACCGCGACATCCACATCCATAATCCGCTTTACTTTATCACTTTCATAAAGGACACCTGCATTATTGATTATCATATCCAGGCATGGGAATTTTTCCTTCACTTTCTCTGCACAGCCGCTCACGCTTTCCCAGTCCGCCACATCCATTTCCACAGGATATACATTGCTTCTCCTCTCTGCCAGCCGGCATAACTTATCTGCCGTTTCCGGACTCCGCGCCGCCGCGAGGACCTCCCAGCCTTCCGCTGCAAACTTTTCCGCAAGGCAAAGTCCCAGGCCACGGGACGCTCCGGTTATCAATATTCTCATACCATCACTCCTTTACCGCCCCCAGCGTTATACCGGTTATAAAATATTTCTGAAGGAAGGGATAAATCAGCAGCACGGGGATCAGTGCCACAAATATTTTCGCGGCATTCAGCCCCTGGTTGCTCAGCTGGCTCACCTTCTGATATTGTTCCAGAGTCATGTTCGTCATATTTAACGTTACCACCATCTGCTGAATATAGGTCTGCAGCGGATACATTTTTTCTGTCGTGGACAGTACCAGCCCCTGGAAAAATTCATTCCAGTAATTTACTATGGTAAACAGAGTCACCGTGGCAATAACGGGTTTGGAAATGGGGATGATGACCCGGAGGAGAATCAGCCATGCGCCGGCTCCGTCAACGATTGCGGCTTCCTCCAGTGATTTCGGGATATTCCGGAAAAAGTTCATCACCAGTATGACATTGAATACCGGAACCCCTCCCGCAAGAACCAGGCCTGCCATCGTATTGATCAGCCCGTAATTTTTCATGGTGATATACCATGGTATCAGCCCGCCGTTAAAGAGGAAACAGAATATCAGGATCCACATGAAAATATCCCTGTATTTGAATTCTCTCTTCGATTTTGACAGCGGATACGACATGAGCAGTATCACCGTAAGGCTGAAAATCGTTCCCAGCACCACTCTTGCCACAGAAATGCCCACGGAACGAAGGAAACCCATATCCTTAATAATCGCCTGATAGGAACTCAGCGTAAAATCCACCGGCCATAAGGATACCATTCCTCCCGCCACCGCAGCCTTACCGCTCAGGGATATGCATAACGTATACCACAAAGGGACGATGCAGCTGAGGACCAGCAGCATTAAAATCACGAAATTAAATCCTGTAAAAATCTTTCTTTTTATTGATTTGCCCTGAATCATACCCGGCCCTCCGTTAAAAGATCGTATAGTTGGCGAATTTCTTAGCCATCCAATACGACACCGTAATTAATACAAATCCTATCACCGATTTCAAAAGCCCCACGGCAGTGGCCAGACTGTACTGGAAGTTCTTAAGGCCTGCCCGGTAAACCCAGGTATCAAGAATATCCCCTGTGGAATAAACGGATGGATTATACAGATTGAATACCTGATCAAAGCCGGCATTCAGTACGTTGCCGAGAGCCAGCACGGCGAGCAGGACAATCGTAGTCCGTATTCCCGGAAGGGTTATGTGCCATGTCTGCTTCCATCTGCCTGCGCCGTCAATGGCCGCCGCCTCATACAGACCCTGATCAATCCCGGTAATGGCCGCCAGATAGATAACCGCATTATAGCCGAATTCCTTCCATACATCGCTCCAGATAATCAGCTGCGGAAAGGCTTTCGAACTGCCCAGGAACAGAAAAGGCTCCAGACCGAAAAGACCTCTTATGGCATTCACCGGGCCATCAAAGGAAAATATGTTCGCCAGTATGCCCGCCAGTATAACCCAGGAAAGGAAATGGGGCATATAGCAGACTGTCTGTACCATCTTCTTAAAACCGTTATGGCTTATTTCATTCAGCAGCAAAGCGAAAATCATGGGGAAGATAAGGTTCAGCAGAACCTTGGATACCGCTATGTACAGGGTATTGAAAAACACCTGCTTTACATCTCCCAGAACAAACATATATCTGAAATTTTCCAGGCCGGCGAAGGGAGACTTGAAAATTCCCAGTCCCGGATTAAAATTACTGAAGGCCATGTAAATGCCTGTCATAGGTACGATATTAAATAAAATGAGCCAGAGGAAGCCCGGCAGAAGCATGCATAAATAAGCCCCCATGTTTCCTCTCAGCCTTGTTTTCTTCCCTGTCTGCTTCGGGGCCGCCGCTTTCCCGCCCGCCTGTTTTTTTATCTGCAAGCTCTTCAATTTCAACCACCTTCATTTCCCTGATAAGCAAAAGCGCCAGCCGCCCTGACAGACCGGCTGACGCCTGCTTTTTATTGCTTACTGTTATAAAATTCTGTTACTTCTTCCGTAATTATGTCCCCGCCCTGGGCTTTCCAGTTTTCCACGAAAGTATCGAAGGCTTCAATAGGCTCCTGGTTCATAATGATTTTCATAAAAGTCTCATTTTCCATTTTTTCCAGATTCGCCCATCTCTGCTCCATGGTTTCCGTCTGCTGGTAAATGGCACTGTAAACCGGTTCAAGCTGCGAATCTATCAGCGCTCCCCAACCAACCATAAGGGAATAGTCTCTTGCCCATGCGCCGGGATTGGCCTGCACATCCCAGGTTCCGATATCCATGCTGTCATAGGGCTCCTTCTTTACCGTTGAAATGGTTTCCAGATCATTTTTGAGAAGCTTATACAGGGTAAAATCCTCTTCTGTAAAATCATCCACCGTTTTGGTGCCTGCCAGAACATCACGCATTGCATTTACGGTGAAAACGCTTTCGTCCTGCATGCCGAAGGCAATACGGCAGGGGAAATTACCGATTCCGCCCTGTGATGTGTCAAAAGTACCTTCATCCCTGATCAGCAGATTATTAAGCTTAATAGCGATTTCAGGATGTTCACAGTCTTTGCTCACTACCAGATATGCATAAGATGCGCCGCTGGCATGGGGCGTATATTTTCCGTTTGTATCATTTACAGGAATGGCATATGCCTGGAAATTGGCTTCCGGGTTATTGGCAATCACATCAGGAAGGCACGCATAGCCCATCCACCATCCGCCGGAAAAAATACCGGTTTTTCCCGCCACAATCGGTTCGCTGGCATCCTGGCGGATTCCCATTTCCGGATCGATCAGTCCGTCTTTATACCAGGAAGCAAGCTTCTCCAGCGCATTTCTGGTTTCCGGTGTGATGGAGCCATATACAGGCTTACCGTCCTCACCGATAAGCCACCAGCCGGGATATGCCCCGAACCCATTAAAATAGCTGTCAAATCCATAATTGTTCGTTCCGTTATTCAGGAATGTGGCATTTAATAAACCGCCGCTCTGAGGGCCTGCAAACCCGATCGTGCCTTTGCCGCTGACATCATTTTCCACAAATGCTTTTGCCACCGCTTCCAGCTCCTCACAGGTCTTGGGAGGCTCCAGATTCAGCTTATCCAGCCAGTCTTTGCGGATCCAGGTCAGTTCATAATCCCCGTCCGAGGTGGATGTCAGTCCATACATTCTGTCTTTGTAGCTCACATTTTCAATCGCCAGGCCATTGCTGGAATTCACCATGGATTTCATGGTGTCGGAAGCATACTGGTTATATACATCCGTTAAATCAGCCAGCTGTCCCGCTCTGTACATCTGATTGAACTGCGTTGCGTTTACCACCATGGCATCCGGGATCTGATTGCTGGTTATCGCCAGGTTCACCTTGGTGTCCCAGTCTGAAGTAGATGCCGTAAAAAGAAATTCCACATCCACATTGAGCTGTTCTTTGATATACCGGGTATACTGATTATCCGTATAGGAATCTCCCTCCGGAAAAACCTCATTGGGATCCACCGACATGGCGACGGTAAATGTAACAGGTTCCTCATACTTTCCGTAAGGATCCGCCTCCCCTGCCGTTTCCTGCGCTGCTGCTGAAGCTGCGCCATCCGTTTCCTGTGCCGCTGATGCGGCTTCCGGGGTGTTGGCCATCTCCGTTTTACTGCTTCCGCAGCCTGTAAAAATCATGGCTGCCGCCATAATCAGGGCTATTGCTTTTCTCTTCATAGTTCCTCCACTCTTCTTTTCCCGTCCACAAAATCAGCCGAAAAGAATCAATCATTTTCCAGAAGCTCGAATTTCACCATATATTCCTTTTCCGTATCCATAAACGCATATCTTCCGCCGGGGTAATCCCCCTTCTGGATGCATTCAATTCCCGTTTCCTTCAGGCTTGCAATCTGATCTTTCATTCCTTTTACCTCAAAGGCAATGTGATGCAGGCAGTCGCCTTTTTCTTCCAGGGATTTCTTCCAGTCGGATTCCTCTTCATCCGGCTCAATGAATTCCAGCTGGATATTATCCAAATCAATAAATGCCATTTTGCATCTGGCCTTTGAAGGCTTTCCCCAATATTCCGTATGCGCGTCCTCATAGGCACCGGAAACGCTTACCGGCGGTGTGTCAATGCCGAACAGCTTCGCATATTTTGCCGCAGCGGCCTCCACATCCGATACGATAAATGCAATCTGCAGTACCCTTCCTGTCTCTAAAATCGGTTTACTCATTTTCTTCTCCTCCTGTGATTAATTTGTCGCGGTTGTCTTCCCCGCCGTGTTTTATGTTAAAGTTCACTCCGAACTGTTCCATACAATCCATGAAGGTATAGCTCCCTGTAGGGTAATAACCCACATGGTTTACCTCCGCTCCCAGATCCCGGAGCGCTTCCAGCGCCGCGTCTCTGTCCTGAACCTGAATTCCTATATGATGTACTCCCTGGCCGTGCTTGTCATAAAATTCCTTCCAGCTGCTTGGCGTTTCGTCCGGCTCCGTCAGCTCCAGAATGATATTCCCCATTTGGAAACAGCAGATCTTTGCCCTGGAATCCGTGCGCTCTCCCCTGTAAAAAATAGGTACCTCCGATACCGGCGGGACATCCTGGATTTCAGGTACGGGCATCCCGAATACCTTCGCATAATTTTCCGCTGTCTTTTCAATGTCTTTCACGATAATTGCTATCTGCATGATAGCTGTGTTGTCAATTAATGCCATTTTCTGTTCCTCCCTCTTTATAAATAACAATACATTCCCTGCCGCAGTCCTCCGGTTTAACCCGATAGCCTTCTTCGGTCATATGTCCGGTGCCATTGCTGATTTCTGCGGGTTCGCCGCTGTTTACCAGCAGGAATTCCGGATTCTTCAGCCCTGCCGCGCGGAGCCGGAGCTTATTCTTTTCCCTCTCCGCCTCTGCCGTTCCCACGGCCTCCCCGTCCTTGCTGTAAATATCGGCATGGGCTGATCCGCTCAGTTCATATACCTTCAGCAGCAGATCTTCTTCATAGTTATATACGGTTTCTTCCGATTGTCCCACGGGAATGATGCTGTTTTCCCTTACCATTACAGGCAGGGTGAAATAATCAAAGGTCTGTTTATGCCATCCTGCGGCTTTCACCTCTCCTGTCAGATAATTCGTCCATTTTCCTTCCGGCAGATAATAAAGTGCCTCTCCCTGTTCACTGAAAACAGGAGCAACCAGCAGCGAATCTCCCAGCATATACTGCATATCCAGATAAGGCGCCGATGCGTCCTGCGGGAATTCCAGTATCATAGGCCTCATCAGGGGGATTCCGCTTTCCCTGACCTTCACTGCGCCTCCATACAGATAAGGCATAAGGGAGCATTTCAGCCTGGTAAAGTACCGGAGCACATCCACCGCTTCCTCATCAAACAGCCAGGGGACCCGGTAGCTGGAGTTGCCGTGCAGGCGGCTGTGGGTGGAAAGCATTCCGAAGGCAACCCATCTCTTATACAGATCCGGTGTTGCACAGTTTTCAAAGCCTCCCATATCATGGCTCCAGAAACCGAACCCGCACATAGCAAGAGAAAGCCCTCCCCGCAGGGATTCCGCCATGGATTCATAGCTGGCCACACAGTCGCCTCCCCAGTGGACAGGAAATTTCTGTCCGCCGCAGGTTGCACTGCGGGCGAACACAAGAGCCTGTCCCTTCCCTTTTTCCTGCTCCAACAATTCGAAAACAGCCTCGTTGTACAGATAGGAATAATAGTTATGCATCTGCTCCGGATCACAGCCATCCGCATATGCCACATCCTCAGAAGGAATCCGTTCCCCAAAATCCGTTTTAAAGGTATCCACTCCCATATGAAGCAGTTCCCGCAGCTTATCCTGATACCAGGCCTTCGCTTTCGGATTGGTAAAATCCACAATCGCCATACCCGGCTGCCATTCATCCGTCTGCCATACGCTTCCGTCTGTACGCAGGAGAAAGTACCCTTTTTCCATTCCTTCCTCAAAAAGCAGGGAACGCTGCGCGATATAAGGATTGATCCATACACAGACCTTCAGGCCTTTTTCCTTCAGCCGTCCCAGCATTCCCTCCGGATCCGGGAACGCATCCGGATCCCAGCGGAAATCGCACCAATGTCCGCCCTTCATCCAGAAGCAGTCAAAATGGAATACCTGCAGGGGGATATTCCTCTCCGCCATGCCGTTAATAAAATGCATAACCGTCTTTTCATCATAATCCGTCGTAAAGGAAGTGGTAAGCCAAAGGCCGAAGGACCAGGCCGGAGGCAGGGCAGGCATCCCGGTCAGCCTGTTGTAGCTTCCCACCACATCCTCCATGCTGCTTCCGCCTATCACACAGTATTCCAGGCTCTCGCCCTCCACACAAAACTGTACCCGTTCCACCTTTTCCGATGCCACTTCATAAGAAACCTTACCCGTGTGGTTGACAAGAACGCCGTATCCTCTGTCCGTTATGTAAAAGGGTATATTTTTATACGCCTGATCCGAACTGGTTCCGCCGTCACGGTTCCAGATTTCCACACTTTGCCCGTTTTTTATGAATGGGGTAAACCGCTCCCCGAGTCCGTATACATGCTCGTTCACCGCCAGCTGAAGTTCTTCTTTTATGTAACACTTTCCGCTGTCAGCCGCCGCGTATCCGGCGCTTCTCCAACCGCTTTTGGTCAGTTTTCTGTCCCCGTAGTAAAATTCCACATTCCAGTCTTCCCCCAGGGAAACCACTGCTTTCGTTCTGCCTGATGTAAGCACGGCCTCGTTTTCCGTAAGGCTCACCGTTCCGCAGTCCTTATTTTCATAAAACCGCGGCTGTTTTTCCTTTCGCCCCAGATAGTGGCTGATTCTGACACCGATACAATCCTCCATCGGCGAAAAAAACTGAATGGTAAGAGTGACGCCTCCCAAATCTTTTCTGCCGCCGGACTGTCTGCCGCTGGCGTATACCGTTATTGAATGTTCCGTGGTTTCTGTTTCTCCTGCTTCCGCAGCCTGATACAGGGACAAGTCTTCCCGTACCTTCCAGTATCCGTCTGTAAATTTCATTCCCCCGTAATCCCCTCCTCTTCGTTTTCTTATACCAGTTATTATAGAGAAGAAGGATACTGTTTGGAACTGACAGAACAACTGGCAAAGGAGTAAAAATATCCGATTAGTAAAAACGGAAAACTATTCTGCACTTATTTAAAGACAAATTTCTCCCTTTTCCAGGTGTAAAAAAAGGAGACCCTCTTTTATCGAGCCTCCGAACATATCTTTTACAGAATTACCCTCGTATGATCCTTTCTGTCCTTCCGGTATCTCGTAGGCAGCAATCCCGTCTCCTGCTTAAATACCCTGCTGAAATATTTCTCGTCCTCATATCCGCACTTTTCCGCGATTTCCATGATAGTGAAATCCGTTTTTTCCAGATACTCTTTTGCTATCTTAATTCTTTTATCCCTGACATACTGGTTAAAGGATTCGCCGGTCACTTTTTTAAAACAGAAGCTGAAATAGCTTCTGCTCATATTGACACGTTCGGCAATACTCTGCACGAGCAGCGGAGAAGATATTTCATCATAAATAATCTGTATGGATTTTGTAATACTTTTCATCACTCCGGGCGACAGCTGTCTTTCGCTGATATACTGGTTCATTTTATAAAACACGGCCTCCAGCCAGCCGCTCACGTCCTCCCAGCTGTAAAAATGATAGGGCAGATGCAGATTAACATCCTGAAATAAATCCTCATATTTCCGATTCACGGCATCCTCCACTTTAACAAGAAGCTTGAACAAGACATTGAAGGGCAGGCACAGTTCCCGCAGCTCGTGCAGCCGTTTCCTGAATACCTTTTCATCATACAGCCAGTCCGTATCCATCCATGCTTCCTGGATTTCCCCGATTTCATCCTCCGAAACCGACCTTATCCCCTGCACCATCCTCTCCAGCCAGGAAATGGCTATAGTACTGCTTTCATGATAATAAAACATATGATACCGGTAATATCTCCTTACCAGATGAAAAAATTTTTCCTGCTCGTAACGTCCCAGCCCTGTGACCTTCACCAGATACCACGGCCATTTTATCGTTCGGAACATTTTTTCTTCCTCTTCCCTGTCGTCCGCCATATAACAGGCATAAATATTCAGCCCGATTTCCAGCGGCCTTTCCCGAAAAATGCCGGGATATTTGTCACACAGTATATCTAAATCCTGATTGTTGATACAGGAGAACAGATAACAGGTATCCCTGGGGCAGATATGCACGGATTTGGCCTTCTGCTGGACCTCCCGCCTTTCCAGAATCTTATTCTGAAGATTGCTTAGCATCGTATCAAAATTTTCTTCTTCCAGCTGGATCTTGGAAATATAGTCAATCGCGCCATAGCGCAGGGCCTTCTGGATGATATCAAAGGACTCATAAAGCGTTATCATTCCAAAAGCCGTATCCGGGTATTTTTCTTTTACCTCCTTCAGCAGCTCCAGTCCGTTCATTCCGGGCATGGAATAATCGCTGAGAATGAGATCGAATTTCTGCTCTGCCAGAATATCCAGGGCCGCCTTCCCATTGGATGCTTCTCCGGCAACCACCATTCCATGCTCCTCCCATGGCAGAGCATCTATAATTCCCTGTCTGGCAAATTTATCATCCTCAACAATCAAAACCCGGATCATATGGTTCCCCCCTATTCCTCAAACGGCATAGCTATATGAATAATGGTCCCTTCCTGCTTTCTGCTCATCACCTGAATCGTCACGTTCTCCCCAAACTGTTCCCTTAATATCTGTATCACATAATTCAGGCCAATCCCCAGCTTATTGCCTTCCTTCTTCCCTCTGCGAGCTTCCTCCTGAAGCTCGTCCAGCATCTGCGGCTCCATACCCTCTCCGTCATCCTTCACATAAATATTCAGCTTTTCTTCCACGTCTGCCATCAGCACAAGATGCCCGTTCTCCCGCAGCCCGTGGTAAATCGCATTTTCCACAAGAGGCTGCAGAATAAATCTGGGAATCCTGGCCTGCAGCGCTTTTTCATCCTGAATATCCACCGCAAACTGAAAAGTAAACCGGCTCTGCTGCAGCAATACATACTGTCTGACCGCCTGAATCTCTTCCTCCAGCCTTACCGTATTCCTGTCCACCTTCAAATTATAATATAACAGTTTATTCAGCGCTCTGGCTACCTTATCAATTTCTTTCGTATTTTCCGCCACAGCCAGCCAGTGTATGGTATCCAGGGAATTCATCAGAAAATGCGGATTGATTTTATACAGCAGCTGATCCACCCTGGCCTTTGCCTGCACTCTCTGCGCCGCTTCCCGTTCTTCCAGAAGCCCCTGGATCCGCTGCTTCATAATCATGACTTCATCCAGCAGATGATCATATTCCGGTATCAATGTTTTCTGATAGGAGCGGTTCTCCAGATCCCCCTGCTGTATCTTGCAGATTTCTTCCTCAAATACATGCAGAGGCCTCACCACATTTTTCATCATAAGGAAAACCACAACGGAAAATACGGCTCCGAAACACAATACGGCAAAAAAAGCCGCAGGCAGCATCTTCCGGAACAGCTGATAATACTCTTTCCGGGGAACCAGGATAAACACGCGGTAACCGTCTTCTCCTTCCGCCCGCGTGAAAAAATAATCTCCCAGGCTTCCTTTTTCTTTCCGCTCCCCCAGAAGCTCCTTCCCTTCCTCGATCCCACTGTACACAATATGTCCGTCGGAACCGATAATTACAAACTCCGATTCCTGCAAAAAAGAATTCATGGGATTCAAATCCAGCGTCAGCTCCACGTAAGCATCAATTCCTTCCGCTGCGGGAACCTTTTTATTTACGGATATTACCAGATCATTATAATTTTTGGCATAACTGATGTGGGGTCCCTGAAAAGAAAATTCATATCTGTTCAGCAGATAATTATTCTCCGGAAGGACATGGGTATCCGCCGCTCCATTTGCCAGAAAAACGAATTCCTGTTTTTCCCGGTTATAATATCCCAGCAGACGGATCCCGGTATTGGTAAAGGACATCACATTAATTTCATCGGAAATATTTCCGATAAGCCGGCTTTTTTCATAAGGGTTTTCTTCCAGCAGCATACTGGTCAGATTGGTGCTGACATAGCCATAGGCCATCTGCTCGGCAATCATGGTCAATGTCCCCACCGTTTCATCAATCGTATTGATGGTTCTTTTCAAATCACTGTCGATGGACAGCTGCAGCTCCTGGTTCATCTCCCGTCCCACAAACCATGTGATGAAGCTGCAGAAAACAATAAAAAGCAGCAGCGGCCCTATCAGATAAAGAACCACCATCCTTTTTACCAGAGATATATTATGCATCCTGCTTATTGCCATTCCGCCAGCGCCCTTTCTTCTGTCGGTCCCCATGCCCCGTTATCCACATATCCCTCCGGCAGGGAAGCCCCTCTGCCGCAGGTTGTTTCCATCTCATAGGTTTTCCCGGTTTCCGAGCTTTTCATGATTCCATGTACGATTTCAAACACATGCAGCGCCTGCTCCATACCCGCACGATGAGGCCTGTTCTGCCTGACAGCCCATGCCATTTCCGCCGCTCCGATTCCTCTCGCCTGCTTCTGATAGCCGTGGGTAAACGGCATATCCACCGTTTCCTGAAGCGGTTTCTGCATACGCACCCTGCCTTCAAATAAATTCGGATCGCCTAATTCCAGAATGCCCTGGGTTCCGTATAATTCAAACTTATAGTTTTCATTTAGAATGGAATCCGCATTAAAATGGAAGGCCGCTATAGCGCCTGATTCAAACCGGAGGGCTCCTGCCGCCACGTTTTCACATTCCACAACGCTCTTTTCCCCATAATGAACATTTCCCACTCTTTTATTTTCCCGCTCCGGCCTGCTGATTCCGGCAAAGCCGGTCACCTGCTTTACCGGCCCCAGCAAATATACAAGTGCCGTCAGGAAATAGCAGCCGCTGTCGAAAAGGATTCCTCCCCCTCTCCTGTTCAGATGAGGAAGAATATCCCCGAAGACTTCAAAATCCTTATTGAGGGAAAGAATGGCGGAGGTGACTTCCCCAATCATTCCGTGATCCAATAAATATCTTGCTGTCTGTATTCCCGCTCCAAGAAAGGTATCCGGAGCCACTCCCAGCCTTTTCCCCTTCTCCTGTGCAAGCCTGCATAGTTCCTTTCCCTCTCCCCATTCAACGGCTATCATTTTCTCGGAATATACATGCTTTTCTGCCTCCAGTGCTCGCCTGGTTATCTCATAATGAGCCGATGGATTCGTCAGATTTATAATAAGCTCTATATTTTTATCTTCCAGAATATCGTCCAGGGTCCTCGCCCGGATTCCGAATTTACCGGCCATTGCCGCCGCCCTGTCTTCATTCAGGTCACAGCATGAGTCTATCTGTAAAATAGAAAACTGCTTCAGTGACTGCAGATAGGTATCACTGATCATTCCGCATCCTATAACCGCCGTATTCATTTTATCTTCCATTTTGTATCCGCCTCTTCTTTTTATAGTATTTTTCAGTATCATTTTTGCATGTTTCAGCTAAAAAGAAAAGGCAAAATCAACTTAAAAAAAGAGGAAAAATGTCCTTTCTTCTTCATTGAAAGGATTATGTGGCTGTGCTAAAATAAAGACAGGCAATGAATTCAACATTTCTGATTATCTGTTTTCTTATGTACCGTCCTCTTCAAATACCGGTATCTTCCATCCACTGTTATTATCTTCATTACCCAGGAGGATATTTTTTCCTGTGATTTGGCAATGTATACTTTTACGGAACAGTGCGAAGAGATCGCCGGCCTGCATCTGGATGACGGGACTAAAAAAATATTCCTGAATATGGCCAGCAAAAACGGACGCCCGGAATTGATCAGTCTTCTGCAGTATATGAAAAATACAACGCTGGATAATCCGGATATACTGGTAAAGAATAAGAGAATCAGGAAATTAGATCAGATAGTGAAAGAGGTAAAACAATCGGAAGAATGGGAGGCTGCTAAGATGAATATTCTTGAGATTGGAATTGAAAAAGGAAAAAAAGATGGGAATGAAGAGGGTATGGACAGAGTCAACCGCCTGAACCGCCTTCTGGCCGAACAAAACCGGACGGATGACATTATAAAAGCCGCGGGCGATAAAAAATATCAGGAAAAACTGTTCAAAGAATTTCATTTATAAAGGTTAAGGAATCGAAAAAGGCAGGGCATACCCCTGCCTTTTTCATGCCTTTTTTTTCCGTTTCCACATACTCAGCCCCAAAGTCACCGCGAATGTCCCAATCCCGATCCAGGCCAGTGCGGAATAAGTATCCAGATATTCCGTAATTATGTTCCACGATTCTCCTGCCACCGCCCCCAGCGTTACCAGTACGGTATCCCAGATAAGGCTGCCCGCCACCGTAAACAAGGTAAACACCGGCAGCTTCATCCTGGCCATACCCGCGGGAATGGAAATAAGGCTTCGTATAATAGGAATGCATCTTCCGAAAAATACCGCTTTCCTTCCCTGTCCGTTAAACCATTGAAGCGTATTGGCGATTTCATCCTTTTTAAATCCCAGCCTTCTGCACAGCCTGCTGTCCAGTAATTTTTCAAATCTCTGCGGACTTAACAGCGCCCCCAGTCCATACAGCAGGAAGGCTCCTGCCACCGATGCCGCAGTGGAAACAAGAATCACGCCAATGACCGACATTTCCGTACAGGTTGTCAAAAAACCTCCGAAGGTGAGGATCAGCTCCGATGGAATGGGCGGGAACACGGTCTCCACCACGATTAAAAGCCCGATTCCCAGATATCCGAACTGATTCATGATATCAATAACAATATTCTGCATATCCTGTCTCTGTTATCTGTGTTTATTATCCAGTTTATGTCTCTGTTTTCCATAACAGTACCAAATATGCCGCTTCCTGCTTTCTTTCCTTCCGAAGCCATGGAACCCCGCATGTTTCTGCACCCTATTCGGTCACATTCATTACCTTCACCCACTGCAGCAGTTTCTCAATGGCCGGATTATGATTTTCCATTAACCAGCTCACTTCAAAGTCCAGTGTTTCCTCTTCCTTTTCCCCTTCTTCCTTCAGCATGGGGATAACCACCAGATTACGGGTATTTCTGTAATATCTCACGGCATATTCCGGAAGTACGGCGATGCCAAGTCCTGCGGAAACCATGAGAAGAAGGGTCTGTACCTCCTTTTCCCTGCTGACAATATTGGGAACGTAGCCGCCTCTGTTATAACACAGGATCACCTCCTCCGCCTCATCATTAGGCCGTCCCTTGGGCTGCATGATAATAAATTCTTCTCCCGCCAGTTCCCGATAGCTCAGATGCTTTCTTGCCGCCAGCGGATGACCCGGATACAGAACGGCCATCAGCGGATAGGCCTTCAGGAAGTGATGGCTCAGTTCCTGAAATTTACACACGTTGGGGGAAAGGTTGAATGCCACGTCACATTCCCCATCCTCCAGCAGGCCATATAATGCATTCATATTTTCCCGGATCAGACGTATGGAAATATTCGGATAGGCTTCATGGAAATTCCGGAGCGTTTCGGAAAACAGACTTTGTTCGTATCCTCTGATAAAGCCGATGGAAATGGAGCCGGAAATTCCCTCCGCCGCCGATCGGGCCAGCTTAACGGCTTCCTCCGCCCGGGCCAGTATTACCCTCGCCTCATTCATGAATACCCTGCCCGCAGGCGTCAGTTCCACATGATGCTTATCCCT
>OGXN01000611.1_pt1 | contig 43631 bp, 36 predicted proteins | sample 1576281 | NCBI WGS metagenome assembly OGXN01 (sample SAMEA3541494, study PRJEB24748) | human gut metagenome | biome: human gut; feature: human-associated habitat; material: faeces | place: China | collected 2012
AGTTCTGTTTATACCGAACAGAGGCTCTACTTCCTACCAATAGAGCCTCTGTTTTGAAACACTAGATTAATATCACTAATACGTCCCGTGCCCCATGTGCTCCCATCACCAATGCCTGCTCAATGTCGGCAGTCTTTGAAGGACCGGAGATGAATGTTCCGAATTGATATTCCTGTCCATCCAGCTCCCGATAAGCATCATACATGGTATTCACGATTTTATTCCGGTCGAGCAAGATAACCAGCTTTTCCGAGATAAAATAAATAGCTTTATATTTCACCGTCTGCGGTATCCAAATGGCTCCGTTCTCGGCAACTCCTATTTCTCCTTTCACTACGGCTACATCGGTGCCATCCAACTCTTTCGGATCATCCAGATTGTCGGGATTAAATGTCGCGCAGGAAATATCCGGTAAGACGGAAGCAATGCGCATAGCATCCGGATAAGTCCGGCGTATTACCGCATTCACATCTTCTCCTTCGCCCAATACCACTGCTGTGCCACCCACTGCACGACTGATTGCACAAAATTGTTCTATCTTGTCAGGATACGACAATCGCTCCATATCCGCAATATCCGGTTTATCATAACGCGTTTGCGTATTCTTGCGAATACTGGCTAATATCTCTTCTCTGCTGCTCATTTGGATTCCTCCTTTCCCTGTACTTTGTTCTTCTTCCACATTTCATTGAACGACTCTTTGGCAAATTCCGGCAGTTCACGCCCTTTTCCCCAATCGTCGAGATCGTTGTATTTCATAAAACGGGGCAGACCGTTCACTACCGGAGCCGCCCACAAAGCAGCATTGAACAATGCCGGACGTTCCATCAGGAACTTCATGCCGCCGGACATAATCTTCTTTCCTGTATTGGCTTTTCCCAGTCCGTCCAAATCCTGACGCCACTTGTAAATCTGTTCGGCCAAATCAACTTGCACCGGACAAACATCAGAGCAGGACATACACAGGGAGCAGGCAGAAAGATTATCATAATATTTCTCCGGATCGTGAGCCATGCCCAGATTGATACCGATAGGTCCGGGAATGAAATAGGTATAAGAGTATCCCCCACTTCGACGATATACCGGGCAGGTATTCATACACGCACCACAACGGATGCAATTCAGTGTCTTGATATGATCGGGCTTGGAAAGCAATGTACTCCGGCCGTTATCTACGATGATGATATGATATTCACCGCCTTCGCGGGGACGGCGGTAATGGGAAGTGTAGGTGGTCACCGGTTGTCCGGTAGCCGAACGGGCAAGCAATCGGGTGAATACCCCCAGTGCATCCAAATCCGGAACAATCTTTTCCATACCGAAAGCGGCGATGTTCAGCTTCGGGTAGGAAGTACCCATATCGGCGTTTCCCTCATTCGTGCAGACTACAATGTCGCCGGTTGAAGCTACGGCAAAGTTGGCACCTGTCATAGCAGCTTCGGCATTCAGGAAAAGAGGTCGCAGGTTCTTACGTGCCGCATGAGTCAGGTAGGTAGGGTCGAAGTTTCCTTCCTCGGTTCCCATCTCCTTTTCGAAAAGTTCGCCTACCTGCTCCCGCTTGATGTGGATGGCAGGCAATACGATGTGACTTGGTTCGAGATGCATCAGTTGCAGGATGCGTTCGCCCAGATCGGACTCTACAACATCAATGCCCCGCTCCATCAGGAAAGGGTTCAATCCGCACTCTTCGGCGAGCATGGATTTACTCTTGATGAAATGGTGCACATTATGTTCATTCAATATCTCATAGACAATGGCGCAGTATTCATCGGCATCTTTTGCCCAATGCACAATGGCGCCGTTGGCGGTAGCGTTCTTCTCGAACTCCAGCAGAAGTTCTTCGAGGTGACTGTTGGAATATAGTTTCAGTTCGCAAGCCTTGTTGCGCAACTCTTCCCATTCGGGAACTTCCTTGCTCATCTTATCCCTTTTGGCACGGACCATCCAAAGGGTTTCATTATGCCATGCTGCCATCTTGCTGTCCTGCAAGAACTTTTCGGCAGCCTTTGAATGTTTTGTACTCATGATTGCGACGCTAGAATTTCTACAATATGGATAATCTGAATAGGCAGATGCTCCCGTTTGATAACACCTTGCATGTGCATCAGGCAGGAACTGTCCGCTCCGACAATATATTCGGCTCCGGTGGCCATGTGGTCTTTCACCTTATCACGCCCCATGCAGACGGAGACTGCCTGCTCTTCCACGGCAAACATTCCGCCAAAGCCGCAACACTCGTCAATATGGCTGGGTTCGAAAACTTCGATTCCTTCAACCAGATCGAGCAAATCACGCAATTTATTGTAATAAGGAATATTCATCTCGGAGGGAGCGGAAATAAACAGTTCGCGCACCCCATGACAGCTATTATGGATGCTGACCTTATGAGGAAAGCGTGCAGGAATCTTGGAAGGTTTCAATACATCGTGAATAAATTCACAAATATCACAAATCTTTCCCGCAGTCTGACAAACATGTCCTTCTTTCTCTAAGATGCCCGGATGATTCTCTTTCACAAAAGCCACACAACTGGCGGAAGGACCGACTATGTAATCGTACTCCCGGAATAAATCGCCAAAACGGAGCGCCAACTTCATCGATTCATCTTCAAAACCGGCATTTGCCATCGGTTGTCCGCAACAGGTTTGATCCAACGGATAATCGACGTCTACTCCCAAACTTTTCAACAGTTTATACGATGCCACTCCCACATTGGGATATATGGCATTGATATAACAAGGAATAAACAAACCTACTTTCATAACTATATTATGTAATAATTTAAGATTCTTCCGTACCACCCGTCTATTTTGCTCAACGGATGTCGATTAATTTGTGTGTTTGCAGGCTGAGTCTCCATTTGGGATGTCGCATTACACAGTCCACTGTCAAAGCAGTGTTATTACAAGAACAAGGCTGGAGGAAAAAATGTTCGGCAGGAAGTAGTTCAAAAATACTTATATCTTGTCCTTCATAGACAACTTTCACTTCATTCATCCGGTCGATTGCCAGTTTTGCCCCTTGTTTGGGTGAGCAGGTCACCCAGTCGATAGATGCCGGTAAGGGGTGTGTACCGTTGGTTTCGATGGTCACATATTTACCGGCCTGGTGCAAAAGGTCGATCAATTGGTCGTCTATCCATAAGGAAGGTTCGCCACCTGTGAGGACAACGGTAACGGCAGGATATTTTTTCACTTCGGTGATAATTTCTTCATCGGTCATCATTGTCCCTTCTTCGTGTTGTGTGTCGCAAAAGTCACATTTCAGGTTGCAGCCGGAGAAACGCACGAAGATGGCCGGAGTTCCGGTGTGATAACCTTCGCCCTGCAAACTGTAAAAGATTTCATTAATCTTTCTCATCGTCATACTTGTTTAATTTGCTACTCTTGTCCTTCTGCGCTGGCGGAATCTTTCTCATAGATGACTATGTTTCCTTCCGATTCCTGCACCTCTACTTTATAGCATTGGGGAAGCTGTTTGCACACCCACCGGGCGATATTCTCTGCTGTGGGATTGAACGGAAGTACTTCATTCAGATTTTGATGGTCGAGTTTTTCCATGACCACTTCTTTGATACGGGTGAAATCTACCACCATTCCTTCGGAGTTGAGCCGCATGGAACGGCAATAGACGGTGATAATCCAGTTGTGACCGTGTAAACTGGCGCATTTACTGCGATACGGGAGTACCAGCTTATGAGAAGCCGAGATCTCCATGCGTTTGATTACTGTAAACATGAGTGTATGTATTTTAATAGTTACACGCATCTAATGTCACCTCGATGCAACGGCAAAGGTAATATAAAATAGAGTTTTCATCCAGCAAAGAGTGTTATTTTTTCCCTTTTTTTGCACTATCTTTGCCGCATGAAAACTCTGTATATTGTTTTAGGTAGTATCTCTCTTGCACTCGGCATCCTCGGCATCTTTCTGCCGTTACTGCCTACTACCCCTTTTCTGTTACTCACCGCTGCCCTTTATTTCAAAGGGTCTCCCCGACTATATAACTGGCTGCTCAATCATCGGCACTTCGGTCCTTATATCCGCAATTACCGCGAAAACAAGGCGATCCCTCTCCGAGCCAAAGTAATCTCGCTCGTGCTGATGTGGGGAACTATGCTTTACTGCATTTTCTTCCTGATTCCTTTGATATGGGTAAAGATTCTCCTGGGACTGATTGCCGCAGGGGTCACTTATCATATTCTTTCTTTCAAGACATTAAAGTAATGCGATAGTCCCTGTCGTGCATCGGCAAGTTTATCTTCCCAATGTTTCACGGAGTTCTGACCAATAATGTCAGTCACATATTTCACGGAAATAAACGGAATTTCTTTCGAACGGCAAACGAATGCCTGTGCATAGGCTTCCATGTCTACGACATCTCCGCTAACGTGAGTCAATTCTGTCAGGAAGCCATCTCCCGTGTTACAGATTCCTTCTTCTGTCCAGTGCTTGCAATAACCTTTTTCTTCGAGCAAGGCCGATGAATCAATCTCACACTCCAATCCGAACTCTTTCATTTTCTGCATATCACGGTCTACGAACTTGTGGCAGACAAAGATATCTCCTACTTGATGGTTGACTGTTCCGGCACTTCCGATATTGAGTACTAAGTCTGGTTGTACCTGGCGGATTGCTTCTGCCAGATGAAAAGCTGATTTTACTTTTCCAATACCTGTACGAATGTAATAAGGTTCTACATCCGGCCATTTAATCTCTACAAATTCGCCTTGGACGGCGTAGGTTACTAATATTTTCAACATGGGTTTCTTTATATCATAAAATAATTATTCAATGAGATATGCAAAATACTTATATACAATATCTTCAATCGACATTTCATTTTGTTCAAAACGTATTTTGTCCAATGAAGATATTCTTTCTTCTATTGTCTTTTGTCCTCTATATACAGTGGAAATATAATCTTTCCCGTCACGACTGATAATAGCAGAACCTGTAAAATCAAACATTCGGGAGTCAGGAGCTATATAATTCAATGTATATGATATATCTCTGACACGTCCTTGTATAGGAGAAAGAATTCCTTTTGCTACCAAATCTTTCACATCACGAGTTGCAGTATCTAACGAAACTTCGGCCAGTTTACTCCAGTTTTTAGCGGTAAGCTTTCCGTCATAACCGTTCAAATATATATTAAGAATAGTCCGTTGTCTTTCCGTGATAACTGCCTCTACATGAGTCTTCCAGAAAATAGCTTTATTAAGTATCTCACTCAACATCACATTAGACTCACTTACGGCCCGTTCAAGACAAGTAAAATACCATTCCAACCATTCCGTAATATCTCCATCTCCACGTTGTGTCCGCTCCAACATTCGATAATATTCTTTCTTTTCCTTACAAATTTGCAGAGACATACTGAAGAAACGCAATTTACTACGATCTGTTTGCGATAATACCATATCCGATATAGCTCTCGCGATACGACCATTTCCATCGTCAAATGGATGAATACATACAAACCACAGATGAGCTATTGCAGACTTCACTAATGATGGAACAATACTTTTATCATTAAACCATATAATGAATTTATCCATTTCATTAAGCACACGTTCCGGTTCCGGCGCACGATAATGGACTCTTTCCCGCCCAAATACTCCCGATATAACCTCCATAGGCTCATTGCGGTAAGTTCCCACCATAATATCTGAAAACCCACTCTTACCCGTCGGAAAAAGTGCTGCATGCCACCCGAATAATCTATCATGATTCAATGGAGTATCATAATTCATCACGGCATCAAGCATCATTTCTACAACTCCATCAATATAATGTGTCGGTTCTTTTGTATCAGGTACGGCTACACCTAATTTTCGTGCAACGGAAGAACGTACTTCCGCAGTATTTAATGTGATTCCCTCTATTTCTGAAGATGATACCACATCATGCGTCACTGCCTCCACAGTAGCCGCCATCTGGTTATCAAATCCGATGGTACTTAAACGTCCTGCAAGATATCCGATAGCTTTGTTTGTCCGAGCTATCGGCTCCGACAAACGAACAGCATTCCATCTGAACGACGTCCAATTTTCTATTTCATGGATAAACATATCATTGGTTCTTTCCACAAAAATAGCTATTTAATTGGAGTTATAGACAAAGTTGCGGTTAAAATTGGGAAATAAGCCGCAGATTTTGCGGCTTATTTCCCAATTTTAACCGCATAACATACGATTATCTATAAAATGCAGTGATTTAATTACTCATCATATCCCAGTCTTTTATATGTGCCATTTTCCAATGAGCCATCTTTTATCTTCAATACATCTTTTGAAAATAAGCACTCCCACACTCGCTTCTGTCCTTTAAGCTTATTTCCATCATCAGAATAAGTTATTTGGATATTAATTTTATCACCTGAAATTTGATAGGTGAACAAATAGTTAGATACAAAGGTAGCCCCGCTAAGAAGCGCGTAATATCCAGTTCCATCACTCTCAAACTTAATGTATTTATGAGTACCCTCTATACCTGTTGACCAGGTTCCTACAATATCTTCCGAATTCAAATCAATCCAATCATCATCATCGGACGAACAACTACTCAATACGATAGGGAAAAACAAAATCATCAAAAATAAAATCTTTTTCATTTCATGTAATTATTTAGTTTGTAAATTTAGTCTGTGTTTACTGCGCAAAGGTACGGATTATATCAATATAATATCAAATATTAGTAAGATTATCAAATTGACAACATGATTTTCATCCCAATAAATCACCACCCCACTTAATAAAAGCAGGGTGGTTTTTCTATTCATATTTCCATTCGTCTAATAACTTATTTCAGATAAATCCTTACTGTTACTGGATATTGTCACAATTGTATTTATTTCATTTATATACTCCTCCGGAGCATCTATTTCAATAAAATGTTCTGGTAATTCTAACAATGGTTCTGTAAGTTTTTCCCCATTGATATAATAAGTATATCCTAAATATATTTCAGGACCAAAAATATCACCATCAGAAATTCTTTGTAATATTTTTCCTTCTGATGCTATTAAGTGAAAACTAGGAATATTGTTTCCTATGATAATTTTTCTCTGTTTCATTTTACTCTTTTATTTACATATTATTACCAAGTTCAAGGAGAACTCGGTTATTACTTCTTTTGATGAACTCAAATACTTTGTTAGTTTACAAATTATACATACTGATTATATCATTATTGGTTTGCCTTATGGGACTTTCGAAAACTGTACTAACCTAGAAAGTGTGACATTGATGCCCAATATTAAACAACTTGGAGGTGTCGTGTTTGCTGGATGTATATCTCTCAAACACATGACGATACCCAGTTCTATAGAAATAATAGAAAGTTCTATTTTTGATGGTTGCACATCATTGTTGACGGTAGATATTCCATCTACGTATAGGCCAGCAGGATTTCCTGCTGGTATATTTAAAAACTGTCCTTCATTGACATCATTAATTGAAATACCGGACACAGTAATATCACTTGGACAGGCTGCCTTTTGGAGATGTACTTCAATGGCTGGTGTAAAAATGTTTGGAACCACCCCTCCTACACTCGGATATGGTGTATTTAATGATACGACATTCCCAATATACGTTCCAAGAGGGGCAGCTAGCGCGTATAAGTCTGCATCTGGCTGGACTTCTTTAGCTTCCAGAATTATTGAATATTGACCATTTGATGTTTTCATATTATATAATTGGTAGAAAATTAGTACCCTATAATCCTAGAAGATATAGAGGTCCACCCGGAAGCTGATTTGTATGTATTAACAGCTTTTTGGGGAACATATATCGGAAAAGTTGCACCATCAAATACGGCATATCCGAGTGTAGGAGGTGTAGTTCCTAACATTTTTACACCCTCTAATGAACGGCAATTCGTAAATGCTCTCATACCAATTGATATGATTTTTTCTGGAATTACCATCAATGATGTTAGGGATACACAATTATAGAATATATCAGAAGGAAGTTCAGTAATGGTTAAGCCTGATGGTATGTTAGCCGTCAATAAAGATGTGCAATTGGTAAACACAGAATTCTTTATTATCTCAATTGTGTCAGGCAATTCAATTGATTTTAAAGATGTGCATCCATAAAAGATAGCCCCGTCAAGTTGTTTAATATTGGGCATCAGTGTTACGCTTTCAAGATTTACGGAACCGGAAAAAGTACCATAAGGTAAACCAATAGAACGGTCAACATAGTTAGATTGTAAGCTAGTAAAATATTTAAGTTCATCAAAAGAGGTGATTTCCGAGTTCTCCTTGAACTTAGTACCTAAATTGGTCACCACAGCAGCCTGATCAACGGTTAGTTCGTAGCCATTCCCCCAATCCCATGCACATATTTTCTTTACAGCAGCGTCCTTAAAGTCTATATATGCTATACCCGTCATATTAAATTGAATATTCGGGAAATAACTTTTTAAACTATAAAGTTTATCTGGAGAGTAACTAGCAGAACATTGCAATTTTCCAGATAGAACAGGAAGTATACTGTCATCTCTATTCCCATCTTCATTAATTCCATGATAACCATTTTCAGCGAATTCAAGAAGTGTTTGTAATATTTGTCCATTACCATAAAGATTTTCATCAAATCCTATTACTCTAATATACTGAAGGGAGTTTTCATATATCCAAGTATAAAATAAAGTCAAAAGAACAGGTAGACTTTTGTTGCAATTTTCCACCCAAAAATCAGTAATTTCTTTTTTATTATTTATTTCAAACTCAACATTTGGATAACCAACCAATTTTATTTTGTTAGAACCACTATTATAAGTCACCTTTTTTAAATTATCATTAGCTTCTGGCATAACTTCAATGATGTCGTCAGAATCAATCAGCAAATCTGTAATATACGTGCAATCAGATAAATTTAAGGCAATGCTACTCCCTGTAAATGCAGTAGTATTTAATGTTCTCAAAGTATCCGGTAGACTAATCGTCTCAAACTTGGAACAACCAACAAATTCATTAGTTAATGAGTTGATTTTGAATAAAGCAAGCTCATTAAAAGACTTTATATCGGTCCCCACAAAAACAGTTCCTAATTCAGTTACTTCTCCCATTTGTCTTTTGCTTGTACCAATCCCATCGCCAAAATGCTTGGCACACAATTCTTTTACAAGTCCATCAACAAAACGAACATAGAATTCTCCACCTACATTTAGCACCAACTTTTTGAAAGTCTTCCGTAATAATTCAACAGAGTCCTCATAGGCACTCGCATTGAAATTTAATGTACCATCCAACACAGGAAATTCATCCTCTCCAGCCAAACCTTCACTACTTAATCCCTGATATGTCCCATTAGATAATTCTACCAATTTCTCTAATAGCTCTGAACCATTATATGCTTCAGTAAAACCAACAGCACGAACACGTTTCAGCGCATGAGAAGTGCCTTGATCGTTTTGAGAGTTCATTATATCCACCAACATTTTCATTGGTTGCATTTGCTGACAATCCACTATAAAGAAGTCAGTTATAATCTCTTTACACATATCAATTACCACACCCTCATTCGTAAGCAATGGATAGTTAGATAAAGATATATATTGATTCAAAGAGCTGAATTCCACCAATTCAAGTCCGCCTCCAGAAGGCAATTTGATTTGAGACAAAGATGTTCCGTCAGCATACACTTCCTTCAAATGTGTACACGCGGTTAGATTCAACGCACCACTCAATTGCCGAATATTGGACAATATCAGCTTTTGCAATGAGACGCAATTGGATATTGTCAATGATGAAATAGAAATGGTTATCGGTTCTGTTTTATGCCCCAAACGTATTTCACGCAACATTTTACCCTGGATAACCATTGACCCTTGCACATTTTTATTATGCCAGTCGCCAATATCCTGCAAAAAAGAAGCTCCTTCAATTGCATTCTGTTGGTCTCCAGAACCTGAAAGTTCTATTTCCATTTCACATACTTCACCAGCCTTCGTTCGTTTTCCTTTAATAATTGAAGTACCGTTGGAAATAGCCGGATACATATCCATAGCGGGTGTAAGCGTATATTTTATCGTATTTCCGGCAGCACGCACAGTTATAGTATCAGTACCGGCAGCAGAGAATAAACCAAACGAGTATTTACCCATCATATAAAGAATACGCTTCGTAATCCAGCGTTGTTCAGCCAAATAGTGATCGCCTAATGACTGGGTTATTGGATCGGTATCATTTGAATAGATACCTCTATTATATGCAAGCTTACCATTTTCATAGCAATATTTTGCATCGGCATTATAGCCATTTGCCGGAAAATACTCCTGCGCCTGATCGAAGTAGTATTTCTTATAGAAAGCATATATCTTTTCAAGGTCATTTCCCGATTTTAAGCCACCGAGTTCCTGCATTGCACTCATAGACTTACGCATACTTGTGATTTTCTCTTCCGGGAAAGCAAGTTCCATCAAATTAAAGAAGTTATTCGTTTCGCCATTCCAAATTGCAGCTCCGGTTTCATCCAAATCGTGCGTTTCAACACTATATTCTTTGTCAGGAAGTCCTCTATTAGTTGTGTCAAAACGAGTATCCGCATCATCCACACGCCATCGCCATCTTGAAGTTTCAGTTCCAAAACAGTAAGGATATGTATTCTTTGCACGCTCATCTGTTCCGGCATTAAATTCAACATTATTCATAAAGTACAAACAGTCGTCAATATCCCAGTATTGAGCAGCTTCTTGCCTGAACTTAGCTATACGAGCATTAATAAATAAGGTATTCATTTCACTATTGCTCTTTCCTGTCAGATCAGAAATAGAAAGTCCATACCCTTTATCAATAAGTTGGGTCTTCAAATTAATAGTGCCTTCACCGATATCCGAAGGAATGAATTTGCCTTCAGAAGCTTCATAATAATATACGTCAAATTGATTCGGATCACCAGACTTCGCAATCCAAAATTCATAAGGTTGCACACGATATTGAGACATATCTGCATTCAACTCATCCGGAGTGCCCTCAAATGGAAGCAGACGAGGAGAACACTGATATACATGATTATAGGTTGGTATCCATCTACTTATATTCTCGACTTTGCCAGCTCCAAAATTAATAGAGTTAGCTCCATTATACTGCCATGCCTCTTTGTCTGCATTATACACGATTCTACCACTGTTAGGGTTCCAAGGCACACGAAACAGGGTCAATAATGGTGAGTTATCAGAGCCCTCAATACTTAGCAAACCCGGAAACATATCCGTATCATAGCCAAATGTATTCTTGTCTCCTTTATCCGGACCAAATGTATATAAACCTCTGAAGGTATATACAGTTTTTCCTTCATCATTGATGGACTTCTCGAAACAGAAGAAAGGAAGCTCATACACTGATACACGTGCATCAGCATACTTTTCGGTTAACATTGCTTCGTTTCTTAACCCCACCTGTTTATATAAATCCGTATATGAATTGACAGCACCAATCTTATGAGATTGCATACTTGAAGCAAAGTTTTTCTTTGCGGTAAACTTTTCTCCCGCAGGAATCCAAGGAACCATCTGCCAGGTCTTTTTGCTTGTACTCCCATCCGCATGAGTAATTACTGAGAGGTTTTTATCAAGCTTATAATTGGTGTTCCATATCCAGTATTTCATAGAAGAGGTTCCCTGCCCTTTAGCTGCTACGTTACTGATAGCAACATTCCATTCCGGATGGTCATAGTAATAAACCTCCAACGTCCCGACACGTTGTGTTTGATCTGCCATACTCGGAATAATTGTATCAAACACAATAACGTTATACTGATCTACTGTATTGTTAAAATCAATTTCAGAACCATTCGCATCAAGAATATCATTAGCAAGCTTGAACTTATCTTTTTCTTCTGTAGTAGACATCCAGTTCACTAAGTTTGTCTGTACTCCCTGTGAAGTCAGTGCCGAATCATATTCACGAATACCATAGACATCCACGTCAGCAGATTCGGAACCTATTGCAATGATGCCGTTATGAGCAAAGTAATCATTATTTTCATAGGTGAATTCACGATTCTTTATGCCATTGATATATAAGATACAGAGATTAAATCCTGAATTTCCATAGGCATCAGGCATTACTGTCAGTGTGAGTCGAGTGCGTTTTTCTTCAAATGTGTGAAGACTCTGCACATCCTTATCTTTCAAAGATTGAGAGTACATCACTACATCATCCGGATAAATATTCAGACCAATAAATGAATCATTTATCGGAGTAGATATGGTAATAATAGGTTTCGAAAAATCTGTCACATTTGAAATCTGATAGTCTATTTCAAAGGTTTTACCCGTTCGAGCACATTCTTTTGAGAATGGACTATAGTTAATATTCACACTTGAACCTGCAAGCATTCGGAGAGTTTTGTAGCCAAAGCTATCATCCACCCATCCATCATTTCCCCAGTTAACTCCTGACCATTCAGCTTCAATCAGGGAACCATCTATTTCATTAATCATATATTCACGATTACCTTGCCGGTTTGTTCTCGTCTTAGGATTAATATACACAACAGCTCCCGCAATAGCGGAATAGCCAAGAGAGTTGTTTACCTGGAAAGTCAGAGGGGCTGTTAGTAAGATGTCGCCACTCCTTATTGCAGCAATGATGGAGAAATCCTGATTATCAATAGTATCTATTTCAAGTGGCAATGAAAAAGAATATCTGGTAGAAGTAGAGATATTATCTTCTACTGAATTAAAGACCTCTTCACTATCCTTAGTAATTTGGAATATGGCATTAGTACTCACATTATCACCATCATACATCGTATATTCAAACAATGTGTTTTCAGACCAGTTCGTAGCTTTATCTGCCATATTATTAATTGCAATCAACTTTTCCTGTGTTCCGGACACAGCACAAATAATATTAAATGAGATTGTCTTGGTACGAATACTTCCATCCGCATTGGCTACATAAGCGGAAACTCTGAATACACCGGTTTTCTTAGGGTGTGGTATACTATAATTCAATGCTGTCTCTACAAACACATTTGTGCCAAGTGGCAATTCATAGGCTTCATTATAGTCTTTTCCTGAAACAGTTATAAATAAACCCTTAGAAACATTTCCTCCGATATTAAACGGCATAGTGATATCACCGGTATAAGCGGTCCACCACTTAAAATTATTAGCAGAGATAGAAAGGGATGTCAGTTGCACTGTATATACAAAAGCCGGGGTTGATTCCTCTGTCACTTCTCCAGTAACCTTTACCATGACGTTATTTGCACCCGAAGACAAATACTCTGCAATGTCAACCTTAATCGAAACGGCAGAAGGTATATACATCTCCTTGACTACTACGTACTCGGAATTTACTGTATTTTTAACAGATATTTGTAACAGCCCTCTCTCCCCCGTATTTTCGTAAGGATCACTAATACTATATCGTTCTTGAGATACGAATGTTAAATCTAAAATACATGGATCTCCTTTACTGGCAGACAGGTTTTTTGAGTCCAAGTTATTTACCACACGAATATTACGTTGCACCTTATCACCTCCTGACATGGAAACAATAAAGCCAACTAAATCATCAAATGTCTTAATAGCAGTACCGTCCGTCATTTCTCCAGTGGGAATAAACATCTCCGATGCGGGAATCCACCTATCATCCTGCTTAACTAAGACAGAACCATTCCGGGGATCTTCTGTAAATTCAACATCCTCCAATTCGCTCAATTTAGCCACTCCTTTGGACTCTTCCCATTCACCATCACCTTTATAATGATACTCTTTACCCTCTGATACTACATACACTTTACAACCTACGCGAAGACGCTCTTCAGGAAGAGAATCACGTTCTTCCAACGTTGAGACTTCCTTATATCCTCCCTTACCATATTTACTATCATGGGTTGGATATTTATCTTCATCAGTGCCCGGAACAATAGGAGCATATATATTTGTTCCTTTCAATTCTTCACTCATATCTACTACATTTTTAAGTTTTTCAATTTTACTATCACAATTATAATCATCACCAACATGGCAGTACCTCCAAAATCCAGTTTGAACTGTTGCCATTTAGACAGTTGCTTCTCCACCGGATAAGGAATCTGTATCGAATCTACCTTCATTAAAGTATCTGTCCTGTTTACGTACTGATACCTATACAAATACTTGTATTTATACTCACATACAGTATCTCCTTTCACTATCACATATATACTGTCACGATGATATATGCTGTCATATCGGATACTATCACGAGCTCGATATTCGGTTCTTATCGTCTCGACAGGAATATATTGGGTTCTACAAGAGCTCAACCATCCTCCCAACGTGATAAGAATAAACAATATACATGGAAGTAACCTCATCTCTTACTTTTTTTCAAGTAATCTATTATTCCATCCACATGAATTTGTGTAACCATTAGTTTACCTTCATCAGATAATAGATATTCGACATCCTCCTTATTATCTTGAAAGAAGTTCTCCGTCAGTATGGCCGGACAAACTGTATCCCGACATATAGCAAGATTTTGCATCCAGAATAATTGCCCGGGCATTGGCTGACGAACAAAAACACCTTTTTTAATAGCTGTTTCCCCTAAACATATAGCCAAGCTCTTACTATTCACTGATGCATTGTTAGATACAAATACACTCCATCCATGCGCAGACAGCCAATCTGAACCGGAACCGGCAGCATTGCAATGGATAGAAACTAATATAGCATCTCCTCCCGTTTCCCTATATATATCATTTGCACGTCTACATCTTATAGACAAAGGGATATCTATCATTTCTTTAACGATTCGTTCTGCGTCTATTCCTTTTTTCTGCAATCCGGCTATTACTCTATCAGCTATCTCCCTTGTATATGCCCATTCTCTCAATCTTCCATCCGGTGAGCACTTGCCGGGAGTATTCTCACCATGTCCGTTATCAATCAATATTCTCATAGTTGTTCCTCCTTGATTTTATTTTTAAATTTGGGTGGAATTCTTTTTAAACATTCCCATAAGTCACATCTACTCAATTCAGCTTCTTTAAGTTGTAATTCTACTACATGTAGTTCACTTAGTTTCTCAAGTATTTTTTCTTCAGCTTTTCTTAGCTCTCCATACAGAAAATCCACTTTGGAATTTCTTCCAACCAAGTCCTTTTCCAGCCTCTCTATCTGTTTGTTGAGGCTATCAATGATGGTTAGAAGATTTTGTATTTCGACGGCATCAGCAGCAGCATCTTCTTTTCGAGCATTTGTATGACGATTCACGTAAAAATTTACAATCCATTTGATTGCTTCTAAACCTCCTAGAGCACCAAGTACTGTTAGCCAGTCGTTTAGTTCCATAGTTATGTAGTTATTTATTTAGTATAGTTTTATTTCAAAGAAAAATTCACTATCGACATAACTCCCATTTTGTTGTGCAACTATAACAACATAAGATTGAGTAAAACTCTCAATAGCCATATAAGCTATTCTATTTGTATCATTAATTGTAGAAAAAGGTGTAACTAAAATATAACAATAAAAATGGAAATTATATTGTGACCATTGAGATGGAAAATCGAATCTATATCTTCCTGTTGACAGCTTATATATACTTATATCCCTGCTATCAAATGTATTTAAATCATAAAAATAAGGGGTATAACTACTTGCATTCGCCATCCTTCCCATTGCAATATACACAGGAACAAGCCCCATTATATTTGTTGTTTCTGAAACATATCTTTTTATATATAAATTTGTATTAGTTATTTTTATTCCTGCATAATCATTATAAATATCAAAATTCATTTGGTTACCAGTTATCGGATTATGTGTATTATAAGCAGCAAATATATTTTTAGTTGATGTACCTAATGCAAATCCATTAGCAAAGAATCTAGATAAATATCCATTTTTCGTAAAAACAATTTTCAAATCTGTAATCGTTACTTCTGAAAGCGAGACTGATTTACCAGAAGTAGTAGTGGCATATAATTTAAAAATAAGTTTATAATAGAAATTAGGTTCTAAAAGATATGCCCCATTGAACATATATATAGTTTCTGTACCACTATCATCCTTACTATTTCTTGAGATAATTATATCACTTACATATTGCTCTGATATGTTTTTATATGTAAGTAAATGAAGTTCATAACCTGTTACACAATGTCCATCATTGAAAGAACCTATATAATTTTGGAGTGTACAGTTAAAATTAAAGTTCATATTTATATTTGAATCAATATAAAAATAGTCTTCCTTTATTATATTTATATTTTTACTATCAGATAAAGTAGTATCAACTTTTCCTTTTAAGGTAAATATTATTAAATCAGAAGTTGTTGTGGCTTTTGGTAATGATCCACTATACAAGTCATCTATAGAGCCATAACTATTTCCTTCAAATAAATTCACTAATTCATTAGCATTATTATAGATCTCTATATTAGCATTAACTCCATTTATTATTATTTTTTTCCCGTTTTTATTACCTATAATATTTTGGCATAATTCATTTACTTCCCAAACATTATCTTTATCTACATTCACCAATATAGTACCTGAAAATTTAGGAGAGCCATCTTTTGTCCAAGATAACTTTCCACGTGCAAATGAAGCGGAACCATCTGGATTAATAACAGAAACAGTTTCCCCTACTTCATCAGCAAATAAAAGTTTACCATTAACACAATATAGCCCTTTTGCTCCATTTGTTCCAGGCAAATCACCACCCATCCGAACTTTCAAACAACTTGACCAATCTTTTGAGTAAATCCCATCCAACACATCAATAGCCGGTTGCAATCCTTCGTCAGCATGCATATAAATAGCAGAATGGCGACCTACATATTTCTCATCGTGCGAACTATTACCGAATTGCACAATATCATCTCCCGGAGCCGGTGGATTCAGCGTTATCCCCTCTTCATCCAAATCAAATTCAGATAAAGGAACCCGAATGATTCCATCTGCTACTGATTCTATCTCAACATGATAAACCTTCTGGCCTCCAGTGAACTCCTGACAACGGATAAAATCATGTTCCATAAAACTCATATCAGCATCTTCCAGCGTGATGAGATAAGCTGTTCCATCTTCCGATAATTCAGCAGTCTTTATCTTCCCACAACCTTGTGTTATAGCTTGTGCACCAATAATAGCCCTCACTTTACTTATCAGCATTTCGAATACAGTAAACTGTCCGCGAACACGAATCGAGTCTATTTCCAGCATCCATTTGCCTTTAACATATTCCCATATCTTCCACCCGTGCCCAGCAAATCCGGACACAAAGTTCTCCACATACTCTTTAGCTCCATTCGCCAATTTCTGCCCGGTTTCTTTAACAGAACAAAGGAAGCCATAAAACTTACCGTTACTTAATATCGCCATTATTTCACTTCTATATTTAATACACCCGTCTGGATGCTATTCGACCTAAATATTGTATAATTCTCCGTATATCCATAAGCATTAGTTATTTCCCGAACCTCTTCTATCCAGTCGGAATTGCGCAATCCTCCAATCCAGAACTGAATACCCGATGCCATGGAAGAAGGTAAAATATAATAAGGATATTTACCGCCTGAACAATCAAACACAGTAGAGACTTGTGCACGTTTTGCCCATAAATAGGGCAACTCCAAGACTTCTTCATTTGTAAGTGTTTCGTAAGCAGAAGCTCCATAATACTTTTTCAATCCAAATTCTATAGAAATAGATTTTGTATAAGTTTGCCCGTTGTAGACAGCCGATAAAGTATAAGTTATGTTTTGGGTAATATCTTTATATTGTTTCGTACGAATATCAACATTAATGCTTTCTCGATTGATTGATTGAGATGTAATATCCCGATCATAACTCCAAGACAAATTTACTGTTTGATTGCTTCCTTTTTCATACAATCCACCACCTGTAAAAGATATTGTGAATGGAAAAACCTTTCCCATCAATTGCGAAACATTAGAAAATAACATAGTATCAACAGTCCATTGCGAAGCCCCAGCAAGACGTACTATCAAATCGTTTGTTTCTGACGCTCCATCAGCTTCTCCACTCACATTATCTATTTCTCCAAGAGTGGTAATCTCACCTTTTATGGCCAATTCTTCTATAATAGCATCATTTTCTTCAATCAATGACATTGTAGAAGCTTCCATGATTTCTTGTCGACGAACCAGAATACCATTTTCAAATGTAACATGCCCAACTGCTGTATCAGCTTCTGTCTTGTTCAAAAATGTATTCAGAGACTTTTTCGAAGAAAAAACATTTCTGTCCGATGGAAGTGTCCTGTCATTAATTCCAATAACATACACACTTGTCCCGCCTCCCCCGCTTGCACCAGATCCGCCAAACGCTTTTCCTCCATAAGTCAATGAGTCCACCTTATTTTCAATTTCTCCCAAACGTGAATAGGCAGCCGTTTCACCAACAATATACACCGGATGATCATAAGGAATATCCAAACTACACTCATAACCTATAATACGCGATTGACGTCCCTTTTCAAAATAGCCTTCATTTATTAAATTAACTTTATCTCCCAATTCATAAGTCAAAATAACACCACCATTATAGATAGAATCAGGTCTCATTTTACAATTATAAGTAGAAGGGTCCATCTTCATTTTTTCAAGATACTTCTTAGCCGTTTCAAGTAGTTCTTGTTCTGCGTCAGGCAACATAGTATCAGAAACAAATTTCGTATCAAATCCATAAAGAACATATTTATCACCATTTTCAGGTTTCAACAACTCATCCGGAAGAGGTCGACCGTAATCTTCGTTCCTGACTATTTCAAACACCTGTGCCAAATAATTCCAGGAATCATCCTTGTTTTTCTCTGGCTGTGGTTTCTCATCCTTATCCTTATCATAAGGGTTAAATGTCACGGCGAAACTCATACCATTCATTGGACCAGACTGAAATATTATTCTCAATTCTTGTCCCGGTAACACATATTTTTCAGAGAAAGTCATTCCTCCGTCTCTAAAACGATAGGCATTCCATTTCTTAAAGACAGGCTCTTTACCTTCATCCTCTATTTTATCAGTGTACTGATAAGAAGTAAGCGCGGATATGGCTCCTACTCTATGCGGATAAACATCTTCAAAAATAACAATTTCTTCTATCGCTTCTTCCTCAGTCATTTCAGGAAAAGCGTCAAGATAAGGAGTATTATCAGGCAACATCAAACGTTTTTGGACAACACCGTTCACAACAACGTCTTCATCTACCGGTCGATAATCAGATGGAAGATTCTTGGTAGAACCAAATGCATAAATGCGAGTTGCGTACTCGGTCTGACTATCTGAACGAGTCATCTCCAACACATTATCATTAATATCAAAATCAACGACACTTTCATACTCACAACGCCCGAAGTGTATTACACTATCTGTCAACCACCACTCACATTGCCACGCCTCCGCCATCATAGTCAATGCATCAATCAAATTCACACTATCATATGTGATTAATTTTGCCGAACTATCTACCGTACCATCAATCACATAGCTGAAAGCCTGTTCTCTATATTTATAGCCAAGTTGTTCAAGATTCTTTAAGAACACCCTCATATGGGTATTCAAAGTTGCTGTCAGACTCCAGCCAGACTCCCGGCCTCCTTTTTCAGGAGTATAGAAAAATTTCTTATTCTTCCACTTCCAGTAATAGGCATCCAACCTAAGTTCATAATCATATCCACTTGTTTGCGCGTTATAGTCCGGCTTATATAAATCTACAAGCTCAAATATCCCAAGTTCATTGTCTACTCCATCTCCTAAATGAAAATAGATAGGTTTATCTAAGGAAAATTTCAATGTAATATAATCTTCCTTCATCAACAAAAACTTACGCTTCGATCCACTATTTATCGGAGTAGAAAAACGTATATTTCCGGATATATCTTTAATATCTATCATACTGTTGCTGTTCTATCATTAGGATTTGGTTCATATAATTTGAGTACAAACTTTCCAATGCCACGCATGAACTGGCTGAATTGGCTACATGATTGATAAATCGTTTTGTACACAACATCAGGTTGATATTTTGTTTCTATTTCAAGCGATCCAGTGGCCAACTCTTCACAGAAACTACTATATCGTTCAAAAAACTGTTTCTCATCAGATGCTGTCAGATTAATCTGCAAGGTTAAATTCCTAGCATCCATTTTGGGGTTTGCAATCACTACTCTTTTACCATGCTCCAAACGACTTTCAAATTCAATAAAAGTTTTATTAGAGACCGGTGTCATTAGCTCTGATAATGCAGTATCATCCATACTCACTCCCCAAGTAGTGTAAGCATCTTTGCCGTTAATGTATAATTCGTCTTTCATAATATTACTACTGTTTCGTCCTTATCTATTTTTACTTCACAATTACCTATATTCACCAATAGAATCACAGCATAATGAGATGCTTTAATTCTGGCTTTCGCACCATGCATTAAGACTATTTTATGAACTACCTCATTATCGTCATACGTAAGAGTTGCAACCGTATCACCTATTAGACCTATGTGAGCATCATTAGTATGATTCACTTCACCGTAATCTACAAATACTCCAAGTTCTGCAACATGCTCTTTCATTCCTTGAAACATCTCTAAAGAGGGAAAATTATTTTCCTCACAAAATTCCCTGCCTTGTGGAGTAAAGAAAAGCCATACAAGACTTTTCCAGTCACTCACACCGTTAGATTTACTACAGGCTCCAAACAAAGAGGCCGATTTCATTATATCCTTTACTGATTCCATTTTTTATTTATTTTACAGTTAAACTTTTTGTATTATAAGCTATATTATCAAGCTTCTCTCCAAAACCTAACAGTACCTTTGTATATTTTGCAATATCTTCCAAATGCCCATTAGACATTACTGCAAGATTTCTCATTTCAGTTAGCAAAAGATTTCCATTCGAAGTATTGATGCATAGAGAAGACAAGTTACCTAAAACAAAGACCATCGAATTTTTAATTTCCTCATTGGAAATCTGCAAAGCTGTAAAGCGACCATTCAGTTCATCGCCAGTTTCCTGTGACATGGAAGTAAATCCTCCCTTTGTTGAATCTTGAGAAGATGATTCCTTCTCATCCCCTTTCATATATTCATCAGCCCATCCAAACTGTTTATCCAAATCATTTGCAATAGCCTCTGCATCCTTCTCTATTTGTTGCCGTTCCCAATCACTGATAATACCATCAGAGAAGAACCCAGCCAGCCTTTGACGCAATGCTTCCATCGGTTTTGAAGATGCAGCTTTTATAGCCTCCGTAATCATCTGCTTAATCATGTTTTTCACAAGATCCTTAGAAGATTTAGCTTTATCATCCCCTGCACTCCAAGCCTCTGCATAAGCTTGTGCAAAATTCTCAATCGCAGCTTTCAGATCTTCACCGAAGATGACATCTATCTTCTTTTCCTTATTACCTGCTATTACTTTATCAATATCCTCTATCTGTTTCTCCCATTCGTCAATTCTTCCCCAATCAGTTTTCTTTTTACTTTTCTCTTCTGCTATTTGATTTCGAATAAGCACTTTCTGTTGTTCAAGTAATGTATTTTGCTGATCAATTAATTCTGACGCATCTGAAGAGAAAGCCTTATCCAGCGAATCGCCTAAATTTTCATATGATTTTTCGAGCACTTCTATTTGCTCCTGAATTCTTTGGATATTTTTTTCGTTTTTTGCATCATGAAGCTTTGCCAAAGATGAACCTAATGAAGACACAAGCCCAATAGCAGCACCGGCAGCAGCTCCCCATGGTCCAAATGCAGCACCAGCCTGGGCACCAGACATAGCGGAACTCGCAGCATCCATAGCAACATTCACACCTTCGGCAATACCACTAAAGGTTTCATTTCCAAAAGAATCACCTAGGCTTGATAGACAGTTTGAAAAGAATTGAGTACTTTGAATAACCTCATTCATTGCCCCTTCTATTTCATTCAGGGCTTCTTTTAACTTTTGAGGATCAGACTTAGCACTAAATAGTTTCTGAAATCCATCGCCCATTTTATTGAAAGCCGTATCAGAAGCATTTGCCTGTTCATTTAATTCTTTAATACCATTCTTTATTTTTTCAATCTCTTCTGGAGATTCCTTCAAAGTATTAAAACTTTCTTCTGTTATACCGAATTCCTCCCCTTTAGCTGCATTCCAAGCACCATCTTCAATAAATTCCAATGCTTTCTGTGCCTCATCCACAATAGAATGCATATTTTTAACAGAACGATCTTTTACATCTGTGAATAGCTGTCCAAAAGCTGTAGAACTTTCTGCTGCTTTTATATCCAAATCAGAAAGAGATTTTTGAGTATCTTTTTCTATTGATTGTTGTTCCCATTCATTTTTACCTTTTTTCTTTTCTTCACCAAGAGCAATAATAGCTTTACGTTTTTCTTCATAAGTACCATATTCTTTCAGATACTCATTCATGGCTTGCTGCTCAGCTGCATAATAAGCAAGACGCTCGTTTAATTGCTTTTTATCTAAATTATTAGTTCGTTTTTCAAATTCTTTTTCGATATCAGTCAATAAATCTTCGGGAGCAACAAATTCTTGTATTTTATGCTTAGGATTTTCAGCCTTTATAGCATTCTGCTCCGCATCAAAAATAGCTTTTGCTTCTTCAACTCTTTGCTGCTCAAGCCCTTTTCTTTCTCGCTCTAAAGCTTGCTTTTCCTTTTTCTGATTCAACTTCAACTGCTCAAGAGCCTTTTTTGGTCCAGCAGGTAATGCGTCAATTTCCGCCTGCTTAATCCTATTCTCAGAATCTTCTGCAAACCGGATTCGTTCTGCTCTTTGCTTTTCAAGGAGGTTCATGTGTTTCTTATGAGTTTCTTCAAGCTTCTCGGTACTATTATCTTTGGAGGCTTTAGGTGCATTAGGTGCAATCTTACCCATAATATCACTTGAGCGCACAGATTCATTAACAGATAATCCTACCAAAGACCTCACATTTGCATTATGTTCTTTTACCTCTTTTATAGCAGTCATTTCTTTTCTCTCATTTATGCTTAACACATATCCTTCACTGCTAAGCCCCCCTTGGGCCTGTAACACCTCTTCTTCTCTTTTACTAGTAGGTCTCCTTCTTATATTTATAGATACTCCATTTACATCGTATGTATCATTCTTTCTTTCATCTTCAACCACTTTATGTAATTCATCTGCTTTTTTTTGCGCTTTCACCATTTTCTTAACCTCATCCTTTGCCATATCTTCATATGCCAATGAGGTAGCTTTAGCTATTTGTGCTTCTATAAATTTTTCTTTATTATCAATCAATAATTGTTGTGCATCTTTCACACTATTAATAGAATATCCCAATTCATCGAATGCTTTTTTATTGTCCACAATAAATTTCCGTTGCGCATCCATATCACTGCCAAGTGCTCTAAATTTGGCTGATAGTAATTCTATCGTAACAATTGGTTTAGCAGCATAATTTTGAATGCTATCATTAAACTTCTTTACTGTTTCATTTAGCTCTTCTTGTTCTACCTTTTGTTCTTTCGTCTGAGATGACCACCAGGAATAAAGTCCTATAAGTGCAGTAATACCTGCCGCAATCCAACCAAATACAGGGATGGATTGGATAGCCAGACCAACAGCACGAAAAGCAATAGCCAATTTTGAATTAGCAATAGTACCTGCTGTTGCAGCTGCAGTCTCTACTCCTTGTGCCGCAGCAGCTTGAAGCATTATAGTATTATACCATAATTTCAATTTACTAACCACATTCAATTGAAATGCTGAACCTTTACTCAATGCCTCATAAACTTCGAGCAATCCATTGGTAGTGGCAATAGCCGTCTGCGCCTTTTGCATGACATTTTGAAGAGTTTCATTCTCAATGGAGAATACTCCCAATATAGAAGAAGTAACAGAAATGCTATCAGACAAAACATTCAATCCAGAAATAGTCCCCTTAAAGACATCATCAGTATCTATATTTTTCAAGGCACTGGATAATGTTTCAAATTTCTGCCGTAACTCCTCATAGGTAACTGTATCTTGCTGTCCTGTATCACTCATTTGCTTCATTTTCTCACATACCAACGACATTTCTGCCTGTAAAGCAAGCAACTCATTTTGAACAATCTCTAATTTTTGTTGATAATCCAGCAATTGCAGATTTAATTGTGCCAGCTCATTAGATTGATTATTGATATCAGTAGAGAGATTTCCCCGTGAGTCTATTTCGCTAGCAATAGATGACTTCTTATCCTGTCCGTCACCATTGTCTTTATCTAAGGACTTGCCTAGTTCCTTGTGCAAATTAGTCAAACGATCCTGATTTTTAGAATCCAATTCTTGCAAAGAAGCAATAGCAGTAATTATCTGTTCTTGCATCTTTTTTATTACCGTCCCTACAATATTGGCAGTCTTACCCATATTACCAGCCATTTGTAGAAATGACAAACTCATATTCTGTCCTTGCCTCCCCATTTCAAGAGCTGTAGCACGAATGGCAGAGCGCATCTGTTCTGTTTTCTCTACAAATTCAGAACTATTCACTTTAAACTCAAAATTTAATTCCATAACATATTTTCTTTTATATTCTATGTTACAAAACTACTTCACATTTCAATCAGTATCATATTTTGTTATCCCCCATCCATGACTTTTAATAAATAGTCATAACTTTCATTTTATGCACTTTATTCTACTCATATTTCTATTCTTTTTCTATTCCTATTTTATTGTATCACTACTAGTTCTATCAATAAACGAGTACAGAAATACCTCAAAAAACTTTTCGATTCAAGAAAGTCTATATATCTTTGTAAAAAATACAACAATATAAACAACTATGAAAGCATTCATAACAATAATAACATCCCTTCTATTTGTAACAAACTGTTATTCGCAAATAACCACTATTACTGCAAAAGAAAAAGATGAATCTACAGTAGAGGTACAAAAATATGATAGTCTCGAAAGTTTAAACAGCAAAAATGTACTCCTTCATGAAGGACAAACACTATTCCTCAAAGGCACAAAATATGCTAAAGAGAACAATTATTACTATATTTTCTTTACAAAGATAATACCTAAAGGTAGTTTTGACAATGATCCTTATGTATACAAACCAATAGCAGGAAAAGGCAAAGAAATAGTAAGCAACTATTCCGAATTAGTAGGAAAATACTATAAAGTATTATCCATTCAAGTTGGCGAAACAAATTCGTATAAAACCACATATTGGTTTCAATTAGTTGGTGACGACAAAATTCCATTTTATTTTCGTTGGCAACCAACAAATACTAATTATATAACAACAACTGACTTTGTAACATTGGGATACTACGAAAAAATGAAACAAATATTTGTCGGCAAAGAATTCTACGCAATAAGCTCAATGGAAGAACATCCCAAAGTTGACAGTAAAGAAACTATCAAACCTCCACACAAAACCAAATTCAAATGTATAGATATTGCTGTTAATGTAGGAGAAGATGATCCCCCATTTGCCGTTCTTGAGAATGCTCAATATGGAAAAATCAAAGGACAAATTATCGAAGGACAAAGATTACACATGTTCGTAAGTATCTCAGCATACAATGCATATATAAAGAAATATGGAACTAAATTTGGCAGTAGCGTAGCTGAAGGAACAATTGAAATTGGTATGAACAAAAAGATGGTTAAAGATGCGTGGGGGTTGCCAGATCATATAAATACGACTACAGGTAGTTATGGGACTCATGAGCAATGGGTATATGGTAACAGCTATTTATACTTTAAGAACGGAATAGTAACATCAAAACAAGATTAATCCTGATTACCCATTTATTAGGATACTATACAAATTATTATGCAATAAGAAAATGATATCTTCTCATAAGTTTTTTTACTTATGTGGTACTGTCCACGATTTTGTGTAAATGAAAAAACAGGATTCTGATATTTTGGAGACTATCCATCACATCATTAACTTTGAACATACTGCGCATATATGTCCAACGTATTGGATATATATATCCAGCACGTTGCGTATATATAGCCAATATCTTGGACATATATACACAACAAACATCTATTACTTATACAAAAGTGAAAGATTTAATATATTTTTCTCTATAACGACTAAATTAGAAAATATATCACTACCTTTGTCGCAGGAAATAATTACATAATTATTAATACAATAAAACAAATAGATTATACTCCAAAATTTAAATGAATATTACTCAAACAAAACTAATTTCAAACATAAAACAATGAAAATAAATACTCTTCCTATTGGCGCTATTGCCTATATTAATAACTAATTATTCAAAAGATGACGAATTAACTAAATAAACATTTTTCGTAAACATGTACACTAAATGGGAAAATTACGAAAAAGAAATATCAAAACAAGCTTTGTATATATCTTCGTGAATGAAAACAAAAGTATCGACAATAGCAAAAGCACTGAATCTGTTACAGATGACGGAGTAATCACTTACACGGATGGCAACAAATCTTCAAAGCCTAAATATGGAAGAAGCTGTAAAATGGATTTGTTGGTAATGAATCTGATGTAACTTCTTTATATAGAATCATTTTAATAAAATTATTATTTACAAATAAAAACATAAAAACATGAGAAAAGTATTATTTTTATTACCTGTATTGGTATTTCTGTTCTTGTATGGATGTAGCAGCGATGATGATAACGCTAAACTATCATTGAACAAATCCACTGTCACACTGAATTATAAAACAACTGAACAGCTAAAAGCATCAGGGAAAGTTGAATGGACTTCAGAAAATGATTTTGTTGCCAGCGTAAATGAAAATGGAGTAATTGAAGGGAAGCATGTAGGAAAAACATTTATTGTAGCTTCTAACGGTACTGAAGAAGTAAAATGTGCAGTAGAAGTTGCTCCTAAATATAACACCTATAGCGAACCCATTTTAGATTTCGGAATAACAAAAGCAGAATTAAAAGGAAGAGAAAATAGAGAATTACTATCCGAAACAAGCACGACAATCAAATATCGTGGTAATAGCGGAAGCGCAGCAAGCGAAATAGCATATGCTTTCAAGGATGGCAAAATGAACGGAGCTGGAGCATTAGTGAAATCTTCATACAGTTCTGTTATTATGGATTTTTTGATAGAAAGATACCAGGCTGCATTTCAAAAGGATGATGTTTTCTATTTTATTGATGGAAATAGCAGCAATTATAATAAATTTGTTTCATTATCAATCGGAGCGTCTGGCATTATCATAATGTATACACCGAAAAACTAAAAATGCATATAATCTACATCTCAAGTATTAATAGTCTACACATTGAGTATTAATATTTGAGATGTAGGCTATAATATCCAAGACATCATTCACTAATCATCTTCCTAATCAAATCCCTATTCTTTGGATCATCTGCATTAACCATTCTCCCATCACCACGTCCCAGTTTTTTTCGTTCTTCATCACTTAGATACACGGTAGTGATAGCATCTGCAAACAGCATATTCAGATTCACATAACTAATTCCCCAAAGCACATAATCCATTGTCCAGCCATAACGCTGGCAAGCAAAGTCTATTAATAGTCCATAGATACTTTTTCCTCCGAAAGTGATACTACTACCTTCCCCTTTAATCCGACTGATTTGAGTCTTCATTTCCCGGTCGGCATCTATCCCAAAATACTGAATAAACTCTTCAATCTTATCATTTGAAAGAATAATAGTCAGAATCGTAGCCATATCCTCCACCGATACATTATCCTCAAAAAACTTGGCACGATGAAGAATTTTCTCTATATCTAAAACACTTTTCTTACCATCAAACGTAGAATAAGCAATAATTTGACAAACTGTATCTGATTTCTCCGTACAGACTCTCAACGTTTCAGCCAATGGATTAATTGACAAAAGTCCCATATCCACATCCATAGAGAAATACAAATTCTTCAATATTTGCATCTTTCCAAGCGTGGGAGGATAAAGGCATAATTTAGACTTGCCGACACTAAAACGAATAGGTTTCTCAATAATAGCATCAGATATACTTAATTCCATCTCTTTATTAAAACTCATAGCAATATATTTATATAAAAAGAGCGCCGTGACCAGCACTAGCGCTCTTCGTTAACAAAAAAAACAAACTTACTTACCTGCTTCAGCAGAAGGTGTGTAAGGTTTCACCTGATCGCCTTCGTTAGGTTTCAATACATCAACTGTATATTTCCATTTCTTACCTTCAGCGGTATCAAATGATTCTTCTACAGAGACTACCGAACGTTCGATCAGAATACCTTCACATTCTGCATCTTCCGGAATAAGACGGAAAGCGTACTCACCTTCAACTACTCCATCAGAATCTTTGATCGGTTTCACACGATCCTTTGCAGCGCGAACTTCAAACTCGAATGCATAGGTATTTCTTGCATATTTCACGGCTTCATTTTCGCCTCCTTCCACCTTAGCTTCCTTCTTTTCGCCTTTGGTAGGAGTTAGTTTGGTTGAACTTTCAACCGGGTCGTACGCAAGTTCTGTCCATGTTGTAGGTGCAGCTCCATTAGCTCCACATTTTCCATACTCAATAGTGGGTTTTCCCCAAGATAATTGTGCCATAATTCAAATTGTTTTAATTTTTAATTAATAATTTATATATAAAAAAAGCTAGCTTTTGATTTTTTCTTTTTTGTAGTTTCTGCAGAAACCTTGTTTTCTAATTCGACGGTAAAAGTACTGCCATTATTGATAACTGTTCTATGTTTGAGTTCCCCAGCCGTGACATCTTAATGAAAGTCACAAAATAGGAATTTAAGGCAATATGCCCTGGGCTTTTAGACGACTCTGTATACTAGCATAAAGAACATTTACTTCTTCTCTAAACATTCTATAATTATCATAAGTAGGTACCAAATTCTTTAAATGATTGGAAACTCCAGATCTGGACTTATAACCTAATAAGTCTGCTAATATATTCCGAATACCATTCGATATCCTATGTCCGGTCAAACTAATAGGAGAATAAAAAATCATAATGATAATAAGAAATTTCATTTTTCTATCAGTGTCAAGTTTAACCCCATCTCCACTATCACCGGATAATTCGCAGAACCATTCGAATATCTGTGAAATATATTCCAAGTCAGTAAGCATTGGAGTAGCCAATTCGGCCTCTTTTCTCTCTAATTCTGATATTTGTGCATGTACAGATATCAATTCCCCAATTCTAAAAAAGTCATTAGTTATCATATTTGTCTTTAGTGTTATTACTTCATTAATTTATCATTTTGCCGAATTTCTTTCTCTTTCTCCTCAATACGTTGTCCCCATCCCCACATCATTGCGGAATAAATCGCAGTTGTATACAAATGCAACTCTCTTCCATTTGTTATAAAATCTACCCGAAATGCAGCATTTCTTGCTATTGCCCAGATCTTTTCATCAGTCTCCATAATTCCCTTTTTTTTATTTTTAAATATTAATCATCACTCACTGCACTTGATTAGTCTTTATTCTTCCAAATACAATCCTCTATCTCCAAACTTAAATCAGCCAGTTACATACGTATACATTATTTACCAATCGATCAATAAAAATACTGCGATTATCGATGATTAAGGGAGATTTGATTGATCAAACTCTGACATTGAAGAGAAAGTCATAGAATTGACAAAATCTCTTATAAAAAACATATATACTATGAAAATTTTGTTTGAAAATATAATGCTGACAGGAAGTAGAGAAGCATTATTTAATAGTAGAAAACAGGAAATTTATACAAATGGAAACACTTCTATTACAGAAAAAGGGCATATATATCCTACATATCGAATATATATACCCCACACAAATAAAGTAATATAAAAACACTAACCTAGTTTTTGGAAAATGAGTGAATTAAACACACATTAATCAGATAAATAGATTTATCATCAGTTTAAGTAAAAATCACCCTCCAAACTTATATCCTTACCAGATATGAGTAACTTATAACTTCCAGTTGAAGCATTACTTAAATTGATGAAAACGTCTTCTCCCGATGCAGAAAACACCCAATCAGTATACACGGTTTTACCATCAGCTCCTTTTACTTCTAAAGTAACTTCTGCATCACATTTAAAATGGATAATCAGCACTTTACTGTCGGTAACGGATGCCTGAAAAGGAGTTTCATGCATGCTTTTGGTTGAAGTGGACCAACGATCTCTAAGATGTACCGGAAGCCCTTTTTTTGCTTGTGTCATAGCAGTTGCACCGAACAATGACACCAATAAAAACAAAATGATAGTACTTAAATGTCTCATAATTTTTTTTTTAATTATTCAGTGCAAAATTACATTGAACATCCTACATTCCTTTGAAAATACAGGATTTAGGGATAGACATCGCAGTACTGATAATCAACAACTTACATAATAAGTGTATACACACATGAACATTATACGTTTTATCAATAGACATTTCTGGCAATATACTCATATAAACTCACTTCATCAGATAGTGAGATATCCAGCTTCTGGCGAAGTCGAAAGCGCTTGGTTCGAGCAGAACCCGGAGTAATATTTAAAAGTTTAGCTTCTTCATTGCTATCAAAACCAAACATATAAAGACAACAATATCTCCACTCTTGTTCAGACATTTGAGGATAACGCTCTAATAAAAAATATTTCAAATTAGGATATATCACCTTTGCTTGCTCAATAATAAGACGCCAGTATTCTTCCGTCACAAGCAACTTATTGTTTCTAGGAATATTTTGTTTAATGAGCTGTTTCAGTTTTTTATAAATAGCAGAATCTACTAATATACACATTCTCAACCGATGATATTTTGCAAAAAGTGAATCTATTTCCTTTTGTATCTGCCGGGACCTTTCATTTTCACTTATTGACATATAAAGTTGCTCTTTTCTTTTTTCCGATTCTAAAGAAAGCTGAAGTAATTGATTTTTTATTTCCTTTAGTTCCGACTTCTGTTTATAAATTTTATTTTCAATTTTTCTTTTATACCAGAAGCCTATCAATAGAATAAATAATATAATAGAAATGCATAGTATCGTAATTATCTTATACTTTTGTTGAGAAAATTTCAAATCCAAACTTTCTTTTTGTATTTTCAAATGGTTATACTTTTTCTCCAACTCCAAAACTCTTGCTTCGTTATCAGCTATTATCATTGAATCATTAATGCAGACACATTCTTCCAGATATTGTAAAGCCTGCAAATAATTCCCACTTTGCTTCTGAATATTATAATATGCTTCTTTTATCGAATATAAATACCGGGGATTATCGTGAGGGATCTTTCTTAGCAATTTCTTAGCCTTATCCAATGTTCCTTGCTGTAAATACAAGTCGATAAGAGCAAAATAATTAGGAAGCGAGTCTTTACTGATGGATAGTGCCTTAAGAAAATAATCTTCAGCAATATCATATTCTTCTTCTATCAGAAAAATATTACCGAGTGCGTTCAACGTAGAACTACGAACCTCATTATCATTAATTGTTTGAGCAATGGAGTCAGCCCTTTTTATCAAAGTCAAAGCAACTGTAATGGAGTCCATAAACACATATTCGCGTCCTAAATCCCGCAATGCACAGGTATAACTTCTTATATTATTCGCTTTGTCGAAATTATCTGCAGCCTGTTTATAGTTCGCTACAGATTGTGACATGTAATTTTGTAATTCATACAGTTCACCAATATAAGAATGCGCATATCCAAGTGTATTATACAGGTGGCACTGTTTTGCCTCATGACAGATTTTTGTATATATAGTCATCGCCTTTTTCATATCTCTGGCATTCATATAAGACTCTCCCAGAAAAAGTCCTATCTGCAGCTGCTCTTCTAGTTTACCATGTTCGTTATACCACATAGCCGCCCGTTCTACCTGCTCCGCTGACAATGAAGGAATAGGAATCTTTTTAGTTATACCAGAATATAGCAGACACCACCTGGCAAAGTTCTTATCATCTAAACTATCAGGTTGGTTTATTATGGTCAACAATCCATAAGCACTGTCCGGATCACTATCCGCTAGCCTTTCTGCTTCATTCAATAAATCATTGAAAACTGAATCTGATTTACCACATCCACCCGAGAAGAGTATAATTATTATAATTACACAACCTGCATATTTCATACGTATATAGAATTATATTGTTTGTCTTTTTCCATAAAATCGGCAAAGTTATATATTTCTCCACTTTTTGTAACTAAGATGAATACAAATATCTTTCAGTATCCCCTTTTTACTGTATTTATTTGTAAGCACCATTCTTTTTCCTACCTTTGCGACGTCTTAATCGACAAGATGTTTTTACCAATCCATAAGGAAGATGTAATTAGTTCTACTTCATATATTAATAATTCCCCCTTATCTTTTAGCAAATTCATCCGCATGAATTAATCTGTTGCACTTGAGCAACTATTCAGTTATACTTGTGCAACCACCCAGCTACACAAGTCCATTTCTGGATTTACTCAACTGCAATATATAATAGTCATCTAAAAGAAATTATAATTATGAGCATACTTTATAAAACCACTCGTTTTGCAGATACTTTTACCGGCGACAAAGAAACGAATGTACGGGTACAACTATTATCATGGGACACTTTGGATACCAAAGCTTTTGTTGAATACTTAGCTGACAAAAACAATATCACCAAAGGCGACGCATACAGGAATCTAAGTATGATACTAGAGGGAATAGAGGCTATTCTGAAAGATGGAAATATTCTCAATCTGGATGATTTCGGCAGTTTTTCTCTGAATGGCAGTTTCTGCGAAGACAAAGAACCTGGTGAAAACCACCGGGCAGAATCCATAGAGGTGAAGAATGTTGTATTCAAAGCTGAAAAACGTTTGAAAAAGGCGATAACAGCAGCCGGATTCGAGAAATATAATCCGGAAAGACACAACAAACGAAAATACTAAAACAACATGGAATACGATAGAATTTATTCCATCCGAAAAGGTGAATACTTTTCGGATGCATTGAAACGTGCCGGCAAAGACTTTATCCCGACCAATTGTATCATTAATAAACTCCTTCCCGGATTGGGAGCTACACACTGCGAATTGACGGCACTCCGAAAGTCTATTATTATCGAGCCCAACGTGCCTGTTATTGAGTCTAAAGCAAAGGTACACAAAAACTCATTGGCTATCTATAAAGGAGTCAGCGTCCGGCAAATCACAGACTTTCTGGAGAAGAACCAAGACAAACATTACAAACTGTTGACTACTCCCGAAGGCTTCACCAAAATCAAGGAAGCCATGCTGGCTGTAGATATAGATATGTATACAGAGTGTTTCATCTTGTTTGATGAATGTGAAAAGCTAGTGCAGGACGTGCATTATCGTGATTCTATCCGCGAACCGATGAATGATTTTTTCCATTTTCAGCATAAGGCATTGATTTCGGCTACTCCCATCGTACCCGAAAAAGACAATCGCTTCGACAGTTTCATGCGGGTATTGATTCAGCCGGATTACGAATATCGGCAAAAACTGAAACTAATCACCACCAACAATGTTCTGGAAACTTTGCAGGAGGTAATTGAAGCGAAGCGCGGCACGGTCTGCATCTTCTGCAACAGTATCGATTCGATAGATAGTTTCTACCGATTGATTCCCGAATTGAACAATGCCTGCACTTTTTGTAGTGAAGATGGACAATACAAACTATGGAAAGGCAACCGACGCAAAAAATCAATGATGATTACCGAACTGGAACGTTACAACTTCTTCACTTCACGTTTCTACTCCGCGGTGGATATCTTATGTAAAAACCCGCCACATGTGATTCTCATCAGTGATTTACATGGCGCAACCCAATCGGTTATCGATCCTACTACCGAAGCCATTCAAATCATCGGACGATTCCGAGGGGGAGTAAATACCGTGACACATATTACTTCCATCCGCCCGGATCTGGAATGTATGTCAACCAATGAGACTGATAGTTGGATACAAGGCGCTTCCCATATCTTCAACGGATGGAAAACTCAACTGGCACAAACCTCCAATATTGGTGAACGTACTTTGTTGCAGGAAGCTATCGGAGAAAATTCATATCTCCCCTATCTGGATGCGAATGGAAAACCTGATCCGTTTCTAATAGCAAATTTATATGAGAAAGAGCAAGTGAAGCGACTATACACGTCCACCGATCTGCTTTGCAGTGCCTATCAACAGACCGATTATTTTATATTCTCTCATGAGGAACGTCTCATGCCGGTTTCGGATAATGAACGTATGGCAATCCAGCATCGCTTGGCAAAAAAGAAACGGGCAGAGTTGATCGTCCGTAAGCTGGAAGAAATGGAGAAGATGAGCCGCACTACTGACAAGAAAGTGCAAAAACGCTACCAACGTATGCTGGGAAATCTGCTTACTACGACCAATGACAGGTACATATACGATTGTTTCTGCCGATTTGGAGGAGATTTCATTCGTGAATCAGATTACAACGAGAATAAATTGCGGGCTGCATTGAATGTAAGCAGTGAACATACGATTAAACAATCCGTGCAGATGCGTAGCTCTATCCAACGTACTTTTCCCATAGGTTCGGAACTTTCCGTTCAGGAAGTGAAAAGTATGCTGAAACAAGTATATAAAAAGATGGGACTGAATACGGGACGAGGGATCACAACCAAAGAACTGGAACAATATGCAGAAATAGAAAAAGGATGGAAACACGACAATAGAACAATCAAAATACTGAAGTTCAAATAATTGGCAATAAAATGCAGTTTTCCTTCCGAAAAATGCAGAAACACCGTATATGTTTCCTGTAAACTTCTCTTATTTTCGGCTATTTTCAGAGATAAGTCATTGATTATATGATCTGCCACATTTTTGTTTCTCCCCGTATAATACTTAAAAGAAAGACGAAAATGTGGCAGAGAGTTTCTTTAAACGTCTGCGGGCAAACAACGCTAAAACAAGTACGAGGCATACGCCCAATCCCCATATCCACAACAAGAAATCTCCTCCTTCGGTTTTTCCATAAGAATGCAGACCGCTCAAATAGTAGTTCACCCCAAACCAAGTCATTATAACCGAAAGGACGGCAACGACGGAAAGCAGATTAAAACACCAGGTGGTCTTTCCTTTCAGGAGGGGAATAAAGCGGATATGAAGCACCAATGCATAGACAACGATTGAAATCAATGCCCAGGTTTCTTTAGGGTCCCATCCCCAATATCTGCCCCAGGAGACATTGGCCCAGATAGCTCCAAGAAATGTTCCGGCGGTCATAAAGAACAGACCGAGAATCATTGCCATTTCATTCAGCAGTGTCAGTTCACGGATACGGAACAAGAGTTTCACCCGGTTGGTGGCGGAAAGCAAACTCATCAATACAAGATTAAACAACCCTGTCAGCGCACAAAGAGCAAAAAAGACGTAACCGATCATAATGATAGCGACATGAGACATCAGCCAATAAGATTGAAGTACCGGGACTAAAGGAGTAATTTCCGGATTCAGGTGATTAAGTCCTGCTACAAAAAGCATGATTCCGCCCAATAGTCCTGCCAATGCGGGAAGAATACGGAATCGGCGGGCAAACAGGAGTCCGCTACCTACCAGCATCCAGGAAGTACATATCATCGACTCGTAAGCATTTGCCCAAGGGGCATGTCCGCAAATATACCAACGTAACAAGACACCTGCCGTATGTGTGAGAAAAGCGATTGCCAGAAGAGCAATCAGAATACTGCTAATTTTTCTTCCCCATTTAAAGTCCGCAATAATCTCTCCGCAGGCAATGAAAAGTAGGATACCACCCAAAATCAAGTAAGCCAGACGACACCAGAAAAATAAATCCAATTGATTATAGAGAAGTTCGGCTTTCACTTTTCGGTTGTCAATAGCGGGGACTTTAGCCTTTGCTTGTTGGTAGACATTCATCATTTCAACTACCTTGTCTGCTTCCTTCCAGTTGTTGGAACGAACTCCATTTCCTAGCTCATAGATATACCAATCCATGATTTTAGTTACAAATAGAGAATCTTTCCCATGAAAAGCGCTCAAGTCATCACCCGGTGAATACCATTTTCCCTGCAAATCATTTCCATCCGGAAAAAGCGGTAGCAATTGGTGTTGCATGATGCGATATACGATGTTTACTGATTCATCCAGTTTTAATAAATCCGAGTCCAAACGTTTTCGCTCCGCAGCCGGTTTAGCGTAAATTGTGTTCAGTTCATTCGTCAGGATATAGTTACCGTCTGCATCAAACACATCCTGCCAGGCAATGTATTTGCCATCTCTGCCGAAGCGTTGAAGAAGTTCTTTATTATCAACTTTGATAAAAGGAAAAGCTCCCCATTCATCGGGAAAAGAAAGTAGATTCAAAAAGAATTGATCTGAATGGATGCCATTCAGTTTATCGGCTCCATACAATTTGCGTAAAATGGCAGATGTATAACTGTTGACGGGTTCGAGGCGTCCGTTAGGGTTAAGCACTACCAGACTGCCAAACTTTTCGGCATGTAAGGAAGAAACACAAGGTAATTGCGAAACGACGAGAGATTGTTGTGAAGAGACAGCCGGTTGTTGTGCACGCAATGCCTGCATATTGGAGATGCCGGATAAAGCCAGAAAGAGCAATAAGCAGAAAGGGGTATTCTTTTTCATTTCTCCCAATTCTCTGCGCAATCGCCCGAAACGGGATTTCTTACTGAACAATGTCAAGACAAAACCTACCAGTAAAAGGAAATATCCCGTATATGTAAGCTGCATACCGGGACGGTCATAGCTCACTGATAACACGGTACCTTGTTCGTCAGAATCGAATGAAGACTGGAACAGACGGTAACCATCCACATCAATCACTTTATTCATTCGTATGGTTGCCTGTAAAGGAGATTCATTTTCTCTCTTAATCACCAGGTCACTTTCATAAGACATCGGACTATGAGAACCCGGATAGCGCTGCAACCGGAAATCTTTCAAAGCAACAGAGAAAGGCAGGGAAGCATTTTCCATCCCTGTTCCTTCCTCTTTCATCATGCTATTTGCCGTTTCCCCTTCACGGATATGCATGATACCCGTCACTCCTACATAGTGAGTGACAGCAGCCCCCAACCAGATAAAAAGAAAAGCTCCATGAAAAATCAGACTGCCTTTACTAATTCTCTTAAAATAGTTTCCCTGAAGGAACATAGCCAATAAATTGACTGCCTGCAACAACTGCAACAGTATAAACCAGGGGGCATAATAAAAAGATTCACGGGCAACGGCAGGACCATAAGAGTTTTCCACCAAAGTGGCTACCGCCAATATCAGGGCATAAAGTCCCGCTAATATGTACATCAATACCGGTGAAGCGATCAGTCGAATCAATTTCATCTGTTTTTCTTTTATAATAAACAATGCTTTTATAAATGAGGCTTTTATAGATAAGCAATTCCTTCAATTTCTACCAGCAATTCCTCTCTGCATACATCCGCATAAAGATATACGATAGGAATGTCCGGACAGAGTTTATCCAAGTCTGCTTTCACAGCTGACGCATCCTCTTCATTCTTGAGATATACACGAAGAAGCCCCAACTTACCGGAATGTTCCGGTAGTTTCTCCCTACCCTCTTCCAAGCCAATCAAATGCTGGATATTTTCAAGAGTGATTTCCGTTTGAGAGAGAACATCTCCGGTCGTTACACTTTCCTCGCCACGGATAGCAGCTGTGCCGGAAATATAAATCACCTCCTGCCGACGGTCGGACAGTGACTTTCCTCTTTCAAATTTAGGTGTTCCTTTCTTCCTATCCGCCCGATGACTAATCAACACCTCATCCGAATAGACATGAGCAGCCCGTTGCCAGTCATTATCTAAAGGAGCAATATCCACTTCTCCACTGACAGCATTGAAATCAATCAGAACGCCGCCATGCTGTGTGCCAATCCCCGTTGCCGCCGGATAACCTGATTCCCACTCCGAAGAAGCATAGAACAGGGTACGCACATCATTGAAATCCTGATAACACTGATTGCCATGTGCAATATCCGTGATATTTTCCAGATAATTCCACTGACGGACAATGTCGCCGAAATTCATCTGTTCCGTCTTTAAGATCTCTTCTGCCTTTCTGAAAGCCTGTTCCGATTGTTCGCGAACAGGAAGATTCAAATCATCTGCGTAAAGTCCCCCTACTATTATTTCCCGATAGTGAGGAGTCATGATCCGCAGGTAGCGGACAGAGGAAGAAGTGATTTGTTCCTCTATGGTGACTGCCTCATCCGTAATTTCCACCAACGAATGTACCTCCAATACCAAGTCTGCTACCAAAGGCTTTTGAGCCACCAGCGAAACAACCGGACGGAGAGAAACGAAATGCCGCTCCACCCATTGTTCCAGAAAGGAACGCTGAAACTTGTATTCCTGATTATCCGTACAGCGTGTAAAGAGTACAAGACGGAGCACCCTCTCTTCGCGGACAGCGGATGAAAGTAATTCCTCCGCCATCTGTTCCCAACTGTTTCCTGTCGTTTTATACAAATTACATGTGATTCGATGATACTTCATACTGCAAATTTCAATGTTTTTTCTGATAATATATACTTTTTAATGATAGGAAGTGACACCTGCCGGAACGTCCATGCTATAGACAGATGACATCGTCTTCAATCCCGAAGTATTCTCCAAAGAATAAAGCACTTTCTTTTGACGGTCTACCAACAACATGTGTACCTTTTCTTTTGGATTCACATGTCCCGTCCAGTTCGTTATCAGGATGCGTCCGTCAGAAAAATACTGAAAACCTCCCAAAAACTTCAACGGTTTTCCAGGGATATCCGCATTCGATAATTCCCAAACAGTCTTTCCGTCTGCCGTTACTTCGATAATTCTCGGATTCTGGTCTTTATCTGCTACGGCAATCAACGTATGCCCATTGGGCAGACGAGTCAGAGAATGCGGTCCGCCGGGAACATCCAGTTTCCACACCTCTTTGCCGTTCGTGTCATATTCCGTCACACATTGCGGTCCGTAATGTGCTACCAGAAAATGCCCGTTATCCAAGCGACGTGCATTACGCATAAATGCAAAACCTTTCTCTTTCACTCCCTCCGGCAGGATGCAGACTTCTTTCACAATCTTACCTTTAGGAGAGATTTCCAGCATACGCCCCGTGGTACATTCACCCACAAACGTATTACCGTTCTTCAACCGCTGACAGGCAAAGACCGGACTTTTAGACTCGTAATGGAAGATTGTATCATTCTGACGGGTCATTTCGAGTACCCCATGCCCAGTGGTGAAAAGGATATTGCCATTAGGCAATACCCATAAATCATTAGAATCGGGAGCTTTGTGCTGCCATACAATCTGATTGTTTTCCATCACAAAGACGATTCCCTGTGAATAATCTGTTCCTGCAAACGTCCGGGTCTGTGCCAACAGGGATGCAGAGAACAGAAATATCAAAATCGCACTATATATTCTTGTCATAACTAATCATTCAAAATTACAAAGACAATACATATTCCTCCAACTCTTCCAGTTCTTTATCAGAAACAGGCTTATGAGGTCCGTGTACCTTTAACATATCTTTCATCGAATAGCTACGACCGTCATACAAATAAGGAGCCGTACGCCAACATTCGTTCAGAGCAGGAACGTCCATAGCCAGTCCTTTATCAGGTCCGGTAGTCCAATCCACTTTATATTGCTTCTGATCCGTATAGTATTCTCCGGAATGGCAACTCGCGCAGTTTTCTTCAAATATCTTCTTTCCTCTTTTCGCTTTCGCAGAAAGTTTACCATTCTCAAGATAAGGGCTTGGCAGAGGCTTCAGAGATTTCAGATATTCGTCGATAGATTCGTAGATCTCATCATTTCCCTCCATAAACAGGATATATTTCACTCCCGAACGAACGGCTACTTCGGCATTTTTACGAATACCGGTCGCCATACAAGGCGGAGTTTGATGGGAAAGCAAGAGTGTTTTCGTGTTTTTCGGATTACCCATGCCATCATTCAGCAAGTCCCAGTTAAGCCCGTCCATGCGTGCATCATTCGGATGACAGGTTGCACAACTTTGCCAGTTCTGGAAACAAATGGTTGCATCATGGAAGTACATATCTCCCTTACCAACTTTAGTGAAAGCCAATGGAGCACCCAGAATCTGCTTCTGCACATTCTTACCATTCAAATCCATAGACACCAATTCCGACGTATAATAGTTGGCAGTATAAATTTTACCTCCCGTAGCTACGACCGAACGCGGACCTTTTCCCTGTGTAGGAATGAAGTCACGGATGCCATACAAGAATCCCGCATCATTAGGTATATTCCCCCACGCTTTCATGGAAGGAGTAACCATTTCTCCTTGTTTCGCTTTGCCAAGACGTTCATGCAAAGCTATACGATCGATGCGCACCAATTCCTGACTACCGGCAGCAGCTACTATGATCTGCTTATCATCCGGAGTAACAATTACCGACCACGGATTGGCTGCTCCTTTCTGTGGAGTGTCTAAGATGACGGAAGTGAGCCACTTTCTAGCTTTCAAATCAATGATGGATAATGTATTTGTAGCCATCCATCCTCTATCCAGCTGATTGGTAGGCAACTGATAGCGGGAGATTAAATGAGTGACATACGCAAAAGTATGATTCTTATCCACCGCTACCGACTTCACATCCGTAGAACCGTTCGGCAGCATAACACGTCCCGAAACCTTTTTCGAAAGTACATCTACCATATCGAGCTGTACTGCAATCGGATAAGCCGTAGAAGGCATTTCCGGCAGATTATTGGCTATCAGCAGACAGGAATCACCAGCAAAGGCAGCCATCGACACTGGTTCGCGACCAACAGCTATTTTAGTTTTTACCTTACGGGTGGCCGGATCAATCTCCCAAAGTTCGTTGTTGAACCGCTGCGTAACCCAAAGAGATTTAGACAACGGATTATACAGAATATCCGAAGGAGTAGCTCCGCTTTTTGTTTTGGATTGTACGGAAAGTTTCTTTCCATCCAGTTCGTACATGGTACCGTAGTTTCCGTCACATACCACCCAGAGTTTACCATTCGCATCCTGCGTCATGGCATTGACAGGGGACGAGAAAGAGACTTTCTTTTCCATTTTCTGTCCGTCGGACGACATTTTGATGAGTTCACAGCCTGCCCTGTTTGTTACAAACAAGGATTTCCCGTTGTCTGCCAGAAACAAACGGTCCGGTGAAACCGTCGTTTCCGCTTCTTGCCAAGACGCACAAAGAAATATAGCAGCCATACCAACAGGTATCAATATCTTCTTTTTCATTTTTTCTCTTGTTTAGTTTGAAGGGATTGAATGTATTGACGAATATTCTCCTGATCTTCCGCACGGGCTGCTTCCCGCTTCTTATCATAATAGTTGTAGAAGTCGAGATCCTTTTGCGACCAGTTGTTCGCTTCACGGTAGTCTCCGATTTGAGGCACAAGCAAATCAATCCAGAGAGCTACTTTTCGTATTTCCTGCGGAGTCAGTTTAGTACCTCCATGTCCGCTTTCCAAACGTTTAATCAGATTGCTCGTGTTGGAGCCTGCAAAATAAGGCGGCAACAACGTAGGTTCGGACAAAGCACTGATCCAGTTTACTTCCGGATGATGTGCGTTACCTCTCCATGATCCCTCTTCTTTTTTCTGGGTAGCATGAGTCAGGTTCAGATACGAATCCGTATATTTTCTTTTGCTTCGTTTATCCATTACTTTCAATTCGCCTTTCAGGCTCATTGGTTGCTTCACTCCATCGTGACAAGAGATACAATGCTTGTCCCAGATAGGTTGGATTTCTTTCAGGTAACTGAAATTACGTTCGCCCATCTCATCTTCCGGAGCCAATGCCTTGACACCTTTGTTCATTGCCATGGATACCGGATGCCCTGCTACGGGAACCGTGTTCTTATGTTCGTGGCATCCTACACAACTCTGCACTTCATTCGGCTGTAAAGTAGACCAGCTACGCATAGTTTGCACCACACGCCCGTTTTCGTCCAATGCCTGAAAATAAAGCGGTCTGCGTGCAGGAACTTTAAAGAATGCGGAACCGTCAGGATATACTTCCGTCACTCCCAACACTCTCTTCACATCCCAGGCAGCATTGCCCACTCCTACCGGAGAACTCATGATAGCTCCTCCACCTTTATCATTACCGTTCACTTCACCTACACCTGCTGCACGGAACTGGATTTCCACCACACGCAACTGTTTGATAGTTCCCGGTTTCACACCCTTCAATCCATTGCCCTCGTAGATATTCTGCATATAATATACGCCTTCATTCTTTGTATAATCTACCGAAGATGAACGGCGGAACGGACGTTTACGGGGAGCGACCAACACAGGCTGGTTGCAGGATATGCGTGCGTCGGATACGAGTAATTCACGTTCTCCGTCCGCATTCATCCAATAAACGCCAAATTCCATCGGATGTCCGACGTAATAACCCAACGGAGTATACGATATTAAAAATTCCGTCTCGCTCAATGGAAAAGGATGCTGGAACTGATCGGTAAACTTTCCATAACCGTCAATACGTTCCGGTTCCGGTTTGTGAACCGGAGCTACGAACATAACACCTTCATTCTCATCACGCCCGGCTTCGGGATCTATAATACCCAGTTTGCCATGTTGAGGAGTATGGTGACCCATAAAAACTGCCATCAACTTACGAGTGCCGGGAATCTGGCGAATCTGTGCCACCGTTGTCGGGAACCAGCTATTCATTCCGTAATATTCAGCCTGTCCTGTTCCATCGGGATTCATCTGGAACAAAGGCTGTGCCCATACCTGGCCACGGTCATTGTAATCCCAACGAGTATAGACCACCCGACCGTCATCCAACAAAGTCGGTGTTACCGTATGCACCTGGTCGAAACCAACCTGACGCATATAACGCCCCTCCCTGTCGCAGAGATACATATTGCTGACTTCCGTAAACCAGCAGTCTACCGTACTTCCGCAACGGGTAGAGTTGAACAGGATATTGTCATCGGGCAAGTAAATACCTTCAATGTCGGCATGTCCTTTTCCGAAAGTCAACTGCTTGATTTCCCGTGTCTTTAAATCCATTTCATACAGATGGAAGTCGTCTTCCTTGCGGGATTTCTTCCAGGAGAAAAGCAGATGCTGACCATCAAAATGAAGATTCGGATCACGCACTACTCCTTCTTCATCTGTCAGCATGGTTTCTACTTCCGCCCAAATTCCATTCATCTTCAATTTCGCCAACGCACCGCCCGCAATGTAGTTGCATTCAGCACGGGCATCCGACACCCCTTCGGTATAAGCAAAGAAAGAGGGACGCAACGTTCTGTACTTTGTGAAAACAATCTCCGGTTTATCTGCAGTGAAGGCTTCCAAACGCTTGATACGTCTTTGTTCACACGCTTTCAGATAAGACAGGAAAGCCGATTCGATGCTTTCCGGAGTATTAGTCACGGCAGCTTTGATGTTCAGTTTCTGTAAACGCACGGAAAGTTCCTGATTAAAACTCTTATTAAACCAGTCTACATCACCCGTTGTTCCATCCTGTAGCCACCAATCATAATAGACCGGATAGGCACGCGTCAATCTCCGGTGCACGGCTTTTATCTTGTTTTCTGTTTCTTCCTGATTACCTTTCTGTTTTATCGCCTGAATTTCCGCGTACTTCTTCTGAATCTCGACGATAAAACCTTTCGCGTCGGTAGGCTGAAGGGAAGTGT
>OGXN01000612.1_pt1 | contig 43521 bp, 41 predicted proteins | sample 1576281 | NCBI WGS metagenome assembly OGXN01 (sample SAMEA3541494, study PRJEB24748) | human gut metagenome | biome: human gut; feature: human-associated habitat; material: faeces | place: China | collected 2012
AGAGAATGTTGAGAGCCATTGAGCGCAGGCAAATCAACCTTGTCATCACGAAAGATTATTGTGCGATAATAGGACTAAATCAGAAAGACCTTGAAAATTAAGGCATTCTGGCTTAGTCCCTTCTTTTTTTGACCGAAAACAAAGGACTTTCACAATAATCAAGCAAGCCGGAGGGTGCTGCTGCACACTTCCGGCAGAAGGAGGATATAGTGGGTGCTATCAAAGTCTTCTTGAAGGAGGTTGTGCTTCCGATCACGCTTGCGTTCTGCCTTGCGTCATTTCTCAAGCCGATCTATATGCCTGACGGCGTATGCGACTACTTCCTTATGTGGATCTGCGTTGGATTACCGTTCGGCATCCGGAGGATGTGCCTCTGGCTCGTTCCCAGCGGTTACGGTATCTCCGGCTCAGTCGGCATCTTCGCATTGAACTTAATCATAGGCGGTCTCATCGGAGGACTCGCCTTCTTCATCGGGCTGCTGCTCGGTGTCATTCATACCATCCGGGAAATCATCTGAACTACATCGTAAACGAAGAGGGTTTGTTTCTTCTCCAATTTGGAGTAAGAAGCAAACCCTCTTTTTTTGTTGCCCAAAAGCCGGAATATCTGCTGGCGATACGGCGAAAGAAAGGAGTTTTTAAGCATGAAACGCATGACAGACGGTGATCTGCAAGCACTGGAATTGCTGATGCAGACCACACCCGGCTTTGAGCATTTTGACAGCGGCGCGGATGGCATTCTCCCTGAGTGCCGAAGCTGCCGCTTTCATCGTCCCTTCTGGAAATATCAGTCCTGCGTGTTTGCAGAGTGTCCCTACTGCTGCAATCCCGTTTCTACCATCAAAAATCAAAGTGGCACATCTGCTGCCAGAAAGGAAGTCAATCATGGATAACAAAATCGAAGTCTTCAAGAATGAACAGTTCGGTGAGGTGAGGACGATCCTCGACGGAGAAACACTTCTGTTCTGCGGCTCAGATGTTGCAAGAGCATTGGGATATGCCAGACCTGGCAAGGCAATTATTGACCATTGCAAGGGTGTCCTAAAACGGGACACCCTTACGAGCGGCGGTACGCAGTCCCTTTCCTACATTACGGAGGGTGATGTTTACAGGCTAATTGTCCATAGCAAACTCCCCTCGGCGGAAAGATTTGAACACTGGCTGTTCGATGAGGTTGTTCCCATGATCCGCAAGACCGGCTGCTACATGACGGAATCCCTGCTGGACCGCATTCAGAAGGAACCGGCGGTCATCATAGAGCTTGCGCAGACCTTGCTCAAGGAAACGAATCGCGCCAATGCCCTTGAAGCGGAGCTGGGCATCGCAAGACCGAAAGCCGATTACTTTGACGTCTTCGTCAATCCCGATGACTGCACCAACATCCGCACCACGGCAAAGGAACTGAAAATCCCGGAGCGTAAGTTCGTCAAGTTCCTGCTCACGGAAGGCTTCCTATTCCGTTCCCCCTCCGGGCAGCTTCTTCCCTACAACAAGAAGAGCAACGAAGGACTCTTCATCGTCCGAGATTTTGTGACCTTCCGCTACACCGGCTCTCAGACCTACTTCACCCCGAAGGGCAAGGACGTCATCCGCATCCGATACTTTGGGATTTGCGGCGTTGAAGTATCTACGGAAATGGCAGGGTGATCATGTGTCAGTCTATCGCGTCAATAAAACCCGTGACTTCACGGTCATGGGCAATACCCACCTGAGAGATAAGAACCTCTCCCTCAAAGCAGTCGGTCTTCTCTCAAAGATGCTGTCCTTCAACGACGGCTGGCAGTTCTCCACCCGTGGTCTTGCGGCACTCTGCAAGGAAGGTCCCGACGCCATACTTTCGGCACTCAAGGAGCTTGAGGAAAACGGCTACCTTGTCCGTCACCGTGGCAGAGATGATAAGGGCAGAATGGTCAGCACGGAGTTCGACATCTATGAGACGCCGCAAGCCGGTTTGCCACACAGGGATAATCCACACAGGGAAAATCCCGATGTGGAGAAGCCAGACGTGGAGAATCCCCATAGGGAAAATCCCGCACAAATAAATACTGATCAAGTAATTACTCAAGAAAGAAATACTCTCTCAAAGAACTATCAATCCATCAATCTTGATGTGATGGACAGGATGGATGAGCGAAGCGAGTATGAAGAGATTATCAAAGAGAATCTTGATTACGACATTCTCTGTCAGGATCCGAAGTTCGATAAAGACCGGTTCCGGGAGATCAAGGACATCATGCTGGATGCCGTCTGTTCCACCGCGCCGACCATCCGTATCAACGGCGAGGATATGCCGCAGCAAGTGGTCAAGTCCCGCTTTCTCAAGCTGAATAGCAGCCACATTGAGTACGTTCTGGAAGCAATGAACAAGAATCCGTCAGACATCCGTAATATCCGGGCATACCTGTTGACCGCTCTCTATAACGCCTCTCTGACGATAGACAATTATTACTCTGCGCTTGTCAACCATGATTTCTACGGGCAGGACAGATCGGCAGGGTCAAAGAAGCCGAAGACCTACGATTATAGCCTTTGTGAAGACACTCTTTAATGAATATCATCGTGAGCATTGATCGGAAAGGAGGACAGTGCAAATGAAAATCATCTATCGCCGGATTGTGCCGCCTTAGCTTCGGCAGCAGTCCCCATAATCATTCCAACGAAAGGAGGTAAACGCCGCAGTGCAGGATGAAGTCAACACCAAAGTTGTTGCAATCATGATCAAGGGCGGAAAAATCTCAGCCGAGGTGCTGAAAAAGGCTCTGGACAAGTTTGTTCAGGAGATCGAGAAGGCGCAGAAGCAGATGCAGCAGCCCAAAACCTATCGCGGCAAGCAGTCCATCAAGCATCTGATGAGCCAGAATGCCGCCATCTCCAACATTGAAGTGACGGACGGCAACATCAAGTCCTTTGAGCGTACTGCCAGCAAATACGGTCTGGACTTTGCGCTCAAGAAGGACGTTTCCGCAGAACCGCCCAGCTATCTTGTCTTCTTCAAGGGACGAGATGTTGATGTGATGACCGCCGCCTTCAAGGAGTTTTCCGCCAAGACGGTCAAGCAGAAGGAACAGCCGTCCATCCGGCATAAGCTGGATCAGGAGAAAGCCCAGAGCAAGGCGCAGCACAAGGAGAAGGTCAAGGTCAAAACCAAGGATCGGGGTGTAGAACTGTGAACAAGCCCGATGTGAAGAAGCTCATTCTTCTGAACCTTCCGTATGTCTTTGCATTTTACTTTGCGGATAAGATCGCCGCTGTGTTTCGTCTCGCTCCCGGCACAGCATTCATCGACAAGCTAACAAACGGCTTTGCCGTGTTCGGTTCTGCCTTTGCAAACCCGCTTCCCAGCTTTCATCCCGTCGATCTGCTCGTCGGTCTGATTGCCGGTGCGCTGCTCAAGCTGGCGGTCTACGTCAAGGGCAAGAACCGCAAAAAGTTCCGGCAGGGTGAAGAATACGGATCTGCCCGATGGGGCAAGCCGGAGGACATCAAGCCGTACACGGATCCGGAGTTCTCCAACAACGTCATATTGACGCAGACGGAGTTTCTGACCATGAACAGCCGTCCAAAGCAGCCGAAATACGCCCGCAACAAAAATATCCTTGTCATCGGCGGTTCCGGCTCAGGCAAGACGCGCTTTTTCGTGAAGCCAAACCTGATGCAGATGCACAGCAGCTACGTCGTAACCGATCCGAAAGGTACGGTGCTGGTGGAGTGCGGCAAAATGCTTGAAAAGGGCGGCTATGTCATCAAGTCGCTGAATACCATCAACTTCAAGAAATCCATGCACTACAACCCTTTCAGCTACATCCGCAGCGAGAAGGACATCCTCAAGCTGGTCAATACGATCATCGTCAACACGAAGGGAGATGGCGATAAGTCCGGCGAAGATTTCTGGGTCAAGGCGGAAAAGCTCTACTACACAGCTCTCATCGGCTACATCTGGTACGAGGCACCCGACCACGAGAAAAACTTTACTACTCTGCTCGAAATGATCAATGCCTCGGAAGCCAGAGAGGACGATGAGACCTTCAAGAACCCCGTGGATGTCATGTTCGATGAGCTGGAAGCCCGCGACCCTGACCACTTTGCGGTCAAGCAATACCGCAAATACAAGCTGGCGGCGGGAAAAACTGCGAAGTCGATCCTGATTTCCTGCGGTGCAAGACTTGCGCCCTTCGACATTGCAGAGCTGCGGGAGCTGATGAGCTACGATGAGATGGAACTGGACACCATCGGAGACCGGAAGACGGCGCTGTTCGTCATTATTTCCGATACCGATGACACCTTCAATTTCGTAGTGGCAATCATGTATTCCCAGCTCTTCAACCTTCTCTGCGACAAGGCAGATGACGTTTACAACGGACGGCTTCCCGTCCATGTGCGCTGTCTGCTCGATGAGTTTGCGAACATCGGTCAAATCCCGAAGTTTGATAAGCTCATCGCAACCATCCGAAGCCGGGAAATCTCGGCGTCAATCATCTTGCAGTCCCAGTCTCAGCTCAAGACCATCTACAAGGATGCGGCAGACACCATCACAGGCAACTGCGACTGCACACTTTTTCTTGGCGGCAAGGAGAAATCCACGCTCAAGGAAATCAGCGAGGTGCTGGGCAAGGAGACAATCGACCTTTACAACACCTCAGAAACCCGTTCCAACAACAACTCCTATGGCTTGAACTATCAGAAGACCGGCAAGGAACTGATGTCTCAGGACGAGATCGCCGTCATGGACGGAGCCAAGTGTATTTTACAGCTTCGAGGCGTGAGACCTTTTCTCAGTAACAAATACGACATTACAAAGCATCCAAAGTACCGGCAGCTCTCCGACTATGATAAGCGGAACGCCTTTGACATCGAGAAGTACCGGCAGCACAAGCTGGTAGTCAAGCCCGATGACACATTCGACCTCTATGATATGGGCGAGGTCGAAGCGGATTAAAGCCCCGTCGCTGCACTGCGCAGTGGGTACAGCCTGATGGCTCCCAAAGCAGAACAGCGACGGGGCTTCTTTTTTTATGCCCATTTTCAAAAATACACAACCAATCTTTTTCAAATCAAGGAGGAAAATCTATGGCTTTCATCAATCAGGCTGTCACGGTTCTTCAGACGCTCGTTATCGCCCTCGGCGCAGGTCTCGCAGTGTGGGGTGTTGTCAACCTCATGGAAGGCTACGGCAACGACAACCCCGGTGCCAAGTCTCAGGGCATCAAGCAGCTCATGGCTGGCGGCGGTGTGGTGCTGATCGGCACGACCCTCATCCCCCTGCTCTCCGGTTTGTTCGGCTAATCCACGGCAAGCCCAGCTTAACCGAAGGGTGGTGAAATATTGGGCAGCATTTTAGAAAAGATCGAACAGGCTCTCAAGGATATGCTGATCGGATGGATCGAGAGCAACCTGACCAATATGTTCACCGATGTCAACGAGAAGGTAGGAACGATTGCCGCCGAGGTCGGGCAAACTCCGTCCGGCTGGAACGGCGGCGTGTACCAGATGATCCGGGGACTATCCGAAAACGTGATAGTCCCCATCGCTGGTATCATCATCACCTTCGTTTTGTGCTACGAGCTGATTTCCATGATCACCGAGAAAAACAACCTTCACGACATGGACACTTGGATGTTCTTCAAGTGGTTTTTCAAGGCGGCTGTGGCGATCTACCTCGTGACGCATACGTTTGACATCGTGATGGCAGTATTCGACATCGGGCAGAACGTGGTTTCCGGTGCAGCCGGAGTAATCCACGGCAGCACGAGCATTGACATTGACGCGACGATTGCGCAGATGCGTACCGGCATGGAGAACATGGGCGTCGGAGAACTGCTCGGACTGTCGATAGAAACGCTCCTGATCAGCCTGTGCCTTAAAATCATGGCGATCCTCATTACGGTCATTCTCTACGGGCGCATGATTGAGATTTACTGCACCGTGAGCATTGCGCCTATTCCCATCGCAACCATGAGCAACCGCGAATGGGGCAGCATCGGCACGAACTATCTGAAAGGCTTGTTCGCTCTGGCATTTCAGGGCTTTCTCATCATGGTCTGCGTCGGCATCTATGCGGTGCTGATCAACGGCATGATTATTGCAGACAACATTCACTCGGCTCTGTTCTCTGTGGCGGCGTACACGGTCATTCTGTGTTTCTCGCTGTTCAAGACCGGAAGCCTCGCAAAATCCATTTTCCATGCGCACTAAGGAGGTCGGCAGCATGAAGAAGTACAGCATCATCTACGCCGATCCCCCTTGGGCGTATCGGACTTACTCCAAGAAGGGACAGGGACGGTCGGCAGAAAGCCACTACCCGACAATGTGCATTGAGGACATCAAGGCGCTTCCGGTCGGTGAGCTTGCCGCGAAGGACTGCGCCCTGTTCCTTTGGATCACGTTCCCGTGCCTCTGTGAAGCACTCGAAGTGCTGGCGGCATGGGGCTTTTCCTATAAGACCGTGGCTTTTGTATGGGTGAAGCAAAACCGCAAGAACGATGATCTCTTCACCGGCATGGGGTATTGGACAAGGGCGAACGCCGAAATCTGCATCCTTGCTACGAAGGGACATCCGAAGCGTGTTGACGCCGGTGTGCGTCAGGTCATCCTCAGCCATATCGAAGAGCATTCCAAAAAGCCGGATGAAGCGCGGGAGCGCATTGTCCGGCTCATGGGAGACCTTCCCCGTGTAGAGCTTTTTGCCCGTCAGTCTCCCGAAGGCTGGGACGTTTGGGGCAATGAGGTCGAATGCAGCATTACTCTCGGAAAGGAGGAAACAGTCAATGGCATTTGTTCCGGTCCCAAAGGATCTTAACCGCGTCAAAACGAAGGTCATGTTCAACCTGACCAAGCGGCAGCTCATTTGTTTTTCCATCGCTGCGGTGGTCGGTGTCCCGATCTTCTTTCTGGCGAAGGCGCATCTCGACTTGTCTACGGCGGCAATGCTGATGGTGGTTATCATGCTCCCGTTCATCTTCTTCGCGCTTTACGAGAAGGACGGACAGCCCGCCGAAAAGTATCTGTACCACATCGTACAGTCCATGTTTATCCGGGACAAGGTGCGTCCCTATCGCACAAACAATCTCTACGCTGAAATTCAGCAGAAAATCAAAGAACAGGAGGAATTGCAGCTTGAACAACAGCACAGCAAAGGCAAAGCCTAAGATGACCGTCAAGAACGGCGTCGTTTACGGCGATGCCCTTTCCGCTCAGGAAAAGAAGCGGATCGTCATGCAGAAGAAAAAGGACAGGAAGGCAAAGAAAGTCCGCAAGTCCGCCCAGCAGACCATTCCCTATGTGGAGATGTGCCGCGACGGTATCTGCAAGGTGAACAGCCGCCTCTACACGAAGTCCATCGCCTTTGAGGACATCAACTACCAGCTTGCGCAGAACGAGGACAAAACTGCCATCTTTGAGAACTGGTGCGACTTTCTGAACTACTTTGATAGCTCGATTTTCGTCCAGCTCTCCTTCATCAATCAGAAGGCAAGCCTCAATGAGTTCCGCAAGCGCATCAACATTCCGGCACAGGAGGACGCCTTCAACGACATCCGCTCCGAGTATTCCGGTATGCTGCAAAACCAGCTCACCAAGGGCAACAACGGGCTGATCAAGAAGAAGTACATCACCTTCGGCATTGAGGCGGACTCCCTCCGCACGGCAAAGCCGAAGCTCGAACGCATTGAAACCGACATCCTCAACAACTTCAAAACTCTCGGCGTGAGAACCGAGCCGCTGTCCGGCTACGAACGGCTGAAAGTGCTTCATGATGTGTTCAATATGGACAGCAATGAGCCGTTCCGCTTTTCCTTCGATATGGTTGCCCGGACAGGACTTTCCAGCAAGGACTTCATCGCTCCCACTTCCTTTGACTTTCGTGAAGGCAAGTGCTTCAAGATGGGCAGAACCATCGGCGCGGTGAGCTTCCTGCAAATCCTCGCGCCGGAACTCAATGATCGTATGCTTGCCGACTTCCTTGAGATGGACAGCAACATCACGGTCAATTTTCATATCCGGACGATTGACCAGGCGAAGGCAATCAAGAGCATCAAGTCGAAGATCACCGACCTCGACAAGATGAAGATCGAAGAGCAGAAAAAGGCGGTCCGCTCCGGCTACGATATGGACATCATCCCGTCCGATCTCGCTACCTTCGGCGGTGAGGCGAAGCGTCTGTTGCAGGATCTCCAGACCCGCAATGAGAGACTGTTCCTTGTGACTATCCTCATCATGAACACGGCAACCAATCGCCAGAAGCTCGAAAACGCGGTATTCCAAACCGCCGCCATTGCCCAAAAGTATAACTGTGCGCTCAAGCGTCTTGACTTCCAGCAAGAGGAAGGGCTGATGTCCTCTCTGCCTATCGGCGTCAATCAGGTGGAGATTGAGCGCGGACTGACCACTTCCAGCACGGCGGTTTTCGTGCCGTTCACCACGCAGGAGCTTTTTCAGGGCGGCGAAGCTCTCTACTACGGGCTGAACGCGCTGTCCAACAACATGATCATGGTTGACCGCAAGCGGCTCAAAAACCCCAACGGACTGATCTTGGGTACGCCCGGTTCCGGTAAGTCCTTCTCCGCCAAGCGAGAAATGACCAATGCTTTCCTCATCACGGAGGATGACATCATCGTCTGCGACCCCGAAGCCGAGTATTTCCCCCTCGTGCAGAAGCTCGGCGGTCAGGTCATCCGTATCTCGCCGGTCAGCACGGATTACATCAATCCGCTGGACATCAACACGAACTACTCCGAAGAAGAAAACCCGCTGACGCTGAAATCCGACTTCATCCTCTCCATGTGTGAGCTGATTGTCGGCGGCAAGGACGGCTTGCAGCCGGTTGAGAAGACCATCATCGACCGCAGTGTCCGCATGGTCTATCAGGAGTTTCTTGCAGACCCCAAGCCGGAGAAAATGCCGATCCTCGAAGACCTCTACAACATTCTGAGAAATCAGAAGGAACCGGAGGCACAGCGCATCGCAACTGCCCTTGAAATCTATGTTCACGGCTCTCTGAACGTCTTCAATCACAGAACGAATGTGGATGTCAACAACCGCTTCGTCTGCTATGACATCCGAGAACTCGGCAAGCAGCTCAAGAAGCTCGGTATGCTGATTGTGCAGGATCAGGTGTGGAACAGAGTTACCATCAACCGCGCCCAGCACAAGGCAACGCGCTACTACATGGACGAGTTCCATCTGCTCTTGAAGGAGGAACAGACCGCCGCGTACAGCGTGGAAATCTGGAAGCGTTTCAGAAAATGGGGCGGCATTCCGACCGGAATCACGCAGAACGTCAAGGATCTGCTTGCGTCCCGTGAGGTGGAGAACATCTTTGAAAACTCGGATTTTGTCTACCTTCTGAATCAGGCATCCGGCGACCGGCAGATTCTCTCGAAGGCGCTGAACATCTCGCCCAGCCAGCAGAACTACATCACCAATTCCAATGCCGGTGAGGGGCTGATCTTCTATGGCTCGACCATCGTTCCCTTCAAGGACGATTTCCCGAAGGACACCCAGCTTTACCGCATCATGACCACCAAACCCGAAGAAACCGTACAGAACTGATAGGAGGATTTTTGAATATGAACAACAAGATGATTACCATTCCCTATGCGGACGCTATCGAATACGGAGAGAACACCTCTGCGCTGTTTAAGGCTCTGTGGGAGCTGACCGATCTGATCCGACTGGAAAGCGACCTCAAGAAGCATCACCGCGCCTACCTCCATGTGAGGGAGGACATCGACGAAAAGGTCAAGGAAGCGCGTCAGATTATGATCAAGGTATCTGTGGATATGATCGGCTTCTACTTCAAGGTTGATGTTCCCGAAAGCAGCAACAGCGACGAGAATACCCCTTTCGCTGACGCGGCGGATGATGAAGCCGTATCTATCCCCAAGGACAGGTATGATCTGATGATCGACGATCTGCTCACGATGTCCGAAATCATTCAGTGCGTTGCGGATATGCGCACGCAGGATGTGAAGGCAATCCGCGAGTTCGGCAAGTTTGTTCCTGCCTTCGCTGCCTTTGAGAAGAACCGCCTGAACCTCTACCGCGAGGCGGCGAAGGAAGCCGAGGAAATCTTCGACCGTTGGGCGGACGAGATTGACGATCTCGACGAGGACTTCATGGAAGATGAGGACTACGAGCCGGACGAGTATTACTCCGACTGATATGCGCTCAAATCCGAAGAAAGGAGCTGGTTTTTATAGAGCTTGACATCATTCATACCGGCGATTGCCTTGAAATCCTGAAAACTCTGCCCGATGACAGCGTTCATTGCTGTGTGACGTCCCCTCCGTATTACGCACTCCGCGATTACGGCATGGAAGCTCAGATCGGCAGAGAGACAACGCCGAGGGAATATATCTCGCGCCTGACGGAAGTGTTTACCGAAGTCAGGCGCGTTTTGCGTCCGGATGGAACGCTCTGGCTGAACATCTCGGACACCTACGCCGGGAAAGGCAATCAGGGTGATTTCATTGACCCGAAGAACCCCAACGGCAGAAACGGTCAGTCTGTGGCTCTCAACAACAAGGTTGAGGGCTGCAAGCCAAAGGACATGATCGGCATTCCGTGGATGCTGGCTTTTGCCCTCCGCGACACCGGCTGGTATCTGCGCAACGACATCATCTGGATGAAGGATAACCCCATGCCGGAGAGTGTCAAAGACCGCCTATCCCGCTGCTACGAGCATATTTTTCTGTTCTCCAAGTCGAAGAAGTATTTCTTTGACTACAAGGCGATTTCCGAGCCGATTGCCCCTGCAACGGCAGAACGCCTCAAGCGCGGCATGAAGGGCGGCAACAAATACGGCAAGCCTGTTCCCGGTCAGCCTCAGCCGCAGTCCATCAACCGCCCCCGTGAGCATGGCGAGATCAAGGACGCAGACATCAATCCGCTCCGCAACAAACGCGATGTCTGGAAGATCAACACCGTCCCCTTCAAGGGCGGTCACTATGCCGCCTACCCTCCGAAGCTGGTTGAGACCTGTCTTCTCGCCGGTTGTCCCGAAGGCGGCATTGTGCTTGATCCCTTCATGGGGAGCGGCACAACCGGCATGGTTGCTTCGCAGATGGGGCGTCATTTCGTGGGCATCGAGCTGAATCCGGCGTACACCGAGCTTGCCTACAAGCGGATCGGAGGTGAAATCTGATGGCGAACGAACCGGAACTCAAAGCCCGCGACAAAGTAGTTGTGCGGATGACGCGGGAGGGCGCGGTCGAGGAAAACCTGACGGCTGGCACCGAGCAGCGCGTGTCAAAGCGGCTGGAAGATGCAGAGCTGGTCAAGCCGGTTGAGACAGCCGAGCCTTCCGAAGCTCTTTCACCGGAGGAACAGAAAAAGGTGCAGATGCGCCGTCAGCAGTGTCAGTTTCAGGCGGACCACGCTGAGGATAACGACACTCAGCCGTCCTCTGAAACATCCGTCACAGAAGAGAAAAAGCCGGAAAATCCACCCCAGAATGTACCCGAACCGCTGCCCTCGTCAGAAACGCCGTTCAAGCCTCCTGTTTTGGAGCAGCACGGCGTTTCTTCTCATACCGGCACGGTGATTGCCGAAACGGTTGTCACACACAAGCTGCGCAAGACCTCTGCGGTTGAAGCAGTAGATGCAGATGCCGTTCTCACTCAAGCGGCGGAGACTGCCTCCGCAAAGCCGGTCTCGGACGATGCCGTCCCGCCCACGAAGCGGATGCAGAAGCTCGAAAGGAAGACTGAGAAGGCGCATGAGCGTCTGGACGCTGCCCGTGAAAAGCTGCCCACGCACAAGGTTCTCAAGAAAGAGCGTGTCTTCGATGAGGAAACCGGTAAGGGCAAAACCCGCCTTCATTTTGAGGATGAGCTGAAAAAACCAAAGGGCAAAGGCAAGCTGCAATTTGAAGCGGATAAAACCGTCCGCAAGGTCGGTGACACCCTCGCTTCCGGCATTCACGGCAAAATCCATGAGGTCGAACAGGAAAACACGGCGGTTGAGGCGGCGCATAAAACGGAGATCGCCGCTGAGACTGCCGCTCGGCATTTCCGTCATCATCGGGAAAGCAGCGTCAACAAGCCATACGAGAAGGTCTCCAAGCTGGAACACAAGGCGGATGCTGCGGATGCGAAGCTCCAATATGAAAGAAATCAGCAGGAGCATCCTGAGATGAAGAAGCAGAACATGAACAAGCACTACCAGAAGCAGAGCATCAAGAAGGAATATGCCGCCGCTCGGAATGCCGGTTCTCAGACTGCCGGGACTGCCACAAAGAATACCGGCAAGAAGCTCGGAGAAAAGGTGTCCGACAAGATCAAGGAGTTCTTTGAGAAGAACAAGAAGGTATTTATCTGGATCGGCGTCGGAATTGCCCTTCTCGCGTTGCTCGGTGCTGGTATCAGCTCGTGTTCGATGCTCACCTCTATCGGCTCGTCGGTTATCGCTTCCTCTTATCTCAGCGAGGATGACGCGATGCTGGGCGCGGAGGCGCAGTATTGCCGGATGGAGCAGGAGCTGCAACGCTATCTCGACACCTACGAAAGCACTCACAACTATGATGAATACCACTTCGATCTGGATGATATTGAGCATGACCCCTATGTGCTGATCTCCATTCTCTCAGCTCTCCACGAGGGTGAGTTCACGCTGGATGAGGTGCAGGGTACGCTCCAAATGCTGTTTGAAAAGCAGTACATCCTCACCGAAGAGGTCATCGTCGAAACCAGATACCGCACGGAGACCGACACATGGACGGATGCGGACGGCAACACGCACACGGAAACCTATCGCGTCCCGTATGACTACTACATCTGCAACGTGAAGCTCGAAAACTTCAATCTCTCCCATGTCCCGGTCTACATCATGTCTCAGGAACAGCTTTCCATGTACGCAACGTATATGTCGGTGCTGGGCAACCGCGAGGATCTGTTCGGTGACTCTCCCTATGTGGACAAGTACATCACCAATCCTCCCGCCGACTACGATGTCAACCCGGAATACCTGAACGACGAGAGGTTTGCAACGCTGATTACCGAGGCGGAAAAGTATCTCGGCTATCCGTATGTGTGGGGCGGCTCCAATCCCGACACGTCCTTTGACTGCTCCGGCTTCGTCAGCTACGTTCTCACGAACAGCGGACTTGTAAATACCGGACGGCTTGGCGCACAGGGGCTTTACAACATCAGTACGCCGGTTTCAAAGGCAAATGCACAGCCCGGTGATCTTATCTTTTTCGTCGGAACGTATGACACCCCCGGTGTGTCTCACGTCGGCATTTACGTCGGTGATGGGGTCATGATCCACTGCGGCGACCCCATTCAGTACACATCCATCAATTCTTCCTACTGGCAGCAGCATTTCTACGCCTTCGGAAGACCCGCCTATTAAAAGAAAGGAGTTTTGCATGAATCCCAAGTATCAGAAAGTCCTCTCCGACATTGAGAAGGCTGAGAAGAAAAAGTCCGAAATCGAAGGTCAGCTCAAAGAGCTGTACGACAAGAAGACGGAGCTGGAAAACCTTGAAATCATCAATACCGTGCGCTCTATGGTGATGGACAAGGATCAGATCATGGCGTTCCTGTCTTCCATGAAGGGCGGCACCAAGCCCGCTGAAAATACGGAGGTAATCGACAATGCGTAAGAAGTTTCGTTTTCTGACCGTCCTTGCGGTCTGCGTCGTGGTTCTGTCCTGCTTCTCGGTGACGGCGTTTGCCTACGCCGATGATACCGAACAGAACCTTCCGGTCACAGAGGCAACCCAGCCCGAACAGCAGCCCGCAGTCACTCCAACGCCGGAAAAGCCGAAGGGTGAGCCGATTGACGATGAGGGCAACGCCTACACCCGCGACTTGCTCTATGACAAGGCAACCAACAAGCAGTTCATCACCGTCCAGACGAAGAACGGCAACACCTTTTTCATTGTCATCGACTACGATGCACCCATCAATGAGGACGAGGAACAGTATCAGACATACTTCCTCAACATGGTCGATGAGAGCGACCTGCTTGCGCTGCTGGATGAAGACACTGCGGCTGCTCTGACCACCTGTAACTGCAAGGAAAAGTGCGCTGCCGGTCAGGTCAACACAGACTGCCCGGTCTGCAAGACCAACATGAGCGAATGCACCGGCACAGCCCCCGTTACACCTGAGCCGGATAAGGGAGCAGAAACCGATGTCCCCGCCCCTAAACCCGAAAAGAAATCCAACATCGGCATGATCTTCGTCATCTTTGCCCTTGCCGGTGCTGCGGGTGCAGCTTATTACTACATCAAGTTCGTCAAGGGCAGAAAGCCCAAGGATGAAGATATGGACTTCTTTGATGATGAAGGCTACGAGGAAGAGCCGTACATCAACGAGGATGATGAGCCGCAGATTGCGGAGGATGCTGAAACGGATGGTGATGAAGATTGATCTTAGTCATTGCTGAAAAGCCCAGCGTTGCCCAGTCCATCGCAAAGGTGCTGGGCGCAACGTCCCGAAAGGACGGCTATATGGAGGGCGGCAATTACATCGTTTCGTGGTGCTTCGGTCATCTGGTGGAGCTGGCAGACGCCAGCTCCTACGATGAGCGGTATGCCAAGTGGCGGTATGACGATCTGCCCATTGTTCCGGAAAGCTGGATGTTTGAGGTCACGAAGGACAAAGCACAGCAGTTCAAGGTGCTGTCCGCTCTCATGAAGGACAAGCGCGTCGCCGAGCTGGTCTGCGCAACCGATGCAGGGCGCGAGGGTGAGCTGATCTTCCGGCTGGTCTACAACAAAGCCGGATGCAGCAAGCCCTTCAAGCGTCTGTGGATCAGCTCGTTGGAGGACTCCGCAATCCGCGAAGGCTTCAACCATCTCCGGGACGGCAAGGAATATGACCGTCTCTATGAAGCAGCACTCAGCCGTTCGAAGGCAGACTGGATTGTCGGTATCAACGGCACCCGCCTTTTCACCACTCTCTATCACAAGAAGCTGGTGGTCGGGCGCGTCCAGACGCCGACCCTTGCAATGCTGGTGGAGCGTGACGGGAAAATCTCCACGTTCCAAAAGGAGAAGTATTTCAACGTCCACGTCGGCAAGGGCGATCTGACTGCCGATCTGGAAAAGGTCAAAACCGAAGAGGAAGCAAAAAGAATTGCGGCGGCTTGCGAGAAAAAGCAAGCCGTCGTTTCTTCTCTCAAGCGGGAGACGAAAACCGTCAATCCTCCGAAACTCTACGATCTGACCACCTTGCAGCGCGAGGCGAACCGATACTACGGCTTCACCGCCCAGCAGACGCTCGATCTCGTTCAGACACTCTACGAAAAGAAGCTCCTGACCTATCCGCGCACGGACAGTCAGTTCATCACGGATGATATGGAGGACACTGCCCGTCAGGTCATTTCCATCGTCTGCCGCCAGCTTCCGCCTTTCTCCGATGTTTCAGTCACTCCGGACATTGTCCGCGTAACCGACAACAGCAAGGTCACGGATCACCATGCCATTCTCCCGACCGTCCAGCTCGAAAAGCAGGATGTTTCGGCGCTCCCTCAGTCGGAGCAGAAAATCCTCAATCTTGTTGGGATGCGCCTTCTGTGTGCGACCGGCGAGAAGCACACTTACGCGGAAACGCAGATCACGCTCTCCTGCGAGGGCTATGCGTTCAAAGCCAAGGGGAAGACCGTCGTTCAAAACGGATGGAAAGCCATCGAAGAGCTGTTCAAGTCCTCCCTCAAGGCGAAGGAAAAGGACGATCCCATGAAGTCCCTGCCCGAAGTCCATGAGGGCGATGTTCTGGATGGTGTGTCCGCCAGCGTCACCGAACACTTTACGACACCCCCGAAGCAGTACACGGAAGACACTCTCCTATCTGCGATGGAGACTGCCGGAAACGATCAGTTCGACGATGACACCGAGAAGAAAGGTCTCGGAACTCCCGCAACCCGCGCCGGTATCATTGAAAAGCTGGTAAAGTCCGGCTTTGCTGAACGCAAGGGCAAATCCCTCATTCCCACAAAGGACGGCTGCAACCTCGTCTGCGTCCTGCCGGAACAGATCACTTCTCCCGCAATGACGGCGGAATGGGAAAACACGCTCATGGAGATTGAGCGCGGCAATGCGGATGCGGACGCCTTCCTCAGCGGCATTATCCGGATGACCGGGGATCTCGTAAAAGCCTACCCGTTTCTCTCCGACGCCGAAGCCCAGCGTTTCGGCACGGGCAAAGAGGAAATCGGCAAATGTCCTCGTTGTGGATCTCCGGTCTATGTCGGCAAGGGCAACTTCTACTGCTCGAACAAGGCTTGCTCCTTCTGCCTGTGGGAAGACAACAAGTTCTTTTCCAGCAAGAAAAAGAAGCTGACCAAGAAGATCGCAAAGGAGCTGCTGGACAAGGGCTGGTGCCGAGTGACCGGGCTTTACACGCCGAAGAAGCCTCAGCTCTACGATGCGGTGATCCGGCTGGATGACAGCGGCGGCAAGTATGTCAGCTTCAAGATGGAGTTCGACCGATGAGCCGCCCGAAATATGTTGCCTCTTGCAGTGGAGGTAAGGACAGCGTAGCGACGCTCCTGCTGGCGGCACAGCATAATGAGCCGCTGGACGAGGCGGTTTTCAGTGAGGTCATGTTTGATCAGAACACAAGCGGCGAAGTCCCGGAACACCGGGACTTCATCTATGACCGGCTCAAGCCCTTCTGTGAAAAGGAGTTGGGCATCAAGTTCACCATTCTCCATGCAGACAAGACCTACGATGACGTATTCCATCACGTCATCACCCGCGGACCGCATAAGGGCGAGGTTCGCGGCTTCGCATGGGCTGGTATGTGTGCAGTCAATCGTGACTGCAAAATCCCGCCAGTCCGCAAGTACAATGCCGCACTCTCGCCGGACACTGTGAGCTATGTCGGCATCGCGGAGGATGAGCCAAAACGCCTTGTGCGTCTGGACGGCGTGAAGAAGGTCAGTCTCCTTGCCAAATACGGTATGACCGAGGCGGACGCCTACAAGCTCTGTCAGGAACACGGGCTGCTTTCCCCGATCTACGGTCACTGCCGAAGAAACGGCTGCTGGTTCTGTCCCAACGCCAGTGACTCGGAGCTGCTGCACATGGTCACAAAGCACCCGGATATGTTTGACCGGCTGATTGAATGGGAGAACGAGGATAACATCTTCCATCGTCGGATGACGCGCAGAGAAACCCCGTTTGAGGTAAAGGCTCGTTTACTGAGCAAATCCCAGACGGGGTTTTCTTCGCCCAAAAGCAAATAAGAAATGGAGGTTTGAGATGGCTGAAAACAAAAATGCACAGCAAGTCCGCGAAATCACGGACAAGCTGGAACAGGGCATCAAGGAGTTGTTTGAATCCGAGCGGTTCAAGGAATACCTCCGCACGATGTCCAAGTTCTACAACTATTCCTTCAACAACACGCTGCTCATTGCGATGCAGAAGCCGGAGGCAACCTATGTTGCCGGTTATACCTCGTGGCAGCGCAACTTTGACCGTCAGGTCATGAAGGGCGAAAAGGGCATCAAGATTCTTGCGCCCGCGCCGTACAAGACGCAGGAAGAGCGTGAAAAGGTTGACCCCGTAACCCAGAAGCCGGTGATCGGCGCAGACGGAAAGGCTGTCACGGAGACGGTCGAGGTTCTGCGTCCTGCCTTCAAGGTGGTAAGCGTCTTCGATGTCTCTCAGACGGACGGCAAGGAGCTTCCGGACATCATCGTCGATGAGCTGAAAGGCACCGTCGAAAACTACGAGGCATTCTTCGATGCGCTCAAGCAGGAATCTCCCGTCCCCATATCCTTTGAGGATATTCCGGGCGGCGCAAAGGGATTCTTCTCGCCGGTTGAAAGCCGCATTGCCATTCAGGAAGGCATGAGCGAAATCCAGACGGTCAAAACCGCCATTCATGAGATCGCTCACGCCAAGCTCCACGCTTTCAAGCCTGACGAGAAAGCCGCTCCCGAAGATAAGAAAGATCGTCACACCAAAGAGGTTGAGGCAGAAAGCGTAGCCTACACGGTTTGTCAGCGTTACGGCATTGAAACCTCGGACTACTCCTTCGGCTACATCGCCGGTTGGTCATCCGGCAAGGAAACCAAAGAGCTGAAAAGCTCTCTGGACACTATCCGCAAGACGGCGGCTGAGATGATCGAGGGCATTGACGCCAAGCTCAAGGTGCTGCTGGCAGAGAAAGCACAGTCCGCAGAGATGGAAGTCGAAGCTCCCGTAAAGGAAGCTGTTCCGGAGGAAAAGCCGGAAGTCCCCATTTACCGCGAGACGGCGAATTACGCCTATGAAGCCGGTGAGATGGAAGCATATCGCGCCTCCCTTGCTGCAAACGAGGAATGCAGCAGAGCGATTGAAGCGGCGATCAGCTCTAACTACGGTGATAACCGTCTGGATGCGGATGCTGCCGTGAAAAGTGTTCTTGAGCAGTTCTCTCCGGAGCGCGTCCGATATGTCCTTGCAAACACCATTCAGCAGAAAGACTTCGACGGGCGCATTCCGCAGCCCCTCAAGGAGTGGGCGAAGAGCGTTGAGGTCTGCCCGGAGAATTCCTCCCGCTTCCTTGTGAATAAACCCAATCCCGGACTGACTGCACTTTTCGTGGATGCGTTCCGTCAGCAGACCGAACCCCAGAAAGAAGTCACTTCTGAGAAAGCAGAGGAAAGAGACCCGGAGGTTGTTGCATGGGAGAATGATGAGATTACCTCTATTGAGGTAAAAACCGTGGAGGTCAAGTCTCCCTTTGCGCCCTTGCCGGAGGAAGCAGCAAAAGCACCGAAAGCACACCGCCTGACTGCCGAAGAGAAGGAGATCAAAGCCGCCGTCATGGACACGCTCAAGGGGCAGATCGCCTATAACAATGACGGAATACGGGCTTCCTACCGCGCCTCCAATCACTCCTTCAATCTGCTGGCACGGAACGGCGTCAGAATCGAGGGCAACACGGTCACGCAGAACGGTGAGCCGCTGTTCAAAATCCATCGCCGTCATGCGGCGCGGAAAACACAGGGCTGTTACCGTGAGCTGATGCCGACGCTGGAATACGTCAAGCAGGAGCAGAAGCAGGAAAAGCCCTCTATCCGCGATCAGCTCAAAGCTGCCGCGAAAACGCAGCCGGAGAAGAAGTCTCCGGTCAAATCCAAAACGCACGACATGGAGTTGTGAGAAAGGAGACGCATGAAGAAATACACAGATGTTGACATCATCGCGGAGCTGCAGAAGCTCGTGGACAGTCATGTAGACAGCTACAAGGAAGACTTCGACATCGACAAGCGCATCATCCGCCGCGCCGCCGAAAGCCAGAATCCCGAAGACAAAACGCTGATGTGGTTCTGCCGTCCGCATGGAACGCACTGCCTCAATGAAAATCAGGTCTTTATTCAGGGAACGCGAGATCACAACACCTTCCGTTTTTACGCGGAACAGACCTACGACGAGTGCATTGCTCGTGTCATTGTCCCGAAAGCCGTTAAGCGCGGCAAGGTCTTCGGAGATGTCTTTGAGATCAACTACCGGGAACAGGCGGCAAATGTGGCGCAGAACTCGGTTGCGCCGGATCATGACCGGCTGACCTTTGCAGATGGCTTTGTGCTGGAAGCCCCCTGCCGCAGCAGCTTCGATGCAGCAATGGCTCTGATCGGTGAGCATGGCGGCGTCAAGACCCACCAGACGCTCCCGAAGGACGCGGATGCTCTGGTGGAAGTGCTGTCTAAGCAGAAAAGCCGCCGTGACAGACTGCCGGAGGCAGATAGGACAGAGGTGCTTTCGCCGCTCCCCGTCGCAGAACTCCGCAAATATGAGGCAGTCAAAAAGGCTCATCCCGACGCGCTGGTCTGCTTTGCCCAGAACGGCTATTTTGAGCTGTACGGCAAGGACGCGGAAAAAGCTGCGCCCTTGCTCGGCACGAAGCTCCTTGAGAAGAAGGTGCGCGGCAAGCCCTCCATGCCGGTGACCGGCTTCCGTGAAACTGCATGGGTAGCAGCATCAAAGAAGCTCTGGCAGTCCGGCGTGGATGTCTTTCTCAGCAAGGACGGCGAGACCTTCAAGGAACTCAAAGCCGCAGATTACATTCCTGTCGGCGCGACGCTGAATGTGGACGGAATCAAGTGCAGAATTGACGCGGTTGATTTTGCCGCCGATGAAGTCCGGCTGACGAATATCGAGGACAAGAACCGCCCCATCCGCTTTTCTGAAAGCATCCAGTATGTCCGCGCCTATGTGGAGGATGCCGGAACTGCCATCTACGACACCATCCCGAAGAAGCCCGCTGCCCGTGAATCCATCCGTGACAAACTGAAATCCGCACAGAAGGCACAGCCGACCCACACGCCGAAACCTCAGAAATCGAAAGGAAAGGATATGGAACTCTGATATGAAGAATTTTACCGTAGAAGAACTCAACCTCATGTGCTGCTTCAATACGTCCAGCCGGAAGCGGCTGATTGACGATATGAAGAGCGTCACCCTGAACGACATGGACGGTGAGTTCGCAGAGCTGATGTACAAAACCGTCCGGAAGCTCGAAGCCATGAGCGACGCGGAGTTTGAGGAACTGTATATCATGCCGGACGGCATGGTAGATGACTGAAAGGAGGATGCCTATGCCCGTATTAGACGGTGATTTTGAAGCCTTCGTCACGAACCTTGGCAAGTACAACGAGGGTATGCTGATCGGTGAGTGGGTGAAGCTGCCCACCACCGAGGAAGAGATGCAGAAGGTCTTTGAGCGTATCGGGATCGGCAAGCAGGATGAGTTCGGTCAGCCCTACGAAGAGTGGTTTATCACCGACTACGAATGCCCGATCTATGGCGTTCAGAAGATGCTTGGCGAGTACGAGAGCCTTGATAAGCTCAACTACCTCGCCGCTTTGATTGACGAGCTTTCCCTGAGCGATCAGGAAAAGCTCGTTGCCATTATGGAAGCCGGTTGCGATGAGGTCAGCGACATTGACGATCTCATCAACCTGACGTTCAATCTGGACTGCTACGACATCATGCCCGGTATCAACGACGAATCCGATCTCGGCTATTATTACGCCCACGAAGCCGGTATTTACTCTGAAAAGGATCTCGGTCCTCTGGCAAACTACATCGACTATGAACGCTATGGGCGCGACATTGCGATGGATGAGCAGGGACGTTTCACCGATGAGGGCTATGTCCGCGTTGCAAGCGAGAGGTGGGACAGGCAGTTTGACGGGGAGCTTGACGATATTCCCGACGAATACCGGATTACCGGCTCAGGTGAAGCCGCCGAGCATGACAGCACCATCGCTGTTCTTATCGTCGAGCCGGGAAAGGAGCCTTATGTGAAGGAGATTGACTCCGGTCTGGAGTCCTTGCAGCATGAGATCGGCGGCTACATCGAGGCAATTTATCCCTACGAGGACCCGGTTGCCTTAGTCTGCAACGAGGAAGGCAAGCTGGAAGGTCTGCCCTTGAACCGCGCCCTGCGTGATGAGGACGGTGACATCTACGATATTGTTGCCGGAACATTCATGGTAGTTGGCTTGACGGATGACAGCTTCGGCTCTCTGACCGTAGAGCAGATGCAGAAGTTCTCTGACCACTTCAAAGTGCCGGAGCAGTTTGTCAAGCTGGGCGATAAGATTGTGGCGATCCCCATGATCTCGCAGGAACAGCAGAAGCAGGAGAGCATCGAGCAGAAGGACTTTGAGATGAACGCCGATACCTCCGGTCTGACGGTTGCCGGTCACATCGGGACGTGGCACACCATTGACCGGCACGAGGTCGGCGGTCACAGCTTTTACCTGATGGAGCATGACACCTACGGCGATGAGGCGGCTTGCATCATCGTCGATGAACGCGGCAAGCTCGTCCTTGATGATGTCTACAACGGCTTTGACGATGACACGCTCCGCCTTCTCGACCTTGAGGTCAAGGAAGTGCCGGAGATGCCCGATCCTGCGCTCTCCGTTCAGAATATGAAGGACTATGGCTACGCATGGGCTGGCGTTCTTCCCGCCGGTCAGGACGCGGCTGAGAAGGCTTTGGAGAAGGGCTGCGAGGTTTACCGTCTCTATTCGGATAACACCGAGGGCTTGTGCGTGGATGCCAAGGAGATTGCCGATCATGCGGCAAAGGGCGGAATGCTCGGTATCAGCAAGGAAAGCTGGATGGCGGCACTTGAGAAGGAAAACTACCTCAAGGCAGCAGAGATGTCGATGGAGGATGACTACGGCATGATTGACGGGATTATCAACAACGGTCCGAAGGAAGACAAGACCGCAGAGGTCAAAGCCCCCGAAAGGGGCGAAAAGTCCTCCATCATGGACAGGCTCAAGTCCGCAAAGGCTGAAAAGCAGAAGGAGTGCTGCCCTCCCAAAAAGCACAAAGGAGAGCTTGACTTATGAGCAGAAGTCAGAAATGGCGGCAGGAGTGGTCATTCTTCATCGGGGATAGCGGACGCCGGAAGTATAACCGCTTCTGTGTCCGCTGCGTCCATAGCTGCAAGCAGAGCTTCCGTGCGGATCTCATCGCCTGTCCGCACTTCTCCCGGAAGGGGGCGCAGAGTAGACAATTAGGGGTTGAAAAAGCCTATGATTGCAAGCCTCAGAGCGACGCAAATTGACCAACCTAAGTGATTGTATTCCCTGCGCGGTTTCATCCTTAGCGCGGAAATAAGTGTCGATTTCGGCACTTGTTTGAATGCCCGGAAAACGAATCAAGAGCCTCTGTCGATGCCCGTTTGGGTGTCGGCAGAGGCTCTTTTTTTGTGTCTTTTCCTTGAATTTTACCGCAAAATCATTCGCTAATCCATAGTAACACCATTAGCGTTTCTGTATCACTATGGTTCTAATCCATATAATATTCATGAGCGATTTAGAAAAGGAACAGGTAAACGCCCATGATTGATAAACGAATAGGAAAGCGCGTTAAGCAAGCCCGTGAGCGTCTTGGTATTACACAAGAGGATCTTGCAGAAAAGACCGGCTTAACCACAAATTATATTTCCACCGTCGAGAGAGGGATGTCATTTCCGCGTTGCGAGAAGCTGATTATTTTGCTCAATGGCTTGGAGACATCCGCTGATTCAATTTTCTGCGATGTCTTAGAGCATAGCGGAGAGGCAAAAGCCTCAGAACTCTCAAAGAAAATTGCTGATCTTCCTCCCGAAGCGCAAAAGCGTATTTTGCAAATGGTTGAGTTGATGATCCAGCAAGAGAAGGATAACATGAAGTAAGCTCATTGAAGGCTGCGTGATTTTTCACGCAGTTTTTTCTTTTGCCGACTTATTTCTACAAATTTCTTGATTTTCTATGCTATAATCTATGTATAAGCGATTTAGAAACACATGCTAATACATATAAGGAGATCAAGAATATGAAAAGTTGTGCCTTCACCGGACACCGACCTCAAAATTTACCCTTTGGCTTTCGTGAGGATGATGAACGCTGCACTGCGCTCAAAGAAACCCTAAAAAAACAAATTATCTCTTTGATTACAGATGAAAATGTCACCCACTTTATCTCTGGCATGGCTCTCGGCGTTGATATGTACGCCGCCGAAATCGTTCTGGAACTGAAGAAGACTTATCCAGGCATTACGCTTGAGAGTGCTATACCGTGCGAAACACAGGCAGCCAAGTGGAATGCAGCAATGCGCGAAAGGTACTATGGCATTGCCGCTCAATGTGATAAAGAAACGCTTCTTCAAACGCACTATACTCCTGACTGCATGGACAAGCGCAATCGGTACATGGTAGATCACGCTGATTACATCATTGCAGTATGGGACGGCAAGCCCAGCGGTACAGGCAAGACAGTGATGTACGCCCAAAGCAAGGGGAAGGTAATCATCAAAGTCAATCCGGCAACACTCACGGTTGAACGGTTATAAATGCCCAAAAACGCCTCCGCAAATCAATCCTTGCTTAAATCGCAAAAATCATTTCTAAAATACAAACGCAGTACACTATTCCGCGATTGTGGAATCCGTGTACTGCGTTCATTTTTTTGTGCAGCCTTTCACGGCTCAAGAAGAAGTCACTCTGTTTCGGAAAGTCGAATAGTGCCTCCTATGAACAGCGCATTGAGTCAATGAATTTGAATCGCTGGAAACGGTTATTCGTTTCTGCTGCACTGCAAACGCCGAGTTAGAACTGAATAAGATTACAGTAGATCGTTCAGTAGATTCATACACTTGACCTTCTGTTGGAGGTTTGCACTTCCGTAGACATTCAGTGTAAAGGACACATTCTTATGACCGAGAATTTCAGAGAGCGACTTTATATCAAACTCCGGTATCTCAATCGCCCTGACCGCGAATGTATGTCGGATCTCATGGAACTTCACCTTCTCCAATCCATTCCGTTTCAGGAAACGGGTGAAGAACTGTCGATAAGTACGAGGCTCTGTCGGCTTTGTTTTGCCGGTCAAGAAGTAGTGGTTAGGGTTATCCGTGTAGAACTTCTTGATAATGTTCATCAGAAGAGACGGAACAGGGATCGTCCTTGCAGAAGTTTTCGTTTTGGGCGGTCCGATGTGAAGATAGGACTCGCCCTTCTTTTTGTCATAGATGCGCTGGACAGTCTTATTGATGCTGATGGTCTTATCTGTCAACGAGATGTCCTTCATCTGCAATCCGCAGAGTTCTCCAATGCGTACTCCGGTAAAGAGTGCAATGAGAATGCCAGCAGTCTTCCTGTTCAAGTTCATGTAGATACACTGAATCAGAGCTTGCTCCTGATCCTTTGAAAGAGAAACTACCTTCTTAATGCCAAGTTCCTTCGGGTACTCGACGAGATCCCAGTTCAGCAGTGGAATTGCCCTTTCTTTGTACGCAAACTCCATTGAAAGTCTGAGAACGAGGATCACATCCCGGATGGTCTTTACCGTTAGCCCTCCGGTCTTGTCCAACCTACCGGCATCATGGAGGTACGAAATGTAGCTCTGGATGTCCGTTTCGGTGATGCTGCCGATCTTACGCTTGCCGAAGTATGGAATTAGATGATTTTCGGCAATCAGAGTAAAGCTGGCATGGGTTGACGGCGTGATCATTGGCTGCTTTTGATTTAGCCAAGTGTTCACAAGCGTCTTGAATTGTGTATTGTTAGTCATATTGACCACCTCCACGAACATTATCCGTTGGAGGGATAATCAGGGCAGTATATTCCTCAAGTAACGGTCTTGAGAAGCGCCCGAAACTCCGGTTTCCGGGCTTCGATGAACAGTACAAACAGTGCCGCATTGGTGACATCTATGCAGAGCGAAGTCAGCGTGGAGCATCCGACATGGAATTACTGTCTGTTACAATGAACGATGGTGTCAAGCCCCGTTCCGAGATTGAAGGCAAGGACAATTCCAGCGAAGACAAAAGCAATTATAAGATCGTCCGCAAGGGTGATATGGTTTACAATTCCATGCGAATGTGGCAAGGCGCAAATGGTATTTCTCCGTGCGACGGTATTGTGAGTCCAGCATATACCGTTCTTATGCCCAAGCAAGAGATCAACAATGGATATTTTGCAGCACTCTTCAAAAGCACGAACCTGATCAATGAGTTCAGAAAGAACTCTCAAGGTATGACATCGGACACATGGAATTTGAAATATCCTCAGATAGAAACGATAAAGGTGCAAATTCCCTCTGTTTCTGAGCAGGACAAAGTATCAGCACTGTTCAGCGTCCTTGATGCAAGAATAGTCGCACAAGCTCAGTTGGTAGAATCCCTCAAGAAGTATAAAAGAGGATTATTAAACAAGGTTTTCTCAAACACTGACGAAAAGATATATCCAACGGTATACTTATCCGAAGTTGCAGATTTCTTGCAAGGACTCACTTATAGTCCGAGTGATGTTGCAAATGCAGGGCATCTTGTTTTGAGATCATCCAACATTCAAAATGGTACTCTTTCCTTTGATGACTGTGTTTATGTGGACAAATCAATACCTGAGAGTTTACAAGTCAAATGTGCAGATGTCATTATGTGTGTGCGAAATGGCAGTAAAAGTCTTGTCGGAAAAACTGCTTTGATTCCAATTGATTTGCCCAAGACAACATGGGGGGCATTTATGATGATTGTCCGGAGCAAACTAAATGACACATATATTTTTCACTATTTGAACAGTCAGATGTTCTTTTCTCAAGTCTTCAAAGATACGGGAACGGCAACGATCAACCAGATAACCAAAGGAATCCTGAACGAATGCAGGTTGCCGCTTCCGCCCGTAGAGGAAAGAAAGAAAATCTCAAAAATGCTTTCTACCTTTGATGCCAAAATCTATAATGCTGAACGAACCTTATATGCACTGATGGAAACAAGGAAAGCCCTTCTGCAACAACTATTCATATAAAAAGCTGTTGCAGTAATGCCTTGCGATGAACTTGCAATAGTTCAAGTTCTCTAATGCTCTGATCAATTCTGGCTGTAATTGCGTCGAAGGTTTCAATCAGTTTCTTTTGTGAGATCAAATCAGGGTATGTAATCTCAATCTTAGAGATTTCAGTCGCTTGAACATGAACAATGGACTTGCCTTGGGCAACACGAGCAATTCTGTCATTAACTACATGGTTTAGAATGTAGCTCATAATTCGCCCATCTACTTGAGTGCAACGATAAATATTAAGATCACCAGCAAGAATGATGTCCGGGAGCATTACACACGATGCGGTCGATATTTCCTCCGGCGTTTCGCCAGAGGTGGGGATTATCACATCACCGATTTGGCTGTAATACTGTTTATCTACGGATGCTTGTGTTTTGCGTACCACCTTGGATATGACCTCGTTATAGGTTGTATAAAGTTCCCCATACAATATGAATGGCGTTCCATCGGATGAAATATCTGCCTTAGATAACGGTGCGCCCTTTATAAATGTCCCTATATTACCGATTTTGGCTGTTGTCCATTCGACATTCTTGAGCTTGCAGTGTTTGGGTGATAGTAGAGTGCGAACGACACCTCTTTTATACTTCTGATCAAGCAAGCAGAATGGAGCCATATGACCGACAAAATCCCTTGCAGTAGCGGAATATCTCTGCTACCGCAAGGGATTTACCTTTGCTACAAGCCAGTATTCGGTTGCTGAAATAGCCCTCAAGTAACGGTCTTGAGAAGCGTCCGAAACTCCGGTTTCCGGGCTTCGATGATCCGTGGAAAGCTGAGAAACTTTCAGATTTTGCAGAGCGTGTCACACGGAAGAATTCCAATAACGAAACGAGTCTGCCTCTCACAATTTCGTCCAAAGATGGGCTTGTGGATCAGATTAGCTACTTCAACAAGACCGTAGCCAGCAAAGACATGAGTGGCTATTATCTCTTGAAGAATGGTGAATACGCCTACAACAAGAGTTATTCGGTCGGGTACGATTTTGGCTCCGTTAAGCGTCTTGACCGCTACGATATGGGTGCGCTTTCTACACTCTACATCTGCTTTGCACTCAAGAAACACGATTCTGATTTTATAAAAGCCTACTTCGATTCGCTCAAATGGTATCGTGAGATTTACATGATCTCTGCCGAAGGAGCAAGAAATCACGGGCTTTTGAATGTGCCAACTGATGAGTTCTTTGACGCAAAACATTACATTCCGCAGGATTTAGCGGAGCAGCGAAAAATCGCAAACTTCATGATTGCGTTAGAGCGTCGAATAGAGGCGCAGCAGTCCCTCGTTGATAACCTCAAGAAGTATAAAAGAGGATTGCTTTCTCAACTGATTGCACAGAAGAAAGCGTTTGATACTTCCGGAGAGTGGAAAACGGTTAAGCTCGGTCACATATTCAAAGAAAGGACAGAACGAGCAAAAGGAAATGAGACTCTGTTGGCGGTAACAATCAGCAACGGTGTGCAACGGAGAGACGAAATTGATCTGAAAGATAACTCAAGCGATGACAAGAGCAATTACAAATGTGTTTATATAGGGGATATTGCATACAACACCATGCGAATGTGGCAAGGCGCGAGTGGAGTATCTCCATATAACGGAATTGTGAGTCCAGCCTATACAATAGTTACGCCAATCCGACCAGATCTGCATAACATGACATTCTGGGCATACTACTTCAAATATAGTCCACTGGTGCAGACATTCCAAAAGTATTCACAGGGACTTACATCTGACACATGGAATCTAAAGTTTCCTCAGTTTTCGGAGATCGCTGTTACTATGCCTCCTATATCTGAACAGGATAAAATTGCTGAATGCTTGTCCGTTTTTGATGAACATTGCAAATGTGAGGATGAAAAGCTGCAAGCACTGTTACAGGTTCGGACATCGCTATTGCAACAACTTTTTATATAAAGAGTTGCTGCATCAAGCCAACGCGAATCTGCAACAATCGTTTATATTCAAACTCAGCAATCTTGATTCTATTGTCAATAGAAGAGATGAGTGCAGAAATATGGCGTTGTTCTTCAATAGACGGCACAGGGACTTTAATATGCCAAAATGTGTTCATATTTATTGATTTGCCATCGCGTATTCCTTCGACAGAAATGCGAAGTTTGCTGTTGATGAACCAGTAAGATCTAAAGAAAGTATAGAAGAACAACGGAATAATTTCATTCCTTGCTCTCAAAATCGTATATGCGGGACTTACAACGCCCTCTTCGTTCACAATTTCCAGCCCACCCTCAAACGAGCGTAAATGAAGTATAAAGTCATTTGGCAATACTCGCTTGTAAGACGAAATCGTTGATTTATCGTAAGCAATTCTTCTATCTACACTGTCACGGGGCATTGTACCTTCTCCCTGCACAATGGTTAAGACAATTTTGTCTGAATATCCCTTATCAGAGATTGGCATAAATAGCTCAGATATTTCCAACTCTGCCCATGTTTGCGGATATGAAAAATTTAGCTTTCTGCTGAATATCCCATCAACGACACCTCTTTTATACTTCTTGAGGGCGACTACTAATGTGCGCTGATTTTCTATCCGTGTGTTCAAGCACTCCAAAAAGGCGGCAATCTTGTCCTGCTCATCTTTACACGGCAAATCGAATTTTGCAGCCTTCAAAGCCGCAAATGAGAGAACTACCTGACTTGTGCCAACTGCAAGTACTGACAGCTTTTTCTTTACACGCGGTGATGAATTAAGAAACTCTGCCATGAAGGTGCTATTTGCATTAGTAAATCTGAATACTGGATAAAACTTACTTACGATAGCCTTTTCACTTATGGTATTGATGTTAAATGCAAACTTCCCGTCATCGCTTCTGTTTCGATATGTGCAGTAACCAAAAGGTATAATGTTATACCCGTCTGTATCATGCCGCTGTTTAGAACCAAAATGATCTTCTTGTCTTTGAAGGCCTTCGCGAGAGGATGTTAAAACTTCATAGTCATGTTCTCCGTACACCTTTTCTGAGTATGGCTCGATAATGCAGTCAAGAGAAGTCTGTCTCCAACAAGGGAAATGCGATCCATCTGTGTTTCTAAATGCTAATCTCGGACGCTTCTCAAGACCGTTACTTGAGGATACATTTGCCATAATTATTTGCCCTCCACATCAAAGGGAAAATCAAGTCCCAGCTCATCGAAAAACGGTTTCAGTTGTGCGTCGATGCCTTTGATCTCAGCCTGAATATTGCGGATTTCTGCTGCAACAGCATTGAGATCAATTTCCTCTTCCGGCTCAAAGGTATCAACATAGCGAGGAATGTTCAGATTGAATCCGTTCTCTTCAATCTCCTGCATAGTGGCAACATGGGCGTACTTATCGACATCCACACGATGCTCGTAGGTTTCGACGATCTTATCAATGTCGCACTCACGGAGGATATTCTGATTCTTTCCGGCTTCAAAGTCGTTGGACGCATCAATGAAGAGGATGTTATCAGAGTTGCCGTTGCGCTCCCTCTTGAGTACAAGAACGCATACCGGAATGCCCGTACCAAAGAAGAGGTTGGCAGGAAGACCGATAACAGCGTCCAGCACATTCAGCTTTTGGATCAGGTGCTTACGGATCACTTCTTCGGCTGCGCCACGGAACAGAACGCCGTGAGGCAGCAGGACAACGGCTCGTCCGTCTTCATCCATGTGGTAAACCATGTGCTGCACAAAAGCAAAGTCAGCCTTGCTCTTAGGCGCAAGTTTGCCGTATTCATTGAAACGCTCGTCCTCCATGAAGTGCATATCAGCAGACCAATTTGCAGAATACGGAGGATTTGCAACCTGAACACGGAACTTCATATCTCCGAAGTAGTCATGCTCAAGCGTATCGCCATTGTAGATATTGAAGTTACGATACGGGATGCCGCGAAGGATCATGTTCATTCGGGCAAGGTTATAGGTGGTCGAGGTCAATTCCTGACCGTAGTAGTTACGCACATTTGCATAGTTCTTGAGGCGTAGAAGCAGAGAGCCGGAACCGCAAGTCGGATCGGCTGCGTCCTTAACATCGGTCAAGCCAAGACAAGCAAGGCGGCACAGCAGTTCGGCAGGACCCGAAGGCGTATAGAACTCACCGGCTTTCTTACCGGCTGTGGCAGCGAACTGACCGATCAGATACTCGTAGGCATTACCCAACACATCAATCTTCGTGTCATCCACGCTGAAATTGATCTCGTCCAGCGAAGCAATGATTTTCGCCATGACAGCACTTCTATCTTTAACGGTATGCCCCAGCTTCGTAGAATCAAGCTGCATATCGGAGAACAATCCGTCAAAGTCTTCCTGCGAATCGTTGCCGATAGTGGATTCCATCAGAGCGTTGATTGCTTTCTGCAAGAACTCAATGTCGAAGGAACGGTTCTCAACCATCTTGACCATCTTGCGGAACAAATACTCCGGTTCGATGATGTAGCCGAGGTCACGCAGAGCTTCTTCTACGATGGCAGCCTTGTATTCTTCGTCATTCCAAGCATCCTCGTAGCTGATATTATCGTCTTTGAGAAGATTAACCATGTACTTCTCGGTCTTGTCGGAGAGGTAGTAATAGAAGATCATGCCCAAGATATAGTTCTTGAACTCGTATGCCTCCATGTTACCTCTCAGGGCATTTGCCATCGCCCATAGTTTGTTGCAAAGCTCTTTCTGGTGAGCCTGAATAGAATTATCCATTGTTCTCTCTCCTTATTGGTATTTCTCAGTGTGCTGCCGGATAAATTCGACGATCCGGTTGACCAAAGACCTCTTCTTGAGCAGCGGCATCGGCTTCTCAATACGGTCACGGATGTTTCCTGCATCCATTGTGCCGGAGAACTCATACTCAGAAATGATGTCCGTCAGCATGGAGGAATCAATATCCTCAGTCTTTGCGAAAGCAACGATCTCTTCTCGTTTTGCTTCATTTTCAAAGTCGTTGTATGCAGCGTCAATCTCATCTGCACTTTCAAGTCCAACAACGACACGATCCAAGAACGCTTGAAGAATTTCAACCTTGCGAAGCAACTGCGGGTTATCCGTCCTGCTCAATTCTTCCTTGATGTGCTTGATGTCGTAGTCTTTCTGCTTCTTGTCATCAAAGTGGATGTTGCGGATCAAGTTCATGATATAGGCAACATTGATACGGTCACTCTCCATGATCTCAATGCAGAAGTCCACATCATTCAGGACAGATACGACTTCTCGATCAGTTTTTTGCCGGGAGTAAAGCATCAGATACTTGCTCTTGTAGTCCTGATACTCCTGCTCGGACATGATGAGCGCATCTTGATCAAAGCTGAACTCAATGAATGTCTGCAAAGATTGGAGGTATTTTGTCAGCTCACGGAAAGTGATGACAAACTTCTTCTGGTCATCCTCGCTCTGCATGGTATCGACGGACTCAGGGTAGAGTGCCACTTCCTTGAGCTTCATAACCATTTCATTGAACTTCTCAACAAAATATTGATAGCCCGGAACGACAATGCCGGAGGTGTCCTGGCTCTTGGAGAAGAGCGTCAGCGCATCATCTGTCCGTTTCTTGAGGTTGCGGTAGCAGATGATGATACCAAACGGTTTGGTTTCTTTCTCGACACGGTTCGTGCGAGAATAGGCTTGCAGCAGATCATGGTACTTCAAATCCTTGTCCACATACAGCACAGAGAGCTGCTTGCTGTCAAAACCGGTCAGGAACATATTTACGACAATGAGAATGTCCAGAGACTTCGTTTTCTTGCCTTTGACACGATCTGAAATATCCTTGTGATATGCAGAGAAGGTGTCGGTAGAGAAATTCGTGCCGTACATCTCGTTATAGTCCTTGATGATACGCTCCAAGGCATCCCGGCTATGCTCGTCCTTGCCCTCAGCATCTTCGTTCTGCCCATAGGAAAAGATACCGCTGATGTTCAGATCGTGTTTGATCTTCTTGAAGATGTCATAATATTTGACAAGAGCTTCAATGGAGGAAACAGCAAAGATAGCCGTGTACTGACCATTTCTCGTTTTGGCTTTGTGGTTCTGGACGATGTGGTTTGCAATGAGGGACATTCTCTCATCCGACATATAGAGTTCGCCAACATCAATCGCGTCAGCCAATGTCGGATCGTCCCAGTCAAAATCGCCTTCCATCGTCTTTATGTACTCAATATGGAAACCGAGGACATTGTTATCGAAGATAGCATCCTTGATCAGATAGTTATGCAAACATTCCCCAAACAGCATTTCGGTGGTCTGTGTGATCTTGCCCTCCGTCTTTCCGTTCACTTCAAAACGGGGCGTACCGGTAAAGCCAAAGAACTGCGCTTTCTTGAAATGCCGAACAATATCCTTGTGCATATCTCCGAACTGGCTGCGGTGGCATTCATCAATGATGAAGACAACCTTTTCGTCACGGTATGCGTCCATTACCTTTTCGTATTGAGGACGCTTAACGGCATTTGCCATCTTCTGCATCGTCGTGACAATGAGCTGCCGGTTCTTATCCTTCATTTGCCGCACAAGAATGTCTGTGCGATCTGTGACATCAACAGAGCCAGCCTCAAACTTGTTAAACTCTTCGGTGGTCTGAGAGTCCAAGTCCTTACGGTCAACAAGGAAGATAACCTTCTTGATGTTCGGATTGGCTGCGAGGATTTGAGCTGTCTTAAAGGATGTCAGCGTCTTTCCTGCACCGGTGGTATGCCAGATATAGGCGTTGCGATTTGTGAGCGTAGCCTGCCTTATAAGGGCTTCTACGGCATACACCTGATAGGGGCGCATAACCATCAGAATCTTATCCGTATCGTTCAGGATGGTATAGCGTGTCAGCATCTTGATGATGTGATCCCTTGCCAGAAAAGAGATTGAGAAGTCCTTCAGGTTGGTAATACGGATGTTGTTGAAATCCGTCCAGAAGAAGGCGAGGCTATACATCAAGTCCCTGTCGGAGTTGGCAAAGTATTTGGTATCAACGCCGTTGGAGACAATGAAAAGCTGAATGAAGTGATATAGTCCGTTATAGGAGTGCTTCTTATAGCGCATGACCTGATTGACTGCTTCTCGAATGTCAATCCCCCTGCGCTTTAACTCGACCTGAATCAACGGCAAGCCATTCACAAGAATCGTTACATCATAGCGGTTGACATACTTGCCTACAACCGTTGTCTGATGTGTAACTTGGAAGATATTCTTGGTGTGATCCTGATCGAAGAAGGAAAGGTAAACCTTCGTCCCGTCCTCACGCTCAAGGACAAACTTGTCTCTCAGAATTTTTGCGCTCTGGAACACGGACTTTCCAAGCATGAGGTTAAAGATACGCTCCCACTCTTTATCGGTGATAGGCGTATCAAGTTTGGGCGCATTGAAGGCTTCAAACTGAACTTTGAAGTTCTCCACCAATGCGTCATAATCAGGAATATCGACTGTGCTGTATTCCTGCTTGTTTAGCTGCTCTATGAATTGTTGCTCAAGAGCCGCTTCGCTCTGGTATGCCATATCTTCATCTCCAATACTTGAGGATCATTTTTGGTTGCCAACCGATCCTCATTTTATTCTATCACGGCTACTGTCCGATATAACGGACTCATTTTCGTTTTATTTCCAATGTCACATCGCCATTATCCGCAATGGACATTTGCATCGTTTTCAAATACTTGTCCACAAACTGCTTCTGTTCCGAAGAACTCATTTCAATTCGAGTCGCTCTTAACGCCTCTGTGAACATCTCGTAGATATTCAGCCGCACCGCCTGATCTATGTAATGATACATCTCTTTGAACAGTGCGCCGATCTTAATATCCTCTGCATTGCCGGAGTAGAAGTCATCAATGTAGCAATAGAATATACCGGCATTGACAAGTGCGTTCTTCAAATCCGGTCCGCAGTTTTCGCGCTCTATCATGACAAGGAACCGAGCCTCCGGTAAAGAAGAAATCAGTCCCCAATAGTCGGAGTCGCTGGACACCAAAATAAAGGAATCCACATTGTTTTTGTAATGCTCCTGACAAGTTCGGGCAATCAGCATCACATCGACCAGAGACTTGTTCTGCTTTACCCGTTCGGTCATCATGTGTTCGACCGGGATGTGGGTAAAACTATCCAGAATACGCCAAGCAGATGCACTATGCACATCATCAAACAGGATGATGGATGCTATCTTCTGTGTGTACTGATAGTCAAGATTCTTGAGCGTAGCGCAGAGCTTGTACGGATCAGAGTTTTCACAATCTACCACTACGACAACCTTTTCGCTGCTACCAATAAACTCGTAGATGCTTCCTTTAATGTAACTTCCAGCATCAGAAACTTTACTGTACTCTGTAAAGTAGTCACCGTTCATTTGATAAAGCAGCGTCACGAATTTTTTATCGTTATAGAGCAGATTACCGACATCCTCCGGTTCCCAGTTTATATACATCTGGTAAGGATAAAAGAGCAAGTGAGCGTAATAAATATCTGCTGCTGCTTTTGTCCCTTCCTCTTTCAAGCCATCTGGCATGAGAAAGAGGTTTTTTACATACAGCCAATTCAGCCAAAGAGGAAATAGCTTCTTGCAATTATTGATCCGATCAGAAAGCAGCTTGTTTATCTCAACGATATGCTGACTTAGCTTCGTGCTGGACTTCTTTATAAAACTAATGCCATCCGCATTTAGTTGTTGAAGGCTATCCTGCGGCACATATTCCGGCATACTGCTGATTGAGAGATAACTAAACTTCATACGCTCGTTGATATGCTTGAAGTTTCTTTCAATCGCTGTCCTTATGATACACAAATGACGGATTATCCGTGCCGTTTTGTCTGCATCAAGTTTTTCGTATATCTCTATTTTGGGTGCTTCATGCTCATTATCAAAAATTCGTTTCGGAACACCAATCAAATATGCAACCTTAGAAACAATTTCATAGGTGCTGTCTCTGTAGGTGACTCGATCATCTGTGGGAAACGCCTCCGCTTCAACGAGGGCATTTTTCTCAGTCACAGCATTCTCAAGGACATCCATATATGCTCCTTTCGCTGAGGTATTTTTCTCTACCTATAACAAAATAGCTGCACGAAAACTCGGACCTACTTCTTGCCCGTTCGCACAGCTTCACATATATCTCCAATGTCACAATTCAAATAGTCGCAAATGCGCAGCAGAACAGAGAGAGCTACATCCTCGTTCTTATTGAGCTTACTCATCGTGCCAGGAGACAGCTCTATATCCTTGCGTAAAGTTGATTTTGGGATCTCTCTTTCGATGAGCATGACCCATAATTTCTTATAGCTTATCTTCATAAAAGCACCTCTCTCAAACGCTTATAGTGAGACTCATTATATTATACACCAAACGCTTCAAATTTTCAATACGATACTCCAAAAATTCAAAATATATTTCAAGTTCATGGAGCGCATTACGAAGAAGAAAGCCTGAGCCGATTTATTCATACGGCTCAGGCTTTGGTGGTTATTCCAACTCGCTACTTTTGGCTTTTTCATGCTCCTGTGAAAGCGTTGGACTGAGGAAATCATCGACATTTGCCTTCATGGTATCAATCACTTTAGCCTCTTTTTTGAGCCTTGCTCGTTCGTCGTAGAGACGCTGCTGCTCTTCCAAAAGGCGTTGCTGCTCGGCTTGCAGAGACTTCATACTTGGAAGTTTTTCACCATCTTGCATAGCAAGCAATGTACTCTTTGCTGCTTCAAAAACGACAAGCTCTGCCTCGTGCGCAGCTCGAAAACTCGGCTTGTTCTTCGTCTTTGAGTAGGCATCATAGACCGGCTTGAGCTTTTGATAGGTTGAGATATTCTTGATAAGCGGCTGCACCTTTCGGAGCTGCGCTTCAACGACTTTCAAGTCAGCGCCGGTACGCTCATAAGAACTATGAATGTCTTCGACTTTCTTTTCAAGATCGGCATATTGAAGCAGCTCGTTCTCAGTGAGGTAGTTTAGCGTTCTGGCGGCTTCTTTGAGGATCTTAATCTTCATAGAATGCTCAAAGCCCTTGCTGTCGATCTGCTTAATTCTGTTTTGAATATCGCTGATGAGAGAGATGTTCTTCCTACCGTTCTGCATCTGCCGTCTGCGGGCATTGCGTCCTTGAATGCGTTCCTTGATCCGGTCCTCGGTGTAGTTATCTCCGATGGTTTTTGCACGGGTGAAACGCTCTTGCCCTTCGGCACGGAAGGAGATGTATTTGCCGGTTTTGATTTCATATCCGGCGTCCTGCATCAGCTTCAAAAACTCATCGTAGTCCTTTGATGTGATCACACAGCGATCAATGGTCTGCTTGAGTTTTTGCTTCCAACTTGTACCGCGTTTGGCTTCGGTGTATTCCTTGTAGTCCATGCCTTTTCCCTGAGAGGGAGGAATAACTGACAGCCCGTGTTCAGCACATATCTCATCACTGAGATGCCGCATCTCACGATAGGTTTTCTTATTGCTTCGGTACGCATGGAAGTCTACATAGTTGACTGCGTTGAAGATAATGTGATTGTGGCAATGCTCCTTGTCGATGTGCGTTGCAATCACATACTCGTACTTTCCCTTGAGCCATTCGTCGGCAAACTGCTTACCGATTTCATGCGCTTGTTCCGGGCTGACTTCATCAACCGCAAAGGATTGAATCAGATGTCTGGCAATCACCTTTGGCATCTGCATTCCTTGTTGAACGGCAAGAGATCTTGTCCACTCAAATTCCTTCGCTGCGGCATCACTGGCAGCACATCCGTAGGAAGAGACATAGAGCTGGTCATCTGTTTTCTGCGGATCAAGAATGTATGCGAGAGCCTTGTTCACAGTTCCTCGGATTGGCTTGATTTTAGTAATCGCCATATCTCAGCCTGCCTTTCTTTCAGCTCTGCAACATCGTCCTCATAGAAGTGTCCTGTGGAGTTAATTCGGCGGCAAATGTGATTGATATTTGCCGCTGCACGAGATACTGCGGCGGCAAGTTTCTTCTGCTGCGTGTAGTCCACTTTGATGATGTAACCGTCAATCGCCATCTTGCGAAGATACGCTCCCATGTTCTTTGTACCAAGCTGTTTCATCTTTCCTTTGATAATCCGCTTCTCGTCATCTGAAACAAAGAAGAGTATCTGATTTGGTCGTGTTCTGTTTGCCATAAGCGGTTTGTCCTTTCGTAAAGATAGAGGGTTTGGGAGACATCCCAACAAGCATTTTCGGGATTAAGGGGAGGGTTTCCTTAATCCAAAATCGCCGTGTGTATATACACCGGCTGTGCTTGCTAATCTCCCAAAATCGTATTCCCCGAAGATTCCTCCGTGAAATGTCCCTTCACTTTACAACGGACGCAATAAGAGCGTTTGTTGAGTACCGGATTTCAAAAAAGTCAAAAAATCATTGGATTTCCCATGTGAAAGCCACGGTGTCCGACACTTCAATATCGTCCGGCTCGATCTCTGGCGCGGAGCATTTACTCATCGCCATAAGAGGCTGAATGCAGTCTTCGACCTCATAGCTTGTTCTGGAATACACATTGAGTTCGCCCCAGTTGTAGTCAATATTAAGTAGTTGCCCAAGCGTACTGCCTGATGCTTTGCAAAGAATCTCCGCCTTCGCTCTGGCATTCTCCGTCGCGCTGATTAGCAGCTCATCGCTGACCGCTGACGGGTTTCTTACAGTGAATACAATACTGAGTTCCGGCTTTGCACCGCAATCCGCAATCGCAGAAATGACCTTTGCAAGCTGTTTGCTGTCAAAGTCAAATGCAAGTTTCAAGCGATAGCTGCAAGCATATCCGACAAACTCTCGCTTGTAATTTCCTTGCCGATCCTTGACGTTCTCGTACCTTGTCTGGACATCAAAGCTCGTGGTTTTCAAGTCTTCTTTGCGATACCCAACGCAGACCGCGGCACCTTGCAGTCTTTCGATTCTCTCGGCAGCTTCCGACATTGCACGGTCATAGGTTTTAGATAAGGTTTCAATGTTCAAGGAGAGGATGATGTAATCCGGTCTTGCGGAGACTTTGCCTGTCCCTTTTACGGTGATCGTTCTCATTGCTTTCTCCCGTCCTTTCTGGAATTAAAGTCCTCATCAATACGCTTTTTCCAATTCGTTCCCAGTGGTACGCTGCATCGGACAGCAGAAACCGCTTCGCTCAGAACTTCATAGTTGAGCTGCGTTCCCTCATGGTCAGAGTGGTAGTTGACCGCTCGGTCTGCACCAATTCCGAAATGCCTTGCCGTTTCAACTGCGTCGATGTTTGCACCGAGGAACAAAAACTCCCAGCCATACTTTTCCTTCTGACGCTCAATCATTTTCTTGACCTTCTCGCTGTCATAACGGCGGCTTGCATTCTCCATGCCGTCCGTTGTGATGATGAACAGAGTATGTTCAGGGACATCTTCATTTCTTGCGTACTTGTGGACATTTCCAATGTGATGAATTGCTCCGCCGATAGCATCCAAAAGGGCGGTGCAGCCGTGAACGGAATAGTCCTTGTCGGTCATCGGCTCGACTCTCTGAACCGGTATGCGGTCATGAATAACCTCGCTCATGTTGTCAAAGAGGACGGTAGAGATCAATGCCTCGCCATTCTCCCTTTTCTGCTTTTCAATCATGGAGTTGAAGCCTCCGATGGTGTCTGCTTCCAGCCCGCTCATAGAACCGCTGCGATCAAGGATGAATACGATCTCCGTCAAGTTCTTTCTCATGTTCAGTACCTCCGTATATAAAAAATATGACTGCTTGGCGTCTCACCTTACAGTCATATTGTACTTCGGTATTCACTTCATTTGGTCGCATGGCAAGCGACATTATTCCAGCGATGAGAACAGCTCTCCGTCAATACTTAGAACGTCATCCATCGGAATCCTTGTGCCGTCCCGCATGGTGATTCGCCGCTCAAAATCATCGATCTTTTTGACTGCGCCGACTGCTGATACATATTTTCCGCCAGCCTTCCGCTCATCGGGCTGGAAGTAGGTGATGGTGACCTCCGGTGCATCATCAAGGGCGTCCATGAGAAGCTGATACTTCATGTCCAATGCAGTCAATGCTTCCTCGTCAAGCTCGATCTTATCATCGGTTAGACGCCCGGTTTCTTTGATGGCAGCATCGTAGCCGGTGAGTGCTGCGAAGGGAGCGAACTGCGCCGCACGATCTGACATTGGCATCTGTGGCCGCGTCTTGGAGACGTGGTGAGGACGCCCCATAATCTCATCATATTTGCTTTTCATGTGCATCCCACATCTCCTTTTACAGTCAAATAATAGTTACAGCGCTGCCTTTTTCCACTTCCTGATCTTCGTTCTAAATGTTCCAAAGGGAGCAACGGTATTGACGTGAATAAACTTGTAAACCTCCCATACCGCTGTTTTGGTAGCATCATCTGCCCACTTTCTCATGTGCGGTTGAAATAACTCTTCTTCACTCATAGAATCAATCATTGTCTGGATAGAAGTAACGTTTCCTTTTAACTGATCCTTCAATTCCACCAAGGATGAATGAGAGTATGTATCTGTGAACCATTGGTATAGATCGCCCAGCTGATTCCACCTAAACAGTTCTGATGGTGTTTTCACTTCAACTCCGCGCTTCTCGTCATTTTCCCATTTTAGAAGCAGCGTTGTCCAACCGATCTGATAAGCAAGATTCTCAGCCGGTGTTCTGTCCACCTCGGCTACTCTTATATCTTTTAGGGCTTCCGGAATAGAATCAAATTCAGCAATGTACTTTTCAAAGCCTTTGCTGATTTCGGCTTTTAATTCCTCTTTATCCTTGTATGTTCTCAAAATATTTTCTCCTTGAAATTGAATTGCTGTTCACGCCTTATGCCCGCCGATCTGAGCATTTCGGTCCTTTGCGGTTGCGCCTTCTTCAAGATTCATCGCCTTGAGGATCGCGTTCTTTCCGTACTTCTTCTTGATGGCGAGAGCAGCCTTCTGAATTTTTCGTTCCCGTTCCAAGGCAGCGTCTTCGGCTTTCCGCTTTTCCTCTTCGGCGGCATAGTCAGTGAAGAGGTCAAGCTGGACAGCACCGTCATTTTTCTTCGGTGCGTCCGCTTCCGGCAGGACGTGATTTGCCACAACATACATACGACGGACAAGCAGATTCTTGTCCACGATCCGGTCAAACAGCTCTGACACAGCACACATTATTTTGCGGGTAGAGGATGTGTGACCGTCGAGGTTAATAGAGCCGTGCGCCTGTTTGGGAATCTCCCGACCGTAGGGGTCTTTCTCCACCGCGCCGTGATACCTTGCCCGCCGCGCCGGGTCGGTCAGGTTCTCAATGTCATAGCCAACAGTGAGAACCATCTGGTCGGTGACAAGCCCCTTGTCCACCAAGTCCAACACGAGCAAGTCCGTCATTTCCCGGACAACCAGCTTTGCTTTCTCCGGCTCATAAGGGCAGTGCAAAACCTGACCGGAGCTGAGGCTGTTGGAGCTGGGACGATAGGCTTTAATTGCTTCAATGGTAGTCGGTTCCCAGCCCCACGCATGGTCGATGAGCAATTCCGCGTTCTTTCCGAACAGCTTGTAAAGCAAGTCCTCGTTCCGCTCGGAACAGAGGGCAACATCGCCCATGGTGAACATTCCATTCTGTTCAAGTTTCTTGGCAATGCCTCGACCTACGCGCCAGAAGTCCGTGAGGGGCTGATGCGTCCAAAGCTCACGCCGGAACTTCATCTCATCCAGCTCTGCAATGCGGACGCCGTTCTTGTCGGCGGGGATGTGCTTCGCCACAATGTCCATTGCCACTTTGCAGAGAAAGAGGTTTGTGCCGATCCCTGCGGTTGCGGTAATGCCGGTTGTCTCAAGCACGTCGAGAATAATCTTCATAGCGAGGTCATGCGCCGAGAGCTTGTAGGTGTTCAGGTAGTCCGTCACGTCCATGAACACCTCGTCGATGGAGTAGACTACGATGTCCTCCGGTGCGATATACTTGAGATAGACCTGATAGATGCGGGTGCTGTACTCCATGTAGTACGCCATCCGGGGCGGTGCAATGATGAAGTCAATCGCCAGAGACGGGTTTGCTTGAAGCTCCGAGAAGAAGTGCGATGTGCCGTCCAGCCTGTGTCCCGGCGCGTCGTGCTGCCGTCCGGCATTCGCTTCCTTCACGCGCTGCTTGACCTCGAATAGCCGTCCGCGTCCGGAGATACCGTAGCTTTTGAGGGAGGGTGTAACGGCAAGGCAGATGGTCTTATCCGTCCGGCTTTCGTCTGCAACGACGAGGTTTGTGTCCAGAGGATCTAAGCCGCGCTCCCTGCACTCCACGGAGGCGTAGAAGGATTTCAGGTCGATTGCGATGTAGGTGTGTTGTTTCATCTTCTAAGCCTCCTGTTAGTCAGATTAGGCACCTATGAGGCTCTGGTCAAAGGCAAACAAAGCCTCATTGATTTCAAAGACGTTATAGTTCCCATGCTCCACGAAATACTCCACGATGATGTCAAACTTGTTGGAGTGGGAGAGTGCAAAGCCCGCCTTCATGAGCATATCCTTCATTTCCACAAGCGGCAGCTCAAGGGCGATGGCAAATGCAATGACGGTAGGCTTGCTCGGCTTGTAGAGCTTGTCACTGCGGATCTTCGAGAAGAGTTTCCGGTCAATATTTGCCTTCTTGTAGCACTGTGCATCCGTCATGCCGCGTTCGTCAATCTTCCGCAGCAGCATCTCGGAAAAGCTCTCATCGATCTGTTCCAGTGCATCGTCGAGAGTTGCCGCCTTTTTAGGAGCAGCCGCCACAGAGACAGGAGGGATGAGCTGTTCGATTGCATCTTCATCACAAACGGATGACTCGCAAGGCATGGGTTCTTCCATCCGGAAGGCACTCATTCTGCGCAGCCGCTCAGAACGAGGATCGGTATGCTCATCCACATAGCGGTCGTCTATGTACGCTGCAATGTCGGCAAACAGCTTGCCGCTGATCTGATAGGCTTTGCGGTCGAAAATGACGATGTACACCGTCATTTCGTTTTCAAGAAGAAAGCTGCTGATGGTGTCAATCGCAACCTTGAGGGCCTGATCCTTCGGATAGCCAAAAATGCCGGAGGAAATCAGCGGGGACGCAACCGACTCGCATCCGTATTCCTTCGCCAGCATGAGCGAAGTCCGATAGCAGGAGATCAGCAGTTCACGCTCACCATGCCGCCCGTCATACCAGCGCGGACCGACTGCGTGAATGACATATTTGCAGGGCAGCTTGTAGCCCTTCGTGATTTTTGCGCTCCCGGTTTTGCAGCCGTGGAGCGTTTCACATTCCGTCAGCAGCTCCGGTCCTGCAGCACGATGAATGCAGCCATCCACGCCGCCACCACCCAGCAGCGACTCGTTGGCAGCGTTGACGATGGCGTCCACCTTCATTTTTGTGATGTCATTTCTGACGATTTGAAGCGGCATGATCAAGCCCTCCCATTCGGTTACTTCGCGCCAGTCAGCAGTTTGTCCAGCGGGATTCTTTCCGGGTATTTTCCTTCGGTCAGGATGTCATATAAATACCTGTTATCCAGAATCATATCATCCCGGATAAGCTGCCAGTTTGCCTTTTTCCTGAAAAACACCTTGAAGATCAGAAAGTTCATGATCGCCCCAATTACCGGCGTGGTCATGCCGAAAGCCTCAGTGTGAGAGAAATGGCATCCTGTTTCAGTTCTTTTTCCTTCAAAGGTGATGAACGCCGTTTTCTTGTCGCTCCGGAATACAATGCGGAAGTGGTTCTCATCCTGTTCGCATTCCGTAATTGTGCCGGTCACATCGTAGTCCAGCCCCATGACGATCTCGCGGAAGCGGATCTTGCTTCCTGCGTTATAGTTTCCGTTATAGAGATTGCATTCGATGTGGTAGGGACTCCATTTCACAAACTCTTCCTCAAAGTTAGCAGTCCATGCCTTTAATTTTTCATAGGAAGCCGGAATCTCTATCTGCTCTGTAAGAACAATCATTGTCAGTTTCTCCTATTCTGTCAAAGCGGCATCGGTGTCCGGGCGATCAGAATGACCGCCAGAATCGCGCCCACAAATGCCGCAGCCCCTATGACCGCCAACAACTTTTTGCTGAGTTTCTTCTTTGCTGCCTTGCCAATCAGCGCAGCGCAAGCCATGCAGACAGCCGCAGCAACAAGCGCAATGCCCAGCGTTTCCCATAGCCAAGAAAGTTCATGTAGGATTTTCATGCGATCATCATCTCCTGTTCGTTAAACTGGAATTTTCAAATTAGTCTTTGCAAATAACCTTTGAATCTTCACCATCAATTACAATTCCCTGACGGTTGTTAATTGGGCATAGATTCAAATCCGAAAACTCAGTCATTATTTTCTCGGTAACTTTCTTAA
>OGXN01000615.1_pt1 | contig 43369 bp, 47 predicted proteins | sample 1576281 | NCBI WGS metagenome assembly OGXN01 (sample SAMEA3541494, study PRJEB24748) | human gut metagenome | biome: human gut; feature: human-associated habitat; material: faeces | place: China | collected 2012
AGCGAACTTCGAAGAAGTTCCATGACTAAATTAAGATACAAAGGGCGCGGCGGATAAAGTCAAAATAGGAAGTTTGACGCAGAATCTTTAGATTCTAGGAAGACTTATCTTTTTGACACGATCCGCAGCCCGTGTTCAATTCGTTTTAAACCCATTCGCTTTTCAAATTTTAGGCTCATGCTAAAACAGTTCCCCGAACTGTTTTACTTCCAAAACTCCCGAGTGCTAGAAACACTAGTGTTTCTAGCACTTTTCTCACGGCGAAAAGTTTCTGTTGAAATGATCCTAATAGTATTAATTATTTTAATTTTTCAACGTCACTTAAGTTGTTTTATGTAAAATGCAATTTATCTATATTCTAAAAGATCTATTCAGAAGGATTTCTGAATAGACCTTTGTTTAAAGTTCACTATCTGACAAGCTAAAGGTATCGCCGTGTTGGAGATCCCCGTACTGGTAGCCCCGTTTGAACCAGCGCATGCGCTGTTCCGAAGTTCCATGGGTAAAGCTATCTGGCACCGAGTAGCCGTAGGCTTGCTCCTGGAGAGTGTCGTCCCCGACGGCATGGGCTGCATTCATGGCTTCTTCGATATCGCCGATATCTAGAAGGTTTCGGTCTTGAATCGAGCGGGCCCAGACACCGGCTAGATAATCGGCTTGTAGCTCAATGCGGACACTGATGGCATTTCGTTCCTTTTCAGAAAGACCTTGTTGCATCCGATGGTATTTGCCAAGGATTCCCAGCTCGTTTTGTACGTGGTGGCCGACTTCGTGGGCGATGACGTAGGCCATAGCAAAGTCACCGCTAGCCTTGTATTTGGTTGTCAATTCCTTGTAGAAGCTCATATCCAAATAAATCTTTTTGTCGGTTGGACAGTAGAAGGGACCAGCCGATGCTTGCCCAACTCCACAGCCTGTCTTTGTCCGTCCGGTATAGAAGACTAGTTTGGGCTCCTGGTAGGTGCGTCCTTCGGCCTGAAAGACCTTGTGCCAATGATCTTCTGTTGTGGCAAGGACCTTGCTGACGAACTCAGCATCTGCATCATCGACATGGGTCTTGTTGGTGCGCGTGACTTGGGTGGACTGGTAAGGTTGAGAAGAAGTCCCATTTCCAAAGAGACCCCCAAGGCTAGCTCCTCCTCCTAGAAAGACTATGAGGAGGATAATGATGATCTTACTCTTGAAGCTTCCAGGCGATAGTAAGATCTGTAAAATCCCCCCGCCAAGGTTACTGTTTCCTGAAGATTGGGAGTAGCTTTGCCCTCGACGGTCTTCGATATTTCTACTTTCTTTTAGGTTATCACTTTTCATATTCGTCTCCTTTTGTTTTATTTTACCAAAAATGAGGAAAAAACCAGAGTGATAACGCTTTAGATTTGCTTTTTTCTTGACAGGAGATTTTCTATTCTTGTCAAAACGTGGAAAACTTGCTATAATGGGGTGAACGGAGGCGTTATGGCATTAAAAAAAGCAAGTCTAGCGTGTACGGTTTGTGGGTCACGCAATTACTCCATTAAGTTGAGTGGGACGCCAAAACCAACACGTCTAGAAGTCAATAAATTCTGCAAACATTGCAGCAAGTATACCATCCATAAAGAAACACGATAGGAGAGAGTTGTGAAATTCATTAAAGATATTTTCGTCTTACTAAAAGATACAACTTGGCCAAATCGCAAGGAAAGATGGAAAAACTTTATCTCAGTGATTGAGTACACCGCTTTCTTTGTTGCATTGATTTATTTGTTCGACAAAGTCATTGCACGTGGCCTATTGCACATGATCAATTTCTTTTAAGAAAAGAAGCCATGCGGGATCCCAAGGGTCCTGCTTTTTATGGTCTTTTCTTAAAAATAAATCAGCAAACCTCTTTGCATTCCTGCAAAATGTGGTATAATGAAGCTAGGAAAAGGGAAGCCAAGAGGCTTTTTTTAGTATGTTCACAAAAGCTCGAGCAGGCTAAACAGAAAGAAAGGATGCCCAAATGGACAGTTTTGATAAAGGCTGGTTTGTACTACAAACCTACTCAGGATATGAAAACAAGGTAAAAGAGAATCTTTTGCAACGTGCGCAAACTTACAATATGTTAGAAAACATCTTGCGCGTAGAGATTCCAACTCAAACCGTACAAGTTGAGAAAAATGGTAAAACAAAAGAAATCGAAGAAAACCGCTTCCCAGGTTATGTCTTGGTAGAAATGGTCATGACAGATGAAGCTTGGTTTGTCGTTCGGAATACACCGAACGTTACTGGTTTCGTCGGATCCCACGGGAACCGTTCAAAACCAACTCCATTGTTGGAAGAAGAAATCCGCAGCATCTTGCTCTCTATGGGTCAAACCGTTCAAGAGTTTGACTTGGATGTCAAGGTGGGCGATACAGTTCGTATCATCGACGGTGCCTTCACAGACTATACTGGTAAGATCACTGAAATTGATAACAACAAGGTGAAAATGGTCATTTCTATGTTTGGTAACGATACAGTTGCAGAAGTGAATTTGAACCAAATTGCTGAATTGTAAGAAAAAGAGAACCCTCCAAGAAAAACTTGGAGGGTTCTTTGTATGGATCGTTATTGATTTTTATCCAGGCCAGTGATCTTTTTTAACTGCTTGGTTTCTGCAGCAGATGTAACATTGAAGATCTTATTGCCTTGTGTAGAGAAGCTAGATTCATCTCCGTTGCTATCTTTATAGACATAGCTGGTCCCATTTTCTGAACGCATAATGGCATAGGGTTTTCCGAGACGTTCGAGGGCCGTTTTTGGTGTATCGGATTTGGAAATACTGCCAGTAGACTGGTGGTTGGCATCGCCCCCTCTTAGTCGGAAGGTGATATCTGTTAACACATTATTGCGGAAGAAAGCCATGATATCGCCATTGTCTGTTGCCCAAACATTGACCCCATCGCCAGGATTCGCACTGTCTGTGCTACTTACGGGTTGACCAAAGGCTGCAACTACGTCATCGTAACTGCTTCTTTCTTTTGGCCCACCAACCTCTTGTCCATCTTCGGTTCTTAATACAAAACCGGTGGTAGGGTGGAGGTTTTTGAGCTTTTCGATCTCAGGAATGGATGCAGCTCCCGGCACATATTGAAGAGATGCACCATCATCTGGATCCATACTGAAGCGATCTGAAAAATCATCTGAGCTATTACTTTCAGAAGACGTGCTTGTCTCTTTACTCGATGATGTTTTGCTTGAAGATGATTGGACCGACTTTTTGGAACTAGAAGCTGTTTTTGCTGGTTGCGCAGAATTGGCGGGTGAGCAAGCGGCTAGTGTCACTAGTGAAAGAAGGCCGATCGCAAAGAAACGAATGTTTTTCATAAATACCCTTTCTAATGTGCTTCGCCAATCAGGCGAGGTTTTATTATATCAATAATCAAGGAAAGGAGCAAATGGCAACAAAAAAACCCCCTATTGCTAGGGGAATTTTTAAAAGATAAAAGATGATAAAAAATTTTATTATCAAGGCGGTAGACGGATTTGAACCGACGATCAAGCTTTTGCAGAGCCGTGCCTTACCACTTGGCTATACCGCCATAACATATAATATTGTAACCTAAAAATAAAGATAGGTCAAGAAAAACTTTTTACGTCAAACAACTTTAGAAAACCATTTCATCGTAGGGATTGAAAAAATCTCTCAAATAGCTTGCGAATTCTAGGGATTTCTGCTATACTTATAGAGTTGTCTAAGACAGCAAATACTCATCTCGGATCCATTGTGGCACCGTTGCCCTTGTGGTCGTGCTGCAAGTTGACGTCTGAGAGAGGAGAAAAAAACAAAAAAGGAGAAACTACTCATGGCAGTAATTTCAATGAAACAACTTCTTGAGGCTGGTGTTCACTTTGGTCACCAAACTCGTCGCTGGAACCCTAAGATGGCTAAATACATCTTCACAGAACGTAACGGTATCCACGTTATTGACCTTCAACAAACTGTAAAAATGGCTGATGTAGCTTACGAATTCGTTCGTGATGCAGCTGCTAACGACGCTGTTATCTTGTTTGTTGGTACTAAAAAGCAAGCTGCTGATGCTGTTAAAGAAGAAGCAGAACGTGCTGGTCAATACTACATCAACCACCGTTGGTTGGGTGGAACTCTTACAAACTGGGATACTATCCAAAAACGTATCGCTCGTTTGAAAGAAATCAAACGCATGGAAGAAGATGGAACTTTTGAAGTTCTTCCTAAGAAAGAAGTTGCTCTTCTTAACAAACAACGTGCTCGTCTTGAAAAATTCTTGGGTGGTATCGAAGATATGCCTCGTATCCCAGACGTAATGTACGTTGTTGATCCACACAAAGAACAAATCGCTGTTAAAGAAGCTAAAAAACTTGGTATCCCTGTTGTTGCAATGGTTGATACAAACGCTGATCCAGATGATATCGATGTTATCATCCCAGCAAACGATGACGCTATCCGTGCCGTTAAATTGATTACATCTAAATTGGCTGATGCTGTTATCGAAGGACGTCAAGGTGAAGATGCAGATGTTGATTTTGCATCAGAAGCACAAGCTGACTCAATCGAAGAAATTGTTGAAGTTGTAGAAGGCGACAACGAATAAGATTTTAAGGCTTAACAGTCTTTGATATGCTTTAAAACGGGGCAGAAAGCAAACCGCTCTGTCTCGTTTTTATTATTTTGGAAAACAAAAAAATCCTGGAGGACATAAAAAAATGGCAATTACTGCAGCTCAAGTAAAAGAATTGCGCGAAAAATCAGGTGCTGGTGTCATGGACGCTAAAAAAGCACTTGTTGAAACTGATGGTGACATGGAGAAAGCAATTGAATTGCTTCGCGAAAAAGGTATGGCTAAAGCAGCTAAAAAAGCTGACCGCGTAGCCGCTGAAGGTTTGACTGGCCTTTATGTTGACGGTAACGTTGCAGCAGTTGTTGAAGTTAACGCTGAAACTGACTTCGTTGCTCAAAACGCACAATTCGTTGAATTGGTTAAAGAAACAGCTAAAGCTATCGCTGAACAAAAACCAGCTAATAACGAAGAAGCACTTAAAGTTACTTTGACTTCAGGTGAAACTTTAGAAGCAGCTTATGTTAATGCAACTGCGACTATCGGTGAAAAAATTTCATTCCGTCGTTTCGCTCTTATCGAAAAAACTGATGATCAACACTTTGGTGCATACCAACACAACGGTGGACGTATCGGTGTTGTAACTGTTATTGAAGGTGGCGACGAAGCTCTTGCTAAGCAAATCTCAATGCACGTTGCAGCTATGAAACCAACAGTTCTTTCATACGAAGAACTTGATCAAGAATTCATTCACGATGAATTAGCTCAAATGAACCACAAAATCGATCAAGATAACGAATCACGTGCAATGGTTAACAAACCAGCTCTTCCACACTTGAAATTCGGTTCTAAATCACAATTGTCTGATGAAGTAATCGCTCAAGCTGAAGAAGATATCAAGGCAGAACTAAAAGCAGAAGGCAAACCAGAAAAAATCTGGGATAAAATCATCCCTGGTAAAATGGATCGCTTCATGCTTGATAACACTAAAGTTGACCAACAATACACACTTCTTGCACAAGTTTACATCATGGATGACAGCAAAACTGTTGAACAATACCTTGATTCAGTAAATGCTAAAGTTATCACTTTTGCTCGCTTTGAAGTTGGTGAAGGTATCGAAAAAGCAGCTAACGACTTTGAATCAGAAGTTGCAGCAACAATGGCAGCAGCACTTAACAAATAAGAATAGCTTGCTAATAAAATAACCATCTGAGATAGAAATCTCAGGTGGTTTTGTATGCTTGAGAAATCTTGCTAACAGTTGATAAAAAACAATATTAAAAGAGCTTGGTTTGCTTCCTAAGCTCTTTTTTAGCTAAATGCTCCTAAGCCGAGAATTGTTAGTGTTCCCATGATTAGTCCTGCGAGGATAACCCCGAGCATAACTGCAACGACGCTTTGTTTGAAGTTCCAATCGAGGATTGATGCGGCTAATATTCCGGACCAGGCTCCTGTTCCAGGAATGGGGATACCAACAAAGAGTAATAAGGCGATAAATAGTCCACGGTTACCAGCAGTCGCAGCTAGTTTTTTACCACCGCTGTGACCTTTTTTCAAACACCAAGTAAAGAAACCACCGATAACTGGTTTATCTGCTCCCCATTCAAGCACACGACGTGCGAAGAAGAAGATAATTGGGATGGGGAGCATATTACCGACAACGCCGATAATAAGTGCTTGCCACATTGGAATACCAGTGGCGATTGCATAAGGAACAGCGCCACGAAGTTCTACAAGAGGAAGCATGGAAATCAAAAATGTAATAATATAGTTCATTTACTTGAAACCTTTCATTTGTTACAGATTTTATTGTATCCTATCTCTTGAGCAAACACAACCAAAATCTGTCTTTCGGTGATTGTTTTAGGCTGAAAATAGTATCATGATTGGTGTGATTGACTATTTGAGTGCCTTTCTTTGACAAGAGATGTTAGCTCATGCTATAACAACAGCAAGGAGAATTTCAGAGTAATATCTGAGTACAAGAAAAGGACCTTGCCGGCCAAAGCTAAGGTACTTTTTATCATCGCTCACAACTTTGCAATGTCTCAGAGAAGGACAACTATTTTTCATTATCATCAAGATGCTTCTCTATCCATTTTTTACGTATAGCTGTGCTAAAGTGAATTACAACAAGATTTACTATGTTGCGCACGATAATCAAAAGAAGAACTTGGTACAATACGCTAACGCACATTCTTTCGCAAGCGATTAGGGGAGTTGCCAAAGCGTACACAGTGGGTTAATGCACTCAATTCTTACTTGCTCAATATACTGGATTGGTGTGATTGACTTTATTTTTATGAAACTTGAGATGATGATATTAAATTTATCTAAATTAGTAGGGCTTATTTTCCCCTAAAAAGGATATTTTTGTTATAATGATAGTCAGTTATAGTCAAAGATAGTCTATTTGGAAATGGTCATTAATCTTGAAAAGGAGGAAGCTAATGGCAAAAAATACATCTGATAGTATTGAAGAATACATTAAGCAATTACTTGCCCAATCAGGTATTGCCGAAATTAAGCGGTCAAACTTGGCAGATACCTTTCAAGTTGTTCCTAGCCAGATTAATTATGTGATTAAAACGCGTTTCACGGAAAGTCGTGGTTATACTGTCGAAAGTAAACGTGGTGGCGGAGGTTATATCCGCATTGCCAGAGTGCGTTTTTCAGATCAACATCAAATGTTTGGTAATCTTATGGCAAACATTGGTGAACGTATTAGTGAGCAGGTTTTCACGGATTTGATTCAGTTGCTGTTTGATGAAAAAATCATTACTGAACGTGAAGGAAATTTGATTTTAGCAACAGCTTCGGATGATGTTCTTGGCAAAGATGCTCCAGAGATTAGGGCACGTATGTTGCGGAAAATTTTACAAAGATTAGATAGAAAAGGATTCCATTTATGAGTGAGTATTCGATAAAAATGCAAGAGGTTTTCAGTGTTGCTCAATACCAAGCAGCGCGTTTTGAAAGCCCATATTTAGAAAGTTGGCACGTCCTTTTAGCTATGGTTGCTATCCATGACTCAGTCGCAGGGCTAACATTTGCGGAATACCAAACTAAAATCGCCTATGAAGAATATGAAGCGGCAGCTGTTTTAGCCATTGGGAAATCACCGTTAACGGACGTTGACATAGTTCATTTTGTAGAACAATCTAAAGCTCTTAGTGACGTTTTAGCATTTGCTGAGTCTATTTGTCAGGTGACTGGCGGTAACGAAATCGGGACAGAACACGTGCTTTATGCGATGTTGTTAAACCTTGATTTATTTGCCACACGTTTGCTAGAAGTTGTTGGTTTTAAAAATAAAGAAGACGGTGACGCTGCTCGTTTGATTGATTTGCGTAAGAGTTTGGCACGTAATGCTGGTTTTACAAAGGAAAATATCAAGGCTATTCATGGGCTTCGTAAGCCGAAAAAAGCGACAATGGGCGGTGCTTTTTCTGAAATGATGAAACCACAGTCAACAGCGGGGGATTTGTCAGATTTCACGCGTGATTTGACAGAGATGGCAGGTCAAGGAAAATTAGAACCTGTTATCGGTCGCGAAAAAGAAATTTCTCGTATGGTGCAGGTACTTAGCCGCAAAACGAAAAACAATCCAGTTTTAGTAGGGGAAGCTGGTGTTGGTAAAACGGCTCTTGCTTACGGTTTGGCACAGCGAATTGTCAATGGTGCGATTCCGTATGAACTCCAAGACATGCGTGTTCTAGAGCTTGATATGATGAGCGTTGTGGCTGGTACGCGATTCCGTGGTGATTTTGAAGAACGTATGAACCAAATCATCTCAGATATTGAGGAAGACGGTCATATTATTCTTTTCATTGACGAAGTGCATACGATTATGGGTTCAGGCTCTGGAATTGACAGCACTTTGGATGCGGCTAATATTCTAAAACCAGCGCTTGCGCGTGGTACGCTTCATATGGTTGGTGCGACAACGCAAGAAGAATATCAAAAACATCTTGAAAAAGATGCGGCGCTTTCTCGCCGTTTTGCTAAGATTACCATTGAAGAACCAAGTGTTGAAGATGCTTACCAAATCTTGCTTGGGTTAAAGAAATCATATGAAGATTTTCATAATGTGGTGATTTCTGACGAAGCTGTTTTAACGGCTGTCAAAGCTGCGCATCGCTATTTGACAAGTAAAAATCTTCCTGACTCAGCGATTGATTTGCTTGATGAAGCAAGTGCAACGGTTCAAGGTTTGGTGAAAAAAGAAGCGCCAGCTACTTTGACACCTGCTGATAAAGCTATTTTGGAAGGTGATTTCAAGTTGGCAACGAAATTGCTGAAAGAGTCACGCAAGAAGCCAAATCGTAAACCAACTGCTGTGACAGAAGATGATATTATGGCAACGCTCAGTCGTTTGTCAGGTATTCCTGTTGAGAAAATGACACAGGCAGATAGTAAGAAATATTTGAACCTCGAAAAAGAACTCCATAAGCGTGTGATTGGCCAAGATTCAGCTATTTCAGCGATTAGTCGTGCTATTCGTCGTAATCAAGCGGGCATTCGTACAGGCAAACGTCCGATTGGGTCGTTTATGTTCTTGGGTCCAACGGGTGTTGGTAAAACAGAGTTGGCTAAAGCACTAGCAGAACTGCTATTTGATGATGAATCTGCTCTTATCCGTTTTGATATGTCTGAGTATATGGAAAAATTTGCGGCGAGTCGTCTTAACGGAGCTCCTCCAGGATATGTCGGTTACGAAGAAGGTGGCGAATTGACTGAAAAAGTTCGCAACAAACCTTATTCTGTGCTTCTATTTGACGAAGTTGAAAAAGCCCACCCAGATATTTTCAATGTGCTTCTCCAAGTGTTGGATGACGGTGTGCTGACGGATAGTCGTGGTCGTAAAGTTGATTTTTCAAACACGATTATCATCATGACATCAAATCTTGGGGCAACCGCTTTGCGTGATGAAAAGACAGTTGGTTTTGGTGCGCGTGATATGGCTCATGATTATGAGGCAATGCAAAAACGCATCATGGAAGAACTCAAAAAAGCTTACCGACCTGAATTCATCAACCGTATTGATGAAAAGGTTGTTTTCCACAACTTAACTCAAGAAAATATGCGTGATGTCGTGAAAATCATGGTTAAACCATTGATTGCGACACTAGCTGAAAAAGATATTACGCTAAAATTCCAACCATCAGCATTGAAATATTTAGCCGAAATTGGATACGACCCAGAAATGGGAGCTCGTCCGCTTCGCCGTACTCTGCAAGATAAAGTTGAAGATGAATTATCAGAGCTTATTCTATCAGGCGAATTGGCAAGTGGAAATACCCTTAAAATCGGCGTTTCTAAAGGGAAACTCAAATTTGATATTGCTTAATAATAAAATAAAAACAGCTGCTAAGTTTAACTTAGTAGCTGTTTTTGGGTTTGTTATCGGTGAAATTTCCCAATCATCGTAAGCTGTTAAAGATTTCTTTGACTTCGTCAATAGTTTCTGCGCGTGAGACGGCTCCACGGATTTTGGCAGCGCCAGCGGTACCACGGAGGTAGTGTGGGGCTAAACCACGGAATTCACGGACAGCGATTTTTTCACCTTTGAGGTCGATGAGACGTTTGAGGTGATCTTCTGCGATGTCCAATTTTTTGACAAATGGAAGGTCTGGCAGTTCTTCGCCTGTTTCAAAGTAATGATTGATTTGAGTGAAGATGTATGGATTGTTCATGGCTGCGCGTCCAACCATAACGGCATCAACACCGATTTCTTCAATCATGTATTTAGCATCGTGAACGTTACGGACATCACCGTTTCCAATAAATGGAATTTTGGTAATGGCTTTTGAAACACGAGCAAGTGTCTCGTGGTCACATGTTCCAGTGTACATTTGCTCACGTGTACGTCCATGCATAGCAAGGGCAGACACTCCAGCTGATTCGGCAGCAAGTGCATTTTCAACAGCGAGCTCACTATCTGACCAGCCAGTACGCATTTTGACAGTCAATGGAATATCGAGAACAGAAGTGACTTCATTGATAATGTGATAAATTTTATCAGGGTCTTTGAGCCATTTTGCGCCTGCTTCATTTTTGACAACCTTATTCACAGGGCAGCCCATATTGATGTCAACGATGTCAGCTTTGGTATTTTCTTGGATGAATTCAGCTGCGCGTTTAAGTCCGTCTGCGTCACCACCAAATAATTGAATTGACATTGGATGCTCATTTTCATCAATGTGAAGCATGTGAAGAGTTTTTTCGTTATTGTAGAGGAGACCTTTTTCAGAAATCATCTCCATGACAACTAAGCCCGCTCCAAATTCTTTTGCAATCGTACGAAAGGCAGAATTTGTCACTCCTGCCATGGGTGCTAGCACCGTACGGTGAGGAATTTCAACATCACCAATCATAAATGATGAGCTGAGTTTAGTCATTGATTAATCCCTCCAAGTCATTTTCGGTGAAGTTGTAAGTTTTACCACAGAATTGGCAAGTGATTTCGGCACCGTGGTCCTCGTCTTTCATGGCTTTGAGTTCTTCTTTGCCAAGAGTGACAAGAGCAGCTTCAAAACGTTCACGTGAACAATCACAATTAAAGCCGATTTCTTCTTCAGCAAGGACTTTGTACTCATCCTCGCCATAGATTGCTTTTAAAAGAGCTTCAACGTGGTCGTCAGATTCCAAAAGTTTTGAAATAGCAGGCATTTCTTGGATACGTTTTTCATAGCGGTTGATTTCTTCTTCAGAAGCACCTGGAAGGACTTGCAACATAAAGCCACCAGCAACTTCGACCTTGTCATTGTCGTCAAGAAGAACGTTAAGCCCAACGGCAGAAGGTGTTTGTTCAGATTCAGTCAAATAAAAAGCCAAATCTTCACCGATTTCACCTGAGACAAGTGGTGTTGAAGAAGTGTAAGGGTTACCTGTACCGTAGTCTGTGATGACAACGAATTGACCAGCACCCATGAATGGTCCAACCATGACTTCGCCAGTAGCGGTTTTCTTAATATCAACGCCAGTATTTTGAATGTAGCCTTTGACATGTCCTTTAGTATCAGCCACAGAGATAATGTGACCAAGTGAGCTATCACCAATAACTTTGACGGTTACTTTGCTGTCTCCTTTCTGATTGGCAGCTAGGATTTGATTGGCAATAAGCGTTCTACCTAGGGCAACAGTAGAGCTAGAAAGTGTCTGATGTTTTTCTTGTGCAGATCTAACCGTCTCAGTGCTATTAAGCACATAAGCACGGAAAGAACCAGATTTTGAAATTGATTTTATAAGTTTATCCATAAGAACATTATAACACAAAGCAAATTTGATGGGCTAGTATTGTGGTTAGTAAAAGCGTAATCATCTGGGAGAAAATCAGGGCTTTAAGTCTGGTAGTTTGTTTGGAAAAGTAAAACTGCCCTATTCCTTAAAGTGAGGAGCAAGGCAGTTGGTAATTTTTATGATGTTGCAGTTAGTTGATAGCGAGTTGCTCGCATTATACTAGTCGATTCTCTTAGTCGTTTTCTGGTGTGATGTCTTTCTTTTTAACATTTTCTTGGCTTTCTTTACCTTCGTTGAGGAGAGCTTCGATAATTTTTTGGTCACGAATTTTAACAGAATCGTTGATTGTCTCAGCAGATTTGACAACGGCTGCTTCGAGTTGAGCACGCTGTTGTCGACCGTTGTCGATTGCAGCAATAATGCCGTTATTTTGTTCGACGAGGCTTTCAGCAAGTGCGGTCACGGATTGGATTGAAACGGTTGGGCTTTGTGCTGTGCGTTCAAGCATTGGAATGGCTTCTTTGCTTGTTTCAGCAAGCATTTGAAGCGCAGCGTTATTAGCATTGACAATAGCATCAGCAGTTACGCCAGATTTGACCGATTGTTGTAGAATACCGAGTTGGGCAATTGACAATTTCATTGTCGGAATGGTGTTGCGACGTAGCATACCAAGTTTTTGACGCATATCTGATGACACTTTAACCATGTTGCGCATTTGTGGCGTTGTTGTCCAAGCGACATAAAGGCGACTGAGGTATTCGGTGTGTTGTTGTTCCAATGTATTGATAACTTCGGTCATGCGTGCCAATTCGTCTGATTTTGTTTGGTATTCAGGCGTTGCGCTATCAAGTGTAGTAATTTCATTTTGCAATTGGCTAGCACGGTTGGCACCTTCGGTTTGAGCGGCTTCGATGAAAGCAATGACACCGACAAGATTTTCGATAGATTTGTTATTGTCCTCAATAAGCATTTCAGCAGAGACAATGTTACGTGCTAAGGTTTCTTCTTGTTTGACAACAGCGGCAGCCATGCCATCCATTTTTTGTTCAATATTTTGCGAATCAAAATAGAATTCTTGCAAAGTGTCTTTACCTTGTTTGAAAAGTTTTTGCAAGAAATTTGGTTTCTTTTCAAGCTCAGCAGGTTTAGCATCTTTGTATTTGGCGATAAAGCCGTTTAGTTCGCGGTTGGTGTTTTTGAGCAATTCATCTACTTGAGGAATTTCAAGTTTCTTTTGCTCTGACAAAATGCGATTGACAGTCGTGTTGACTTCCTCAACAGCTGATGTTCCAAAATCAAGAAGAGCATTTTGGTCAGCAACGAAATTATCGATCAAAGCAGGTGCTTTAGCTGTAATTGCTGATTGTTGTTCAGGTGACAATTTGTCGTAGAATGAGACTTGTCCTGTTGAGCTGGTGTCGCTTGAAACAATAATTTCAGTTGTTTTATCTGTTTTTGTAATCGCATTTTCAGCGATTTTATCAATATCAAAGTTGAAAGTATCAGCCATTAGAATTCTCCTTTATGTGCAAGGCAACATTATAAGTTTGTGTCATCGTCAGCCATCATACGAAGGCTAATATCAAAGTCTTTTAAATCACTTTCGTTCAGTTTTCTCAATGTTTCGTCTAATGCCAAGTCAAATTTTTCCATAGCTGTTTTGGCCTGTGCCAAACGTTCCTCGGCATTGTAATAATCTTTTGGAGATTTTTTGATTTTGAGATAACCCTCTAAAATATCTCGAAAACGTTCCATGTCTGCTTCGTGAAGGGCGGTTAATTCTTCTTTGTTATCCGCATTTTCAATCTTTTCCAGAATGGTTAAGTGGTCTTTTTGAATGTTGTTGTAAAGCTTGGTCAACTCGGGAGCGTATTGAAGCAATTCTTTTTCTTCACCTGAAGCTTGCGGTGTTGCTGGTGAAACGTCCAATTTTTCCAGTTGTAACAAGATATCTTCCTCAACACTCTCTGCTTTCTGAAGGATACGTTTAGAGATTTTGAGGTCCATTTTAGATTTTAAGTCAGTGACTTCAGTTTTGATGTTGCGGATTTTGGGCAATAGCTGGCGCGCAACGACAACATATTGCGTGTAATCTTTTTCATCAAGGTAATTATCCAAAAGTTTAACTTGGCGGTCAGCCAGTCTAATACTATCTTTTAAATCTTGTAAACGTTGTTCGGTATTGACTTTTTCAAGTCGTGTCTGCTTGGTTGCCAAATAATAAACACCATATCCAACCCCTGCAATAAGAACAATAGGTAAAATGATTTCTAAAAGGCTCTCAAGCAAAGCAATAAGAATAATAACTCCGATAATAGCGGTGAAAATACCGTTTCCACCTCTTGGAGGTCTACCATAACGTGGCATAATGTTAGTCAGTCCATTTCTATCTGATTTTGTATTTATTTTATCGCAAAATGGTGCTTGGGTCAATTAAACGCTGTTATATCAAGGGTTTACGATTTATCTAGTGCGATTTGTTACCCTTCTTACTACCCCAGACTATTAATAGCAGACTCAAAGAAACTAGCTGAATTTTTAGCACCTTCTTTTGTGACATGAACATACGTGTTAAGTGTCATGCTGATATTGCTATGACCTAACCTATATTGTAAATCTTTTGGTTGTATACCAGCATTTAGCATAATAGTAGCGTGAGTGTGTCGCAGACCATGAAAAGCCACGTAAGATACACCAGCATTTTTTAAGTGTCGTTCTAATCGTCTTCTTAATGCTGGCTGTGAAGCATATTTATTTACGAACGTAGAAAATACAACTGTTTCAGTTCGTTTATGTTGCCATGCTTGGATTGTTTGGCGATTCTTGTAATGTTTCAACATGAGTATTGTCGCTTTGTCTATGGATATATCACGGTAACCAGCTTTAGATTTAGGACAGTTTACCTCATCATCTCGGTTTAGTGTTTTATTAATACTGATATAGCCATTATCCAAGTCAATATCAGACCATTCAAGAGCTAGTACCTCACCAATACGGCAACCAGTAGCAAGTAAAGTTTTGTATAAGACAACGTCAAATAGATTATAATATTTTGATTTGTCTAGTGTATCCAAGTAGTCGTAAAACTGTTTTAATTCTTGCTTGTCTAAGAATTTGATTTTAATCTCTTCTGTTTGCTTTTTACGTGGAACAATCACCTCACGCGCAGGGTTGAACGGTATCAATTGCATAATAACAGCATACTGCAAAATCCGTTTATTAAGCGCGTGTAATTGGTTGTAATGCTTGTAAGAGCCTTTTTTTCCTTTGTTGTAATCGTTTGCCCATTTATTGACTTGTTGCTGAATAATGGGAGTTGTTAGCTTTTCCAATTTGTAATCACCAAAGGCAGGCAATAAGTGAACCCTAATTTGTCCTTCTACAGCTTTTCTTGTATTTATTTTTACGGTGTTTTTGCAACTATCCCACCAGAGATAAGCAAGCTCTTTATAAGTCCTTATGTTGGTCTTGGTTTTAGTTGTATATCCGTTATTTATGAAAGCAGTAATCGCCTGTTTTGCTTTTTGTTTTAATTCTTTCTTAGTTCGTGCTGTTACGCTTGTCCGTGCTTTCTTTCCTGTAATGCTATCTACTCCCAAATAAACATTTGAGCGATACACTTTAGTACCGTCTTTTTTAATAACTTCTTTGATATTCATGATAAACCTTTCTACAGCAGGCAAGCCATTATTAAAAAGGTTTCAGGTTTATATGAATTGTTGGGATAGCTGTAGTCCTAAATTGGGATAGCAGGTTAGAGGTTTTCGGATTTAAAATCCTAGAAAATACGAGAAAATCCTAGTATATGACGTAACAAAACGGTACTCCATATCAGAAAAAATGTTGGAAAATGTGAGTGTGAATTCTATATAGATTTGAGTGTAGTAGAAAGTAGTATTAGTTACCTCACGCGCTTTTCTTCTTGAATTTTTGGTAGATAGTTCTTATGATACTGACAATCAGAGAAATAGCGAATATCCAAGACCAGATTGTTTGTGTCATGGTAGCTAATGTTTTACCTAAGATAAACTGAAAACTAATATCTAAGGCAATCAAAGCAAAGAATAATTGATAGGTAAAGTCAAAAATCTCTTTTAGTACAGGTTTTAAGTTTTTCATTGATGACCTCCCAATATAAAAAAAACATGAATTTTTGAGCTATTAAAAAAAGCGATAACCGTTGCTATTATAGCATTTGTGAGCGTATGACTATAAAACCATTAATGTTTTTTAGGGACGGAAAAAATGGCCGAAAATTGAAATAAGAGCATTGTGAAGCAGGTAGGTTAGTATTTAGGTACTATCGCGCTTGCTTATCAAATAATTTAGCGGTAACTTCCTGAACAATTTCTTTAAAATCGGTATCTAATGCTAAGAACTTACAAATTGTTTCAGATTCAGTATCATGGAAAGATAGTTCACCAATTAAATTTATCAAAGCTAGATATGCCCTGTCTCCATACACTTCGCGGATATTATCAAGTGTTTTTTCACCTAACATACTGACTATACCACTAATTTTCCAAGCAATATCTGGGGAATTGTCACCATGAATTTTCTTTATAAGTTCCTGACTATTGTTATATTCACTATACCCCAACAAATATCCAACAGATACGCCGAAGAAGTCGGCTAATTGCTGGGCTTTGTCTGGTTTTATCTGACGTTCTCCATTTTCCCAGCGTAAAACAGTTATTTTTGAAACATTTATTTTATCTGCTAATTCTTTCTGAGTTAGCTTTTTTTCTTTTCTGAGTTCTTTCAATCTATTCATCTAGAAAGGAGAAAATCCATGAGCAAATTAAAAGGCTATCGTGTCATGCTTGGGCTAACACAGCAAGCAATGGCAGACAAGCTGAATATCTCTTTGCAATCTTACAATAACAAAGAGACCAAAAAAACGCCCTTTAATGACAAAGAGCGACTAGCGATTAAGTCAATGGTTGCTGAAATTAAACCAGATATCACCATTGATGAACTATTTTATCAAGACTAAACGAAAGGCAGGCAAACCATGAGGAGAAACCACAGTAAACTATTGCTAGACCTCACGCGCAACGGTATGTCAATGTATCAAATAGCCGAACAAATCGGCGTACATTTTACAACTGTTTATGAATGGCGCAGAGGTCGTAATAACCCCAATGAACAGAACAGGGCAAAGCTAAACAAATTTTATAAAGAATATTGGGAGGAACAAGAAGAAATGAATACACAAGCACAAACCACTAATGAAAATGAAACAGCAGTATATCTTGATAGTCGCCTAGTGGCTGAATTGGCAGGTAAAGAACATAAAATCTTAATGCGAGATATTAGACAATATAACGACTTTTTAAAGGGTACAGATTTGTACCTTAATGATTTTTGGGTAGAAGATACTTACAAAGCACAGAACGGAAAAACACAACCATGTTATCAAATCACTAAAAAAGGTTGTGAGTTTATCCAACACAAAATGACAGGGCAAAAAGGCGCTATTTTCACCGCAAAATATATCAACGCTTTTCATGATATGGGCGAACGTCAAGCGCAATTACACCAACCACAACAGCCAACTGATGACCTCGGCTATCTTAAAAGTAAGATGATAGACCTATATAACAGCGCTAGCACGTTAGAAGAATTACATGAGGGCTTACATCAGATTAATAATGTTTTAATTGCTTTACATAATGCAAGAGTAACGCTAGTAGCTAAGGACTAGAGAAGAGGCTTTTATCAACAATATCCAGAAGCAATTATCAGAGCTTCAGTGTATTGATGATTTACAAGTGCTACAAATTAAATTAAGCCGTATCACTAGGCTTGTTAAAAATACTAATCACTATTTACAGAAAAAGCCCTCACAAAGTGTATGAGAGCAAAGAAAAAAGGCTTAGTAGTCGCCAAACTTAAGCCTTTGGGAATGTAACTAAAACAAAATTAATAAAGCAGGCAAGCTATTATTAAAAGGGTTTTAGCAAAGTTTTTATGCTTGAATTATAACAAATTCGGGCATTTGTGTCCAGACGGAGAGCGGAAACTCTTAAAACTACAGAATAATTGGTATGTATAGTAAAAATCATTAAATGCAAAGTGGGGTAAAACACAATGGAACTAAGACGGATTAAAGAGCTAGGCTTTCACGGTAATTTTTATGATGAGTTCTTACAGAGTAGCTTTCATAATAGCGATTTAACCGAACAAGAAGAATGTGATTTAAATTATTATGGCAGTACCATTTTAAGCCAATCACAGAAAGAAAATAGCTTAGGGGAAGTTTATAAAAAAATATTTCTCATGGGTAAAATAGCAGGTATCAAGCAAGAAAGAAGAGGTTAAAACATGATTTATCAAGAAATTAATTTACCAATATGGGCGCAGTTAGTCATCATGGTTTTACTTATCCTAATTGGCATTGAGATAGCTAAAATCAAGCCTGTAGAAGCTCCAAAAGAAGTTAAGGAAGAAATACCTGACAACCATGTTAAAGAACGGTATGGGGCTTATATTCAACTTAGAGGATGCTATTACAATTAAGGGAGTTTGATTATGTTTAGTTTGAGCAGAGAGAGTGAAGAAAGTCTCAAAATGGAAGTGCTGAAGCTGGTATCTAGTTTTCTAAAGTCCTACACCAAGCCCAAGCCAAAGATTTTAGGACTGATAACACAAGATGAACTACTAACAGAATTAAATATCAAGTATGGTACGGTGAAGCGTTGGGAAGATGCTGGTCTAAAACGATACATGCCACCAATCGAAGGCACGCGCACTGTATTCTACAAAATTGATGACATTTTAATATTTTTAGGAGTAGAAAAATGATTGATGACATTATACCAGAACTAAATGACCTACAGACGTTAACAACTGTAGCTTTGATTGATGATAATTTGAACACTAGTCAAGCAGTTTTACGAGTAATTGAACAAAAAATACCACGGCTTATTGAAATTTTAGAGGAGTTGGATAATGGGTAGATATAATTTACATCCAGCACAAGGTGGCGGACATTATCACAATGAGAAACATTATAAAGACCGTCGCCCTACATTGGATCAACAAAAAGAGCGAAAGAGAATTAAAAAGTTGAAAAAGAAACGGAGAAAGGGGTGTTAGTATGTATCAATTCATTAACTTACAAATTAATAAGCAGATTTTGCCTTTGTTTGGCTTTCTAAAGGACAATCCAACACGAACCATAGCCAAAGACAATCATGTCATGATGACCTACTACCAACCCCCAGACTTTTATATCGTGCCATTTAGCTATAAAGGTATCACGGTAACTGTAACCGTCACAGACGACCTAGAAAGCTATTTAGCGGACGGTTGGCAGGTTACTAGAGATTATCAGATAGCAAGCGTCCAAGATAAGCTAGCGGACGTGTTAGACGAGTTAGAATATGAATACCTAAATAGGCAGAGAGCAGGAAGCCCATTAGCTATTAATGGCGTTGTGTACCATTGGATAGCTTACGGTCTATCTAGCAAAGAAGATGTGATAGCCTTTGTTAAGTTATTTTATCTAAATGGCTATTCATACGAGCAAATCACACAGTTATATGCTAGTTTAACCAAAAGCAATAACCTTAATAGCTGCTTTCTAAACACAATTAATACGATTTTCAAGGAGGAACTGAATGAGCGACTTTTTAGAACAGCTTGACGAGATTGTACCAGATAATAATTTTAATGATTCTAGTGAAAAGTCACAAGACAAAGACGAGGTAATGGATACTCATTTAACAACGTTCAAGAATATTAGGCAAGTATTATTTGATGAGGTTGAAAAAATCAAACGTGATGCCTATGACCGTGCTTATCAAGAATACATGTTAGAGCATGAGAATGCAGAGGATAAGACAGCAAGAGCATACGCCGAGAAAGCGCGTAAAAAAGCAACTCCAAACACACCTCTTGCTGTTGCAATTATCTTAAAAAAATATATTCACTTTGTCAGAATTAAACCAGAAGCACAAAACCAAAAAGCGCCGCTATACTTCTACAAACCTGATAATGGTGTCTATGTTGAAGATAATGAGTTTTTGCAAGATTTGATTATGTTGATTTTTCCCAACGCTACTGAAAAACAAGCATTTGATACGCTTTATAAAATCGCACACCAAAGCCCAATCAAGAAAATACAAGGTGAGTATACTGCCATTGGTACACAGCTTTATCACAACATAACAGGCAAGTTTGAGCCTTTCAATCCTAAAATTATTGTCACTAGAAAAATCAAAACCGCCTACAATCCTTATGCAAAAGAGCCAACTATAAACGGTTGGAAAGTGACAGATTGGTTAAAAGAATTGTTTGACGGTGATAAGGAATTATACCAGCTTGCTATTCAAATTATTAAGGCAAGTATTACAGGTCAATCACTTGAGAAAATTTTTTGGTTGTACGGTGAGGGCGGAACAGGTAAAGGGACTTTTCAACAGTTGCTAATAAATTTGGTTGGTTTAGAGAATGTTGCAAGCCTTAAAATTACAGCCTTAAATAAAAGTCGCTTTACGACTTCTATTTTACTTGGGAAATCGTTAGTTATCGGTGATGACGTTCAAAAAGACGCTATTATCAAAGATACTTCCGACATGTTTAGTCTTGCCAGTGGTGACATTATGACAATTGAGGACAAAGGGAAAAAGCCTTACTCGTTAAGGTTGAACATGACCGTTGTACAATCTTCTAATGGTCTCCCGCGTATGAATGGGGATGTATCGGCAATTGACAGACGGTTTAGAATCTTAGTATTTTCAAGTAAATTTAAAGATAAACCAAACCCAGCTATCAAAAAAGATTATATTAATCGTAAAAAAGTTCTAGAGTATTTGGTTAAGTTAGCTATTGAAACACCGTTAGAGGATATTAACCCTAAGCAGTCTCAAACCTTATTAGGTGAACACCAAAAGGACATTAACCCTGTTTTAGATTTTGTTGAAAAAACGTTCAGAGAGGATTTAGCTAGTGAGTTTATTCCAAATGACTTTATCTGGTATTGTTGGAAACAGTATCAAGATTATTTTAGACAACCATCCTCTAAGAGTTCTAACGGATTACATAGAGAAATCAAGCAATACTTACCGACATTTTTTAAAGCTGGTGTAAGGACTATCCCAGCAGGCAGGCAATTGCATTTAGGGTTTTACCCTAAAGAGGATACACCAGATTATGCTAGTCTTGCGACCTATTCAAACGGTAGAGAAATACCAGAGAAACGCAAAAGATCAAAACAAGATAGGGGATATTGGAATAACAAAGCAAAACGCAAGTAATTTATATGACGCTTGTTACATTACAAACAGAAAACGTCACACGAGCTACCCTTAGAGCCCCAAGGCTTTAATACATTTTTTACATTTATTACATTAAAAATAAAATATATATAAAATGAAGCAATATACGCTCTTAATATATATAAAGAAAATTTTATCTGTATATGTAATAATGTCACAACATATCGAAAAGCCTTGAGCCCCAAGGGATTGCGAGTTTTTTGGAAACGTCACACAATGTCACAAACGTAATAAAATCAGAAAGGATAAAGAAAAATGAAAATTAAGCTATTCAATCGCGAACAAATTAAATCAAAATATGATGACGTTTTATCAATAACTAAACTAGAAACTAACGAAGAACTTGAAAACAGAGTGAATTCTTTTATTGCTGATAAGAAAGTGATTGATATTAAATATCAAGAAGCAACTTATGGCACTTATGAGGAAATGGATGCATATTTAACAATCATAGTTATGTATGAGGAGGTAACTAATATGACTAACACAAACAAATCAACAGCACCAATGCCCCTAACAGAACTCAAAGCATGGGTAGAAGAAACATGCGAACTATCAACGCTCTTACAGACCAAAGACTATAAGAGCTATCTTCCTGAAGAGAAAAAAGAAGAATTTGAAGCAATCGCTTTTAGTGTTTTCAATTGTTTGGAAAGCTTCTCAATGATGTTAGAAGATGATGAATTACATTATCAACCAAAGCCAATCGAGGAAGAGTAATAAAATTATTTTAAGGAGATATTTTATGAGGTCAATTGAAGTACCAAGTGATGATTTGATTTATTTTGTTAGTAATGGTAGAATAAATAAAGTAGTTCGACCGTTATTCGGTTCGGTTCTTATTGAATATAAGAACGGAGAGCCGTTTAATGTGGCTGCTACAGACAAATTAAAAATAAAATAGCCAAAAAGAGGAAGCACCTAGGCACGTAATGAATACATTTCAACGTGTTTAGGTGCTTTTTGTTTTTTGCTAACAAAGGAGAAAAAATATGTTATCTTTAAATTATACCCGTACAGAAGAGTACAAAGCTATTATTGAACAGTATATTGAAGTAATGAATAAATTAAAACAATATGCCGTATGGCAGACTGACAAGCAAGTTGTCCGTGATTTTGCAATTAAGACTCAAGAAGCTTTAAAATCAAGACTAAGTAGTTACTTAGATTTTAATATTAATAATGCACAAGCTAAAATGTTTGGTATTAAAAAACGCTATACAAATGCAAAACCTATTATTGATAATCCACAAGTTGAACTCTTGAACCGACAGGATTTTGATTTGAAATTATCTATGATGGACGCTAACCAAGTTAAGGACATGTTGAAAGACGAGTCTATCAATTTTTCTGATTATGAACTCTTAAAAATTCAAAGCGTATATAAAGATGATATGGGGATTGATAGATTAGTTCGTGAACAAAAAAGTAAAAATACTAATGCTTTTGAAAATGACCCTGATTATATCCGTTATGCTGAGGATTTAGCAGTATTGAGGCAAGTAAAAGTAGCGGGGTTAGGACTTGTTTATCTACCAGATGATAATGAACAAGGTTATCAGACATTTAACCTTGAATTATATAATCATGGTATGAATTCTCAGCAGATTGATGAACGTATTAACACGCTGAAAAAACTTTTAACAACAATTAAGAATGCTGGATACCCTAGCATTACACCAGAGTTTGAACAACTGAAACAAGAACAGCCAAGTAAAAAAGAAAAAACATTAGAGTTTGAAGAGTTTGACGAACGTATTTTTAAAGGTAGTCCAAAATATGATACTGTAGTACGGTTTAAGTATCTTCGTGAACGTTTTACAGACGACCAAAATGGCGGACGCTGGGATTATAGACGTGATGATTACAATGTTATTAGTCATTGGGAATACTTGGAAAATAAACAGCAACAACGCCTACTAAATGACAAAAAATATGCTGAGGCATATCATAAAGCAGAACAACAATCAAAACAAAACTCAAAGGATGATTAATGTTATCAAAAGCTAATATCGTTTTGTTAGACTCAATACTTTCAAATTATCGACATATCCCTGGAAGAATTGCAAGACGTAAATTAGAGATAGAAACAGAACACGCCCCCACTGATATCAATAGACAAGTAACAAAGACTAATCAAATTAATAGGCGTACAGAATGGCTTGTAACGCAGTTTAGTAGTGATATACGTATAAAATCATTAGAGAACCAACAAAAGGCAGTAGAAAACACGTTAGGCACCCTAGATGATGATTTAAAAGATTTATTTTATCTCCATTGGGTCAGAGGATTGTCAGAAGATGAAATTGCTGATTTACAAGGTATTTCAAAGAAAAATTTGAATAAAAAAATAGTCAGGATTTTAGAAATATTTGCGTTTGAAATGGGGATAACATCTTAATTTTGTAGAGATAATGTAATATTATCTCTTTTTAATTGCTTGTTACTCGCCAGGGAGCTAATATATGACTAAACCTAAAAAAGAATGGAAACCAACAATAACACACGTTGTTCCTAAAGGTACTAAGCTAGCAGATGGTACAATATTAGACAAAGAAACAACCTTAACCCAAGAAGAATTTACAACAATCCCCCTGTTATTCCAGACGACCATCCTTTTTATGATATATGGGCTGGGATAAGTAAGAGAAAAAGCAGAAAAGGCGAACTGTAAAAATACAGTAGGCTTATATAGTCTAGCCGATTAAGGAGAATTGTAGCCCACAAGCTTGATATAATGTAATTATCAGCAAGATAACAGCCAAACTAAAAAAGCACCTTTTGGGTGCTAGTTCTTGCCTGCTGAACTCGTAAAATTTACTACCCCATTTACTACCCCACAAAGAAAATGTATAAGGATTTATGAAAATAGGGAAAATTGAAAACGTGATAGTATCAACGTTTATAAGCATTTATGAAAATGTGTGCTTATGCTCCTGTATAGTATCGCAAAATGGTGCTTGATGACAAGTAATGACTGTACTTTGAGACAGATTTTTTATTTACAGGTGTGATAGAAATTTTTTTAGATTTCTGGGAAGAGTTTTGCTAGGATTTTTGGTGTCAATGCTTGCCCTTTTCCTGCGTGGCAATAAGTGTGCATGTACATTGCTGGATTGAAATTCAGCTCGATACACGAGCAGTTTGGCTCTTCTTTACTAGCATTGAGATTTTCGTCAGGAATAATCAAATCTACCCCACAAACCCAAGCACCGATAGCGCTAGCCATTTGAGCTGCTAGTTGTTGATAAGATTTGTTCATGGCTTCGGTAACGTCAATGGAATCACCGCCAGTTGAAATGTTAGAGTTACGGCGTAAATCAACCTTGACACCTTCAGGGAGAATGTCATCTGGTGTGTATCCTTGTTGCTCTAACATGAGGCGTTCAATGTCGCCTAGTTCAATGATTTCAAGTGGTGAACGGTGATTGTAGCCACGGAGTGGATTTTGATTTTTAAGGTCAATCAATTCCGCAATCGTGTGTGTACCATCACCAACCACGTTAGCAGCAATTCGCAGAAGCACCGCTTCGCATTTACCATCAAGAACGAAGAAGCGATATTCAGTTCCAGAGATAAATTCTTCAACTAAAATCGTGTCATCTTCAGCAAAGGCAATGTCTAGAGCGCTTTGGTAAGAAGCAAGGTCAGCAGAGTCTTTGAAAATTGAGATACCTAGTCCGTAGTTAGTCGATTTTGGTTTGACAACGATAGCCTTGTCTTTGACTTGTGAAAAATAGCGGAGAGCGGTATCTTTGTCGTCGAATTCTTGTCCAGCTGGGACTGGGAAGCCTGCTTGTGCTAGCAATTTCTTCGTGACTACCTTATTTTCCATGACAAGTGGTGTAATGTAATTATCTTTGGCAGTCATATTGGCATTTTTGACGTATTCAACATGGTCACCATGCCAAAGTTTGAGAAACTGGTCATTTTCATCAAGAATATTAACGTTTACTCCCTTTTGAATGGCATCAAAAAGTAATAATTGAGTGGAAAGCTCCATATTCTCATAGCCTTTGAGGGCATAATGAGCATGCCAAGCATAGTCGTGATAGGCTTGCCCTTTTTCTTGCCCAAATGTTTCCAAAGAGAGGTGGTCAATTTCTGTCACTAAACGTCCACCAATGGTCAATTCAGGGTGTTCAATCTGTGCTTTGACATTTTCGAGTAGGGTGTGATAATGCTCTGGCAAATCAAAGTGTTCAACGACTGCTTGCATGGCAGAAAGGATAAGGTCAGCAGGTGCTTCTTGTGGCAATTTCTCAAGTGGGTGGCTAAGAGCGATACGGTCATTAAGCGCTTTTGCGTCAGCAATATCTTGGTCAATAGTAAAGCTATCATCTAACCAAAGAAGTGCCAAGGCGAAAAGGTGCACCGTATCAAGTGTCTCTTGGGTGATGCCGCGATTGTCAAAAGGATTGATATCAAAACAACGGAACTCAAGGTAAGTAATGCCTTTTTTTAAATAATCGCGATTGTGTTTGCTGCCACGAAGTCGGACAGCTGAGTAAAATTCTTTTTCAGCAATGAGTTGACCAGAATTGACATAATGTTCAATGTCAGAAATATAACGTTCAAGGCTTTGGTAGGATACTTGAATGTCGTCATGATTAACATAGCCAAGGTGACTATTGCGGAGTGAGCGAACAGGCTTATCAAGTGGTTTGTCAAGAAATCCCTGCTCTGCTATTGGCGAAGCCCCATACAAATAAGTCAATAACCAACGAAAACGTAGGAAGTTTTGAGCTAATTTGAGGTAGAGGTCGTTTTTAAAGGCGATTAGAGAGGTATAGTCACTTTCTTCAAAAAGAGCAGTCACAAGGTTAGCACCCAGCTCCATGTTGTAATGGATTCCAGACATGGATTGAAGCACCTTGCCATACACTTTTGCTAAATGGTCGCGGTATTGGCGTTCCCAGTGATCCTCTAGACTGGCAATAGCAATCTCATCAGCCGTTAGTTTTGGTGGCATTGATAAAGGCCAAAGGTACTCATCTTTGTTGATTGATCGCCCAATGACATCTGTGATAGCGCCAAGAAAACGTAGAACTTCACTAGTTGAGTTGGCAATCGGAGTGATTAACTCTATCTGTGGCTCGCTGTAATCCGTCTGAATGTAAGGGTGAAATGAGCGACTCCCCAAAATTTCAGGGTGCTTAGTTTGGGCAACTCTGTGATTTATTTTACTAATGCGAAGGCTCTCTCTTTCTAAGCCAAAAGTTGCTTGAAGGATAGGGAGACTTGCGGGTGATTTTTGTAATAATCCGTTCAATGTCATGGTAATCTCCTCATTAATAATCTATAATAATCTATCTGAAATCTGACAGTTCTTTAGTGATAAATATTTGTCAAAAAATAGTCGGTCGTTGTTGATAAATGTAAAACTATTCTAGGGAAAAGTTGCTAAAAAAGCAAGATTTTTGACACGTTTTACCAGAATTTTCAGGCATTTTTTCAGGAAATGCAGTGGCTATCGCATTTGCGGGCAAGGATTACTGGATGAACTTTTAACGGAGGGGCGAAAAAGTATCTGTTTAAAGCTGCTTTTTTTTAAAATCTAAAAACGTTCGGGAAAAATAATATTTTGTCATCAAATATTGAAAAAAAATCAGAAATTGCATATAATAAGTTGTAAGACAAACTCGCAGGTGAGATTCCTGCCATGTTGTACAAGAAAGGATGAAGATACAATTTTATAGCTTGGAGATAGATACGTGACGCTTTGTTTTAGCTAGTATCGTTTTTATTTGCTCGCTGTATAAATGTTAGTATCCATATCGAACAGAATATGACATCAGTAGTAGTTGTTGGTACCCAATGGGGTGATGAAGGAAAAGGTAAAATCACAGACTTTTTGTCTCAAGATGCTGAAGTGATTGCACGTTATCAAGGTGGAGACAATGCAGGTCACACTATCGTTATTGACGGTAAGAAATTTAAGCTGCATTTGATTCCGTCAGGTATTTTCTTCCCAGAGAAAATCTCTGTTATCGGAAATGGTGTGGTTGTCAATCCAAAATCATTGGTAACTGAATTGAAATACTTGCATGATGAGGGAATTACAACAGATAGTCTTCGTATTTCTGATCGTGCACACGTTATTTTGCCATATCATATTAAACTTGATCGTTTGCAAGAGTCTTCTAAGGGTGATAATAAAATTGGGACAACAAATAAAGGAATCGGACCTGCTTACATGGATAAAGCAGCACGTGTCGGTATCCGAATTGCTGACCTTTTGGACAAAGAAATCTTTGCAGAACGCTTGCGCGTGAATTTGGAAGAAAAAAATCGTCTCTTCGAAAAAATGTACGAATGCGAACCAATCAAATTTGAAGACATCTTCGAGGAATACTATGAATATGGTCAACAAATCAAAGATTACGTTACAGATACATCAGTTATCTTGAACGATGCTCTTGACGCTGGAAAACGTGTCCTTTTCGAAGGTGCACAAGGTGTCATGCTTGATATTGACCAAGGAACATACCCATTTGTAACCTCATCTAACCCAGTCGCAGGTGGTGTAACAATCGGTTCTGGTGTTGGTCCAAGTAAAATCAACAAGGTTGTCGGTGTATGTAAAGCTTACACAAGCCGTGTTGGTGATGGACCATTCCCGACTGAACTTTTAGACGAAGTTGGCGACCGTATCCGTGAAGTCGGTCATGAATATGGGACAACAACTGGACGTCCACGTCGTGTCGGTTGGTTTGACTCAGTTGTCATGCGCCACAGCCGTCGTGTATCTGGTATCACGAACTTGTCACTTAACTCAATCGACGTTCTTTCAGGTCTTGATACTGTCAAAATCTGTGTGGCATACGATCTTGATGGTGAGCGCATTGACCATTACCCAGCAAGTCTTAAACAATTGAAACGTTGTAAACCGATCTATGAAGAATTACCAGGTTGGTCAGAAGACATCACAGGTTGCCGTAGCCTTGACGAACTTCCAGAAAATGCTCGTAACTACGTTCGTCGTGTTGGTGAACTTGTTGGTGTTCGCATTTCAACATTCTCAGTTGGACCGGACCGCGACCAAACGAATATTCTTGAGTCTGTTTGGGCAAATATTTAAGAAAAAGACACTTATCGGAAAAATTTAGGATAGTTTAAGTTGTTCTCACTATACTAACATTACTCCTAAACTTTTCTTTTCATATTTATATTTTCTAATACCATCGGAACTTCGGTTTCGGTGGTTTTTAAATATCATGGAATCTATTATATGAAATGTAACTTCCTAATAATTCTATCATTGTAAATCTAATAGAGATCCTAAGTTTTAATGTTATGAGCTAATTATGCATTACTGAACGGAAACATGATATAAGATATTTAAATGTTCCAAAAAATCTGGAGCTGTTCTTATGTTGTTGAAATTTATGTTAATAAAAAGTTAGCTAGAATAGTTGACATATCATAACTGGTTTTACCTCCACAAAAGTATGATTCAAAATTAAATATCAGATTTTCGTAAGAATATGTAACTTATAATATATTTTGCACATATGGTGTCTAAGTGATAAAAAAGAAATGTAGGTGATGTGGGAAAAACGATTAGTTAATTTCTACTTAGTTGTAAAAGAATTCCTAATACAGGATAAAAGCTATTTTTTAGAAATGTTAATAGATAAGAGAAAATCAGGGAATTGCTGCATATGGTTCAGTACATTTTTGCACACTTCCTTGTGTTTTTTTTGCCCTTTTTGTTTGCGCTTACATTTTCTATAATAAACATAAAGAAATTACAAAACTAATATAGAAAAGGAGTAATCTCATGGATTTCCTATTATCAATTCTTAACTGGTTTTCACAAAATATTTTGCAAAAACCAGCGTTCTTTGTAGGTATCTTGGTTTTAATCGGATATATTCTTTTGAAGAAACCTTGGTATGATGTGTTTGCTGGATTTGTTAAGGCAACAGTAGGTTACATGATTTTAAATGTAGCTTCTGCGGGACTTGTTAGCACATTCCGTCCAATTCTTGCGGCATTGAATTATCGTTTTAATATTGGTGCGGCAGTTATTGACCCTTACTTTGGTTTGACGGCGGCTAATAATTATATTATGGATAATTTCCCTAAATTCGTTGGGACAGCAACAACAGCTTTGTTGATTGGTTTTTTCTTAAATATCTTCTTGGTGGCGTTTCGTAAGATTACAAAGGTGCGTACTTTGTTTATCACTGGTCATATCATGGTTCAGCAAGCAGCTACGGTTACTTTGATGATTATTCTATTGATTCCAAGCTTCCGCAATCAATTTTGGGGAACGTTGGCAGTAGGTATTGTTTGTGGGCTTTATTGGGCTGTTAGTTCAAATATGACTGTTGAGCCAACACAACGTTTGACTGGTGGCGGTGGGTTCGCTATTGGACACCAACAACAATTTGCTATTTGGTTTGTTGATAAGATTGCTCCGAAAATTGGGAAAAAAGAAGAAAATCTTGATAATCTTAAATTACCAACTTTCTTGAATATTTTCCATGATACTGTCGTCGCTTCTGCGACATTAATGTTGGTATTCTTTGGTGCCATTCTCTATATTTTGGGACCAGATATCATGTCAAATGCAGACGTTATCACATCTGGTACGGTTTATAATCCTGCAAGTCAATCGTTCTTTATGTATGTGATTGAGACATCGTTCACTTTCTCAGTTTATCTTTTCATTTTGATGCAGGGTGTACGTATGTTCGTTGCTGAGTTGACGAATGCTTTCCAAGGAATTTCAAGTAAGCTTCTTCCTGGTTCATTCCCAGCGGTCGATGTTGCAGCATCATTTGGCTTTGGTTCACCTTCAGCGGTACTGTTTGGTTTTGCGACAGGTCTTATTGGACAGTTGATTACCATTCTCTTATTGATTATTTTCAAAAATCCAGTTCTGATTATCACAGGATTTGTGCCAGTATTTTTTGATAATGCGGCTATCGCTGTTTACGCTGATAAACGTGGTGGTTGGAAAGCTGCGGTTGTCCTTTCTTTCCTATCTGGTGTTATTCAAGTGGCACTTGGTGCCGTTGCGGTATCACTTCTTAATCTCGGTGCATATGGTGGTTACCATGGCAATATTGACTTTGAAATTCCGTGGGTTCCATTTGCTTATCTTTTCAAATATGCTGGTGCGATTGGTTATGCTATTGTCTGCCTCTTCTTGCTTGCAATCCCTCAAATTCAGTTTGCAAGAGCAAAAGACAAGGAAGCTTACTATGCTGGTCAAGTTCAGCCTGAAGAGTAACAGTTTAAAAAGTAAATGCTATTTATAATGCTTTTCTATAAAGAAAAAAAGAATTCAAACGGAGGAAAATAAAATGGTTAAAGTTCTTACAGCATGCGGTAATGGTATGGGTTCATCTATGGTTATCAAAATGAAAGTTGAAAATGCACTTCGTCAACTTGGTGTTAGTAATATCGAATCAGCTTCTTGTTCGGTTGGAGAAGCTAAAGGCTTGGCAGCTAATTACGACATTGTAGTCGCTTCAAATCACTTGATTCATGAATTAGATGGTCGTACTAGCGGTAAATTGATTGGTCTTGATAATTTGATGGACGATAATGAAATAAAAACAAAATTGGAAGCAGCTTTAAAATAATTTAGAACTTGGATTCATAAAGGTGGCATTTTCAGGTGACAGATGATTTCCACCAATCTAGGAAGAATTTTGCAGGAATAATGGATGTCTTAAAAAACTTTAACGACGAGTAACAGAAAGCAACTTTCTAGATGGAATGTCATCTATGAATATAAGTTCTGGACATGGGTGTTTTCAGACAAACGAAAACACCCACGATTTTTGATAAGTATGAAAGGAAGCAGTTTATGAATTTGAAACAAGCTTTGATTGATAATGATTCTATTCGGCTAGGGGTGACAGCATCAGATTGGAAAGAGGCGGTTAAGTTAGCGGTTGAACCTCTGGTTGAAAGTGGTGCAGTTAAGGCAGAATATTATGATGCTATTATCGCATCCACGGCTCAGTATGGTCCGTATTATATTTTGATGCCAGGTATGGCGATGCCTCATGCGCGTCCAGAAGCTGGTGTACAACGTGATGCCTTTTCGTTAATCACATTGACTCATCCTGTTAAATTTCAAGACGGTAAAGAAGTTTCTGTACTCCTTGCCTTGGCAGCTACGAGTTCAAAAATCCATACTTCGGTAGCTATTCCGCAGATTATTGCGCTTTTTGAGTTAGAAAATTCAGTAGAACGTCTACAATCTTGTCAGACCAAAGAAGAAGTGTTGGCTATGATTGATGAATCAAAGGACAGTCCGTATTTGGAAGGCTTGGATTTAGAGAGTTAATATCACATTTTTAAAACTAGCAATGAAGAGAAAGGAAATATGATGACAAAACAATTACCAAATTTACAAGTTGCTCTTGATCATTCTGATTTGAAAGGAGCTATTGCAGCTGCCGTTTCGGTTGGCAATGAAGTTGATATTATTGAGGCTGGGACAGTATGTCTTTTGCAAGTCGGCAGCGAGTTAGTCGAAGTGCTTCGTAATCTTTTTCCAGATAAATGGATTGTGGCGGATACTAAATGTGCAGATGCTGGTGGAACAGTCGCTAAAAATAATGCTGTACGCGGAGCAGACTGGATGACTTGTATTTGCTGTGCTACCATTCCAACCATGAAAGCTGCACGTAAGGCCATTGAAGAAGTGCGTGGTGAACGTGGTGAGATTCAAGTTGAACTTTATGGCGATTGGACTTATGAGCAAGCACAACAATGGCTTGATGCGGGGATTTCACAAGTTATTTATCACCAATCGCGTGATGCGCTCCTTGCTGGTGAAACTTGGGGTGAAAAGGATTTAAATAAAGTTAAAAAGCTTATTGATATGGGCTTTCGCGTATCTGTGACTGGCGGTCTTAGTGTTGACACACTCAAACTCTTTTCTGGTGTAGATGTTTTCACTTTTATTGCAGGTCGTGGTATTACAGAAGCAGCAGATCCAGCTGCGGCAGCGCGTGATTTTAAAAATGAAATCAAACGTATTTGGGGGTAGGCTATGACGCGTCCAATTGGTATTTATGAAAAGGCGACTCCTAAGAATTTTACATGGAGAGAACGTCTAGCGTTTGCAAAAGAACTCGGCTTTGATTTTGTTGAAATGTCGGTAGATGAATCGGATAGCCGTTTGGCACGTCTGGATTGGACAAAAAAAGAGCGTTTGGACGTTGTTCAAGCTATTTACGAAACAGGTATTCGGATTCCAAGTATTTGCTTTTCGGGGCATCGTCGTTATCCTCTTGGGTCTAATGACCCTAAAACTGAAGCAACATCGCTTGAAATGATGAAAAAATGTATTGAATTAGCGCAAGACCTTGGTGTTCGTACCATTCAATTGGCGGGGTATGATGTTTATTACGAAGAAAAGTCCCCAGAAACACGCGCTCGTTTTATCAAAAATCTCAGGAAAGCTTGTGATTGGGCTGAAGAAGCTCAAGTTATTCTAGCGATTGAAATTATGGATGACCCTTTTCTCAATTCTATTGAAAAATACTTGGCTGTGGAAAAGGAAATTGATTCGCCTTATCTCTTTGTTTATCCAGATACTGGCAATGTATCAGCTTGGCATAATGACCTTTGGAGTGAATTCTACAACGGTCATAAGTCCATTGCTGCCTTGCATTTAAAAGATACTTATGCTGTCACTGAAAACTCCAAAGGGCAGTTTCGTGATGTCCCATTTGGGGACGGCTGTGTTGATTGGGAGGCTATGTTTGCTATTCTCAAGAAAACAAACTATAACGGTCCATTTTTGATTGAAATGTGGTCGGAAAATTGTGCGACAGTTGAGGAAACAAAACAAGCTATTCAAGTCGCAAAAGACTTTTTATTACCAAAAATTGAGAAAGCGGGGTTACGTTAATGTTAGTTCCTGAATTACGTCAACGTGTTTATAAAGCTAATATGGATTTACCAGTGCATGGTTTGGTCAAATTTACATGGGGAAATGTGTCAGCTATTGACCGTGAAAAAGGATTGATTGTTATCAAACCTTCAGGGGTACCTTATGAAGAATTATCTCCAGAAAATATGGTGGTGTCAGATTTAGAGGGAAATGTGGTTGAGGGTGACTTGAATCCGTCATCTGATTTACCAACGCATGTAGAGCTGTACAAAGCATTTGCAGAAGTTGGTGGGATTGTTCATACCCATTCAACAGAAGGAGTCGCTTGGGCGCAAGCAGGGCGAGATATTCCTTGTTATGGGACCACACATGCAGATACATTTTATGGTGCTATTCCGTGTGCGCGTGCACTTACTCCAGAAGAAATCAATGGTGCTTATGAAAAAGAAACTGGGAAAGTGATTATTGAAGAGTTTCAAAAACGCTCCCTTGACCCAATGGCTGTTGCGGGGGTTACTGTTCGTAATCATGGACCATTTTCTTGGGGAAAAGACGAACAAGCAGCTGTTTATAACGCTGTCGTTCTTGAAGAGACAGCTCGTATGGCACGTTACACAGAAGGCATCAATCCAGATGTCAAAGAAGTGCCACAAGCGCTCAAAGATAAACATTATCTCCGTAAACATGGAAAAAATGCCTATTACGGACAAAAAAGTCTGACACATTAAACCAATGTTTTTATCCAATATTTACAATAGAAGTGACGGCGTGAAATAATTAGTCTGAACGACTGATTTTTGCGTCTCTTCTTTTTTTACAGGTTTTACAGGAAGTACATTATTTGGTATAAAAATATATTCATCAACAAGCTTGATTGGAATATTTGAAAGTAATGTAATGGAAAATTCTACTAGAAAAAGTCTTTGTGATACAATAGGTCTACATAGATATGGAGGAGCTGGTTATCATGCTAGATAAAAAAAGTTATGATCTTCTTTCTTGCTTACTGACTTTGACCGAGCCAGAGACAGTGACGACTATTTCTAAAGTATTAAATCAGTCACGTCGAAGAATTTACTATCATTTAGATAAAATCAATGATGCTTTGCCAGAGGAAATTGAGAAAATTATTCCTTACCCACGAATCGGAATCCTTCTCAATGATGAACAGCGCCAAGCGTGTCGTACCATGATGGGGGAACTAGACGGCTATTCCTATGTGATGAGTGTGGAAGAACGGTTAGAATTAAGTTTACTATACATTGCAGTTTCTAAGGAAAGAGTAACAATTGATAAACTGATGAAACTGACAGATGTCTCTCGTAATACTATTCTTAACGATTTGAACGATATTCGTCAGAAATTATCAGACGAAGAATATGACATTAGGCTTCGTGTATCAAAAGCACGTGGTTACTATTTAGCATGTCACCCCTTGTCTAAAATACAGTTTTTATATCGCCTGCTTTACAGAGTTTACACAAAGGATAATGAAAAGTTTATTGCGATTATTCGAAAACGTATTATCAATTTATCAGAGGTAATGCCCTATTTTTCTGATGACATCAATGATTATCTTTATACAGAATTGTCAACGATTGAAGAACGCTTGGGTAAAAGACTGAATTCCAAAGACTTGAATTTTATGGTGAAAATTTTGCCCTATCTCTTGTTGAGTTACCATAGTATTGATTTTACTGCTGAAGAAAAAGAACGAGCAAGACGTGATTTTAGCCTAGCTTGGGAACGTTTAGAGTACCAAATGGCTATTAATATCGCTAAAAATTTACGAGAAAAATTTAATCTATCTTTAGATAGCATCGAGATTGGTTTGATTGCCATGTTGTTACTTTCTTTCCGAAAGACATTGGATCTTCATTTAGAAAGTACGGACTATGATGATATGCGAGAGACATTGCAACTTTTTTTGGACACATTACAAACAAAGCATCACCTTTCTTTTCGACATCCTAATGACTTGTTAAACCAACTGTTGACGCATTGTAAGGCATTGCTTTATCGTAAAACCTATGGTATTTTATCAGAAAATCCCTTAACAGAAGATATTAAAATAAAATATAGTCACCTTTTTAATCTGACTAAATCTTGTATTTATATTTTGGAAGAAGCTTGGTTAATTCAAATGACAGACGATGACATTGCTTACTTTGTCATTCATTTAGGCGGCGAGATAGAAAATCATGATGTCAGCGATAGTCAAAAAAATCATGTTGTATTAGTTTGTGATGAAGGAGTGGGTATTCAGAAATTATTAGTCAGCCAATGTAAAAAATGTCTGGAAAATTGTGAAATAGATGCTATTTTCACATTGGAACAATTTTATAGTGTTAGTGATATCATTACATCAAACATGGTTATTTCAACAAGTGATAACGTTGAGACAACATTGCCATTGTTGGTTGTTCACCCCATTTTAACGGATGAAGATATTATCAAAATGCTACATTTCATAAGAACAAAAGGAAGGCAAAAAGAAAGTCACTATGACCGTCAATTGGATAAATTGTTAAAAATTTATGTTCCAGATGATAATGAGCGCTATGGTTTAAAAAATCAAATCGAAAAAATCATTCGACAAGAATTTATTGACATTAGCTTAAATTGAGGAAGGTGGGGAGCTTATTACATTTTTATGTAATGAGCTTTTTTATTTTTTTAAGATGTTTACCTAGTTGGGTGTAATTTTTGTATTATTTTTATCCAAAAGTTAAACCAAAACAGGGGTTCATAAAGCGTTTTCGTTCTGGTAATATAACATTAAAGAAAGGGGGATGAAGCATGTTATCACAAACAATTGATGAACGTTTGATTTTAATTGATGTAAATGCTAAAAATTTTGAAGATGCTATTAGACAAGCAACTAATCCATTAGTACATTGTCATTTTGTTACAAATAATTATGTAGAAAAGATTATTGAAATTTCGCATGATATCGGACCGTACATTGTCATTACTAAAAATGTTGCTTTACCACATGCGCCAAGTGACAGTGGAGCATTAAAAACGGCATTAGGTTTTACAAAATTAAAAAGACCAGTAGTTTCAGGAAATAAAGCCAATGACCCTGTAAAATACCTGTTTCCTTTAAGTGCATCTGATGGGCATTCTCATATCGAAATGTTATCAGATTTAGCAACGTTACTAAGTCATAAAGATTTTGTTAACCAATTAGAAAAAATTAGTACTAAAGAAGATTTCATTACTTTATTAAAGGAATTTGAAGGAGGAGAAAGTCATGATGCATAAAGCATTAGTAGCATGCCGAGCTGGAGTAGGATCAAGTTTAATGTTGAAAATTAAGGTTGAAGAGGTGGTCAGAGAAAATAACTTTCAACTTGAGGTAGAACATTCGTCTTTAGATGGTTTACCAGGTTTTACAGGTGATATTGTTATTACTCTAGTCGATGTTGCAGAAGAGCTAGCTGAAAAACATATCCCACAAAAGATTATTGGTATTAATAGTGTTGTTGATAAAGAAGAAATAAAAGCAAAGTTAGAAAGCGTATTGTTCTAACATTTTAAAAGTTAGGAGAAGAAAAATGGATTTTGTGATTAGTTTTTTAAGTACCCCAGCCATTTTATTGGGACTAGTGGCGATGGTTGGTTTATTGGCTCAAAAGAAAAAAGGATCAGAGGTTTTAACAGGTACATTCAAGACAGTTATTGGTTTCTTAGTCTTTAGTGCTGGTGGGACAATTATGACAAGTGCCTTACAAAATTTTAATACACTTTTTCAAAAGGGCTTTAATATTGTTGGAGTCGTTGCTTCACCAGAGGCTGCAACAGCATTAGCACAAAGTGAATTTGCATTTGTGACTAGTTGTACTTTAATTTTAGGTTTTGTTATGAACTTGGTAATAGCAAGGATTACACCTTTTAAAAATATTTTCTTTACAACAGGTCACAGTTTATTCTTTGCATGTGTATTGTCTCTTGTTCTCAAAGCTCATGGAATTGGTGATATACCAGCAATTATTACTGGTGGTATTATTTTAGGTTTTTGTTCAGCGGCTCTACCACAATTATGTCAACCGTTTATGAGGAAAATTACAGGAAGCGATACAACAGCTATCGGTCACTTTAATATGATTGGCTATGCGCTTTCAGGTTATATTGGTAAATTATTCCATAAACATGAGGATGAAACAACAGAAGGATTTAACTTTCCAGGTTGGTTATCTATTTTTAGGGACTTTCTAATGGGAGTAGCTGTGGTAATGCTGATACTTTTCTATGTATCAGCTTTGAAGGCAGGACCTAAAGTAACCCAAGAACTTGCAGGAAGTACTCACTGGCTGGTCTTTCCTTTTGTTCAAGCATTCACTTTTACAGCAGGGATGTCTATCTTGATGACAGGTGTACGTATGTTCTTAGCTGAAATTACAGCGGCTTTCGTTTCTATCTCAGAGAAATTCATTCCAAACTCACGTCCAGCTCTAGATGTTCCAACAGTATTCCCATTTGCTCCAACAGCGGTTATTATTGGTTTTGTTTCGTCTTATGTAGCGGGATTATTGGCAGTACTGGTTATGGTCGCTTTTAAGTTCCCTGTTGTCATTATTCCAGCAGCTCACATTTGTTTCTTCTCTGGAGGAACGGCAGCTGTCTTTGGCAATTCGACAGGTGGATGGCGTGGTGCAGTTCTCGGATCGTTTGTTCAAGGATTATTGTTAGCCTTTTTACCAGTTTTATTGTATCCACTTTATGGAAGTCTAGGAATCGAGGGTTCAACATTCCCAAATATTGATTATAATGTTGTGGGGAATCTATTAGATTGGATATTGAAGTTGTTCAATATGTAACGATGTAACGTTACGAGAAGTTAGTCTCTTTAGTTGAGGAGTTTTTTATGAGTAACTTGCAATTAGATTATTTTATCAATACTTTAGATACAGAGTTGCATAATTTTATTAGAAATATTGATAAAGAAAAAATTAACTTAGTAGCTGAATTGATTTTAGATGCTAAACAACATGGGGGACGTGTTCACGTTACTGGTATCGGTAAGCCTAGTCATGTATCTCAGTATATTTCAGCGTTACTATCTTCTACAGGAACACCAGCGTATTTTTTAGATGCTACGGAATCAGTTCATGGTTCAGCGGGTCAAGTGATGGAGGGAGATATTGTTATTGCTATCTCTAATAGTGGAGAAACGCTGGAATTACAACAGACTATTGAAGCATTAAAAAAGTTAAGTATCAAAATTGTATCAGTAACAGGTGGTAACTCTTCTTGGTTAGCTAGAAATACTGATTTGACATTATTTGCAGGTGTTGAAGAGGAAGGGGATAGTTTTAATAAACCTCCTCGTGCTTCAATCATTGCGGAAATATTAATTTTACAAGCGGTATCAATTGTCCTTCAAGAAAAAAGTCATTTGAATATGGAGCAATACCATCTATGGCACCCTGGGGGAAGTCTTGGAAAGTCGCTAGAAAGGAAATAATATGAGAATTACAGGTATTATTACGGCAATGGCGACACCACTTCATGATGATGGTTCATTGTCAAGAGATGGAGTAGTGAGTTTAGTCAATCGTCTGATTAAAAATGGAGTTAGCGGTCTATTTATTTTGGGAACAAATGGAGAATTTTTTGGACTAAGTGATGATGAAAAAGTGGCTTATGCCAAAATGGTTGTTGAAGTTGTCGCAGGTAGAGTTCCTGTTTATGTGGGAACTGGGACAATAGGAACCAAGGAAGTTATTGCTTTAAGTCAAAGAATGGAAGAAGTAGGCGTATCAGCGGTTTCAATTATTACACCTTATTTATTATCATTTTCGCAAGATGAATTATATGCCCACTATAAATTAATATCAGATGCGGTTACACTTCCCATTATTCTATACAATATTCCTCAAAATACAGGGAATAATTTGGAACCCGAGACGGTAGGACGTTTGGCTAAACTCCCAAATATTATTGGTATAAAAGATAGTAGTGGCAATCTTGAACAGTTAGCTAAATATATTGATTTAACAAGACAGGAAGATTTTTCGGTTTTGGTTGGATCGGATTCAAGAATTTTAGCAGCTTTACAATTAGGAGCAGATGGTGCAGTAGCAGCAACATCAAATGTCTTAACAAAAACAGATGTTGGGATTTACAGACATTTTTTGAGCCATCAATTAAAAGAAGCTGAGAAATTACAAGAAAGTATAAACGCCTATCGAAAGGTATTGAAATATTCAACTATACCATCAGTATTAAAATATACTTTAAATCAAATTGGTATTCCTGTAGGTGATTCTCTATCACCAGTTAAGTTGACTTTAACAGCAGATGAAAAAAAGGAAATCAACAAAGTATTAAAATCTTACCAAGAATATGAAAATTTTGAAGGAAAAATAAAATGAAAAAAATAGATGTGCTTAATCGATTGTATGAAGAGAAGTTGATGGGAATCATCCGCGTGACAACTTTTGAACGTGCTAAGGAAATTGCAGAAAGTTGTTTAGCTGGAGGAGTATCTTGTTTGGAAATTAGTTATACTAATTTTAATGCTGGGGATATTATTCAGCAGTTGAAGGAAAAGTATAACCATAGATTGCTGGTAGGGGCTGGAACGGTATTAGACAGTGAAACGGCTAGAGAGGCTATCTTTAATGGTGCAGAATTTATCATTGCCCCTACCTTTAAGGAAGAGGTAGCCAAAATCTGTAATCGCTATCAGATTGCTTATATGCCTGGCTGTATGACAATGACTGAAGTGGTGGAGGCATTAGAAGCAGGAGCATCCATGGTAAAAGCTTTTCCGAGCTCATCTTTGTATGGACCAAATATTATTTCAACTATAAAGACACCAATGCCGTATGTTCCTATTTTATCCTCGGGTGGGGTGACTCTAAACAATGTTAATGAGTGGTTAAAACAAGGAGTAGACTGCATGGGAATTGGCAGTTTATTATCTAAGGGAACTGCACAAGAAATTGAACAAAATGCTAGAGCATTAAGAGAAGCAGTTAATAAGAGTAAAGAACTGCTATGAAATAAATGCAGACGGAGGCGGTTATGCTAGATAAAAAATCAATTCAGATTATGAATTATTTAATTAATGAAGAAGAAATTAGTCTAACCAAACTCATGTCAAAGACTTCTCTTTCTAAAAAACAAATTCTTTACGCATTGGACCATATTAACTCTTTTTTACTAGAGAACGATAGGGCTGCGTTATCAATATTCAAAGAAAATATCATTTTAACCTCAGAGAATAAGCAATTCTTTATTGATTGTTTTATTAACAATACTTTATTTACTGACTATTTGTTAGATGCGGACGAGCGAATCAAATATATCTTCTTTCTAATTTTTAATAAACCATCCGATTATTTATCAATTAGTGATTTTCTAGTGTCACTAAAAGTAAGTAAATCAACTGTTATTAGTGATATTAAGAGATTGCAAAAGGAAATAAAACCATCCGATATTAAAATTAAAAATGATAGAAATGTTGGCTATTATTTATCAGGAGATGAAAATCAAATTCGCTATCTAGCAATGTATTATATTTTGGAAGATCTAGCTTCCGATTTTGGAACATTCTTTTATGACTATTTCTTTTTCAATGAATCTATAGATGTTTTAAAACAGATTTATGAAACTTTTATTGCTTTTTCTAAAAAGTATGATTTTACATTTACAGATAGGCAATTGACAGAAATTGTATACACTTTATCTCTCTTTCTTAATCGCTTAAAAAGTAATTCGTCTGATGATGACAATTATAAATATAAAGCTTTGGAGATATCAAAGGAATTTAAACTATCAAAGGATATCTTAAATCAATTTCTCCCAGATACTAACAAAGAGGCAATTGGCTTTCTAACTTCATGGATACTGACTTTTACCACGGTTCATATTGGTGAAGATGCCTTTGATAGAAAGATCATATTGGAACTTGTTAATAAGGTTATTAAACGCTTTGAACTTTTATCAGGGATTGAATTTTATAACATGAAAGAAGTTGAAAATAATTTATACAGTCACTTTAGAGCGGTTCATCATAGAATGATTTATAAAATACCAATTTTGAACCAATTTTCATCACGTATAAAATCACAATATCCCAACCTTTTTAAAATTGTAGGATTAGCTTTAAAAGAGATAGAAGATTGTTATGATTTTCCGATTCCAGAAGAAGAAATTGCCTATTTAACTTTACATTTCGCGGTTGCTATTGAAGATTATGGTATAAAAGATGATGGTAAATTGGTTGCAGCAGTTGTTTGTCAAAATGGAATTGGAAGCTCTGCACTTGTCTTTCAACAATTAAAACTTTTATTCCCAGATTTTCGCTTCCTTGGTCCATATGATAAAAACAGTTTACTTGTTGAACCTTCGAAAGTTGATATGATTTTTTCAACAGAATCAAACTTAGACCTATTTTCTTTAGCGAAGGAAGTATTTGTTGTTAATCCAGTCATGACGTCAGAGGAACGCTATAATTTATTACGCAAAGTCTATAGTAAATTCGGAATTAATAAAGTTCGTTTACCAAGGGTCACAGACTTAGTTACTATCATCAATAAAAATACTGAGATTAAGGATACTAAGCAATTAGAACAAGAACTTTATACTTATTTGTTAACACCAAATGATAAAAGAATTATTGACTGCAATAGAATTGCAGAGCCCAATTTATCTGATCTTTTAGAAATTAAATTTATTCAGACCAATGTGGAAATTTCAGATTATGAGGAGGGAATTTGTAAAGCAGCTAAACCTTTGCTCCAAAGTGGCATCATCCAAAATCAATATTTGGAAAAACTTATTGATGATTATCATAAAGGGGTAATAATGAGATTAACTTCCTTGTTTTGTATGCCACACGCTACTGATACTGGTGGGAATAATTTGGGGATGAGTTTAGTTGTCTTAAAACATCCATTTATATTTAAAGATAAAAGTAGTGTGAAATATATTTTGCTACTTTCAGCACCTAAAAGTAGTGTCCATTTACTGGCTATGAATCAGTTATTAAAACTGTTAGGTCAGGAAAACTTTTATGAAGCCTTAGATAATTTTTCTCCTAAGGACATTTATCATTATATTTTAGAAAATCAATAGTAAAACCCTATAGCTAAAAACTTTCAGCCCAAAAATGAACACATCATCGTGTAATACTTGGTCTTTTTTGGAATCGCTTTCTAGACTATACTGTTATTGTAAATGAATAACGTAACAATACAAATAGGAGGAAACAAAATGGCTAATGTTAAAGACATCACACGTGAATCATGGATTTTAAATACTTTTCCTGAATGGGGAACTTGGCTCAACGAAGAAATTGAAGAAGAAGTCGTTCCTAAAAATAATTTCGCTATGTGGTGGTTAGGCAATTGTGGTGTTTGGATTAAGACACCAGGAGGTGCAAATATTGTTATGGACCTCTGGTCAAATAGAGGAAAATCAACTAAGAAAGTCAAAGATATGGTTTGGGGACATCAAATGGCAAATATGGCGGGGGTTCGTAAATTACAACCAAACTTGCGCGTGCAACCAATGGTTATTGACCCATTTGCCATTAATGAATTGGATTACTACCTCGTCTCTCACTTCCATAGCGACCATATTGATATCAATACCGCTGCTGCCATTGTAAACAATCCAAAACTTGACCACGTTAAATTTGTGGGACCTTATGAATGTGGGGAAATTTGGAAAAAATGGGGTGTTCCAGAAGAACGTATCATTATTATCAAACCAGGAGAAAGCTTTGAATTTAAAGATGTTAAAGTGACTGCTGTTGAATCTTTTGACCGTACGTGTCTTGTGACGCTTCCTGTTGACGGTGCCAAGGAAAATAATGATAGTCTGAAAGGACTTGCTGTGACAGATGAAGAGATGGCACGTAAGGCAGTTAATTACATCTTTGAAACACCAGGTGGAACGATTTATCATGGTGCCGATTCACATTTTTCAAATTATTTTGCAAAACATGGTAAGGACTTCGACATTGACGTTGCGATTAACAATTATGGGGACAATCCAATTGGTATTCAAGACAAGATGACCTCAATTGACCTTCTTCGCATGGCTGAAAATCTTCGTGCCAAGGTCATCATTCCAGTGCATTATGATATCTGGTCAAACTTTATGGCTTCAACGGATGAAATCCTTGCTCTCTGGAAGATGCGCAAAGAACGCCTACAATATCAATTCCACCCATTTATCTGGGAAGTTGGTGGTAAATATGTTTATCCACAAGATAAAGACCGTATTGAATATCACCACCCACGTGGTTTTGATGATGTGTTTGAGCACGATTCAAATATCCAGTTTAAAGCTTTACTTTAGTAGGATAAAGGGTTGTTATCAGCCCTTTATTTTATCAGAAAAAATGAAAAGGAGACAAACAATGAAATTTTTCTTAGATACAGCTGATGTTTCGGCGATTAAAACGATTAATG
>OGXN01000618.1_pt1 | contig 43262 bp, 30 predicted proteins | sample 1576281 | NCBI WGS metagenome assembly OGXN01 (sample SAMEA3541494, study PRJEB24748) | human gut metagenome | biome: human gut; feature: human-associated habitat; material: faeces | place: China | collected 2012
CGAGATATTCGGATGTGTTATAAACCGGGATGACGACTGATATCTTCGGCTCTTTTTCCGGAACCTTCTTTATTACCGTTTTCTCGAGACACTCGGAATCGTCCAAACCGAGCTTTTTGCGAATCTCGACCCTTTCGCCTACAGGCAAATCTTTGATCGAAATATCTTTGAAATTCCATTCGACATTGAACCTGGCCATCTCCATGAAGCTTGATTTGACCTGATCGAAGATACCCCTTTCAACAAGCCCCTGCTTCAAAGCCCGAAGAGCATAGTAAAACTCTTTCGGATGCTTGCCTTTAGAGGTCTGGATACTGCAAACACCTCTCCTGTATGTAACCAAAGCTTTTTCAACCCAAGACACTTTGGTTGAAAGCGCCAAACACAGGTAAACGAAGTACAGATCGTTCGTGTTCTTCAGATTCTGAAACCTTACACCCGTTTCGACAACGAACGAGCGCAAGAACAGCTTCGTCCAAGGCGCGGGTTTTGTTATTTGAAATATGCGATCATACAGCTCTTCCGTTCGACACGATGCGCTTGGGATCAAGCTCGTATCCAATGACCATGGCATAGCATACGTACGTCCCGAGGCTTGATCGTAGGCGTTCGCAGAGAACAACACGATGTCAGCGCCCTCGGACACTCCCGATACATAAGCTTCCTCCAACATAGAGGGCTCGAAGAAATCGTCAGAGTCCAAAAAGGCGATGTACTCCCCAAGAGCCGCATCCAATCCCGCATTTCTCGCAGGCCCCGCCCCAACGCTTTCTTGCTCAATAATGCAAACGCGTGAATCGAGCGCTGCATAGTCCTGAAGAATAGCAAGGGATCCATCAGAGCTACCATCGTCGACGCAAATAATCTCGATTTCGCGCAACGTTTGGCTCACAAGGCTGTCGAGGCATTGCCTGAGATACTGCTCAGTATTATGAACGGGAACAACAACAGAAACTTTAGGATTCACTCGCCTATCCTTTGCTTATTCTCCATGCGCTTGGTGCGACTAGGCCAAATTCAGAAATCAAAATCGATGATTCTGAATACTCCGTGCTTTTATTGATAAGGATGGTTCTGTCGCTTTGTGAAACGGCCAGTTATCACGTCACGTCGCAGCCATGGGATCACGAGACGAAGCCGAGTGTCTTGAAGAATGGCGAACTCTGAACTTAAGGAAGGGCTCTAAGCGCGATTTCCGCTGATTTGTATCTACTTGGAAATGAGTTTACGGTAAGATAACGAAGGCAAAATATCGCGGTATCAACTCGAAGCTGATATCGCGCGTGTAGGATATAAGCGGGCTCGCCACCTCAGAGGTCGAAGGAATATGCAATGAAAATGGGATATTAGTCACGGAGGGCTTGATGGAGCCCTCGTGTGAGCGCATATGCAAGATTACAGAACCATCCTTATCAATAAACCCAGCTTAAGTCTACTGGCCCTCGCATCATGTTCGGCATTTAGCCAAAAGAATCTTCTTGCATCTCCAACAAAGGCATTCAAACAACCCACAGAGGGAGGAGCTTTCATGGAACGCAGACCCAGCGTGTCGGTCATCATCCCTGTTTACAACAAAGACAAGTATATCGAGAACTGCATGACAACAATAATGAATCAGAGCTTGAAAGAGTTGGAGATTATATGCATAGACGATGGCTCAACCGACTGCTCCGCAGCCGTTATTGAGAAGCTGGCCAAGTCCGACAGCAGAATCTCTATGATCAGGCAGAAAAACTCCGGCGCGGGACCCGCAAGGAATGCTGGGATCAATAAAGCCAGCGGCGAGTTCATTGCCTTCATGGATCCCGATGATTATTATCCCGACTCGTCAGTTTTGGAGGACCTGTATCAAGCTGCCCAAAAAAATAAAGTGGACATCTGCGGCGGATCTCTAGTCGAACTAAAAAATGGCAATCTAATTACAGATTTCCCAAGCCCGAAAGACAAATATCGCTTCACGCAAAATAGCCTCATTGATTATTCTGACTACCAATTCGATTACGGCTATCATCGCTTCATATATCGTACCGATTTTTTAAGAAACAATGATTTGCATTTTCCAAGCTACCGAAGATTTCAAGACCCGCCATTTTTCGTAGCCGCAATGGCATTATCTCGAAAATTTTATGTGCTAAGTCGACCATCTTATATTTACAGAGTGGGTTACTGCACCATCAACTGGGATGAAGAAAAACTGACAGGATTGGTAAATGGCATCTGCGATGTGCTCGAAGTTGCCAAGATTCACAATTTAAACGACTTAAAGAAGCTAGAGCTAGAAAGAGTAGAGAAGTCTTATCTCGATTTGCTTTACACCAACGCCCTCAATCCGACGAAGGATTTTGCAAACGCCCTCGAGCGACTTGTCTACTGCTTAGAGCAAAACGAAATAACCGGCAATGAAGAGTTCGAGATCGTACGCGACAGCCTTAAAAGACTAGCCTCTTTCAGCTGGTACTCCCTGTCGCTATCGAGCCAACAGCTTACCCCGCACCCCCCGTGCTCATCTCCGAAAGCATCTATCATAATTCCCGTCCACAATACCGAGCAATACATACTCCCATGCTTGAAGAGCGCCGTATGCCAAACTATGGAAGAGATCGAGATTATAATCGTCGACGACGGGTCGACAGATCACTCCATTCAACTTATAAGTGAAATCGCCCTGCAAGACAAACGAATAGTAATTATTAAGAAAGAGAATGGAGGGCTGTCCTCTGCACGCAATGCGGGACTGGACATCTCGCGCGGTAAATACATCCTCTTCCTCGACAGCGATGACATGCTAGAGCTTGACGCAGTACGGATTTTGTACGACGAAGCCGAACAGAATCAACTCGACCAATTGTTCTACAGCGCTGAGTCTTTCTACGATTCCTTCTTCACCATGAAGGAGCATTTTGGATACGCAACCTATTACGACTACAAACAAGAGTATTTGAACTCGCTTACAGGACAAGAATTGTTCTGTCTCCTTTGCGACAACGACGACCTAAAACCAAGCGCCTGCCTACAACTATTGAGAAGGGATTTTTTATTCGAAAACGGCATCTCATTCCTTAATGGAATAATTCATGAAGATAACCTATTCACAATCGAATGTTTGCTCAGCAGCTCAAATAGCATGTGCATAAACGAACGGCTGTACAAGAGAAGAGTACGCGGTGATTCGATTATGACCTCGGAAAAAGGGCCGAGAAATGCATTTGGGTATTATTGCGCCGTTCAGGAGGCAATCAATTTCATTCAGCAACGAAACATACAACTGGATGAAAGCTTTATATCGCATTTGGAAAAGCATAACGACAAGCTCCTCGAAGCCGCGTCCAACATTTATGCAGAATCGAGCGAATCTCTCAAAAACGTATTCCTGCAATCGCTGTCTCACGCTCAACGATTGCAATTCTCAGTCATGGTAGTAAGTAGTAGGATCAATGGTACGAATGAGCTGCGCCTTGCCAAGACAGCCGCAGCTAAAGCATCTGACCGCATCACCCAACTAAAAAAGTCAAATTCGTATCGCATCGGGCGAGCCGTCACCTTTCTTCCCCGAAAAGCAAAACGAGCATTCAGGCGCATCAAGACCCATGCATTGGGCAAACACTAAACGATTCCGCTGATTAACTGCATACCGCGAACAGGATCTCCTCATGTCGAAGCATTTTAATACCACCGATTCCGAATCAAAGAAAAAGACCATCTGCGTTCCAGCATTTTCTTTTGCCCTGGTTTTCTCCACTGCCTATGTTGTCGGATACAGCTTCAACAAGGATCTTTCCTTCTCTTGGTGCACGCAAAACAGCGTTCTTGCAGCAGCCCTCTTCTTGATCCTTATGATTCTCGCTTATCATCTCTGCAAAATGCTATTTAAGGCTTCAGCTCCTTTCTCCAAAAGCGATGGTTCCAAACAGATCGCGAGACAACTAAATGCAAGACGTTCACTGCTTCTTTTCGCATTGCTTATTTTATTATGGAGTCCATTCCTACTCGCATTCTTTCCAGGGTCAGTCACCAACGATGCGATGCACCAGTTGTATATGTACCTATCCCAAAACCATTGGAACAACCACCATCCTGCGCTATCAACTGCCGTTTTTGGGATGCTTTTCCAATTAGGCTCTTTGGCCGGATCAGATAACTACGGAGTATTCACAATCGTAATCATCCAGGCCGCGCTACAAGCCATTGCGATAGTGTGCATTTTGAGAGAGATCGATAGCCTAAAGGCGCCTCGATTCGTCCTTTTGGTCGCCCTCGCCTTCTTTAGTCTCAATCCTCTTTTTGGGTCTTTTGCTCAACTTATTACAAAAGATACCCTGTTTACTTCATTTTTCGCCTTATGGGTTATCGCGATAGCAAAGTTTTTCGTCGCTCCAACCAACAGCGGAAAAGACAGGATCTTGATCGTAACCAAGATTTGTGTGCTCTCTTTACTCGTATCCTTCTTCAGGCACAATGGGTTTTACGTAGTCGTCCTCACGATTGCCCCCATCCTTATCTGGTCATCGGTAAGAAAACTCGATACTAGACCGGTATGGGGTACGTCGCTATTCTTTACTTCTATAATTTATATATCGGTTTCCTTGTTTCTTTTTCCAATTCTCGATATAACACCCGGCTCACGAGCAGAAGCTATGAGCATTCCTTTTCAGCAAACGGCAGCTTACGTGCAAAAGCACGTTGAAGATATATCGGAGCAAGATGAGAAAGCGATCGCCAGAGTGCTCGACTATAATGCACTTGCCGACGCTTACAATCCTCAGATATCCGATCCGGTCAAGTCATCTTTCAACAAAGAAGCCACCCTGGGCGATCTCGCCATGTACTTCAGCGCTTGGACTCGGATGTTTATTAAACATCCTTTAACCTACATAAATGCCACAATCGCTAATTCTTATGGCTATGTTTATCCCGACATAGTTAATTACAGAAAAGATGCAATATATCGCTTCTATATATCTGATTACTCCCCTGATTCGGCAGAGCGAACTATATCCGTGCAATACAATCATCGTCTAGCCGAGATGCGCTCCGGCATCGCAGAAGCAACAAGAACCATCGTAGACACCCCTCTTTTATTCGCAACAAGCTGTTGCGGCGTTTACACGCTCATATTGGTATGGGCAATATGCATGCTTTGCTATCGAAGGGAATACAGCTGCCTGATGATGCTGCTTCCGCAATTCATCATCGTCCTTACATGCCTAGCTTCACCAGTGAATGCAGACATGCGATACCTGTTTCCCGTTGTCCTTTTAACGCCTTTTACAATTTGGTGGTCAATAGCTGGCAAAACAGACTCCACATCGACACGAACAAGCAAGCAGGGAAAAGAAGCGCGATGAAGTCGACATCCGAGAACAAATCCGATCCGACAACGTAGACACGTTAGCGCATCGTCATTCCGGAAGACGGCGTTAAAGACGAACTGAGGAGCTAAAATGCCCTCCGAGTTCCCTCCAACCATGCTTTAAGGCATAATATGCATATGACCTCTAATCCCAAAATATCGGTTATCGTGCCACTCTACAACTGCATTGAATACTTCCCTCAATGCATAGACTCGATTTTGGCGCAATCGTTCAAAGACTTCGAGATCATCGTCGTCGACGATGGATCGACCGACGGTTCGTATGAACTGGCCGAACAATATGCCAAGACGAACGGCAACGTGATTGTTCTTCAACAAGAACACCGCTTCGCCGGCGTGGCCCGCAATACAGGGATGGGACATGCACGAGGCGAATACCTCATCTTTCTCGACAGCGACGACTACTTCGAAGAGAACCTGCTCCACGACGCTCTTGCACGCATAGAGGAAACGAACGCTGATATCTGCGCTTTCGGGGCAAAGTCTCTCAACAACCAAACAGGGATCGTCACGACCCTTCGACACACCTGCATGATCGACCTCTGTCCTTCGTCCGGCGTATTCAACCGGACGAAGAACCCCCGTTATCTGTTTTGCTTCACCACGCCCGCACCCTGGACAAAACTGTTCAGAAAATCGTTCATCGAACGAAACGGTCTCCTGTTTCAAAACACGCGAAGCGCCAACGACTTCTGCTTCGTCCATACGGCTCTGTCCGTTGCCGAGCGGATAGCCGTCCTGGACAAACATCCTATCGTTTATCGGCAGCAAAACACCACCTCGCTACAAGCCACTCAACACAAAGATCCCGAAGCCTTCTTGCAAGCTCTTTCCGGACTGAAGCAGCAGCTCAAAGAGCGAGGGATCTTTGAAAGGCTCTATCACCCGTTCGTAAACACGGCTCTTGATTTCTGCATCTACAACCTTCACACGCTTGAGGGTAGCCCAGAAGCCCACAAGCGTGTGTTCAACCTTCTCAAAAACGAATCGTTCGAAGAGTTCGGCATTGCCGGAAAGCAGCGCGACTATTTTTACGTATACCCGCAATCCCGATACGACGATTTCGCAAGAATCCAATCATCAACGTACGAAGAATACCTTGCCGCCCTGCAACAACAGAAAGAAGCTCAGCCTGCGTCCCCGTTCAAAACCGCACTGCGGAAAATCATTCCCCTTCGCGCAAGCGTTTTCGAAAAAAGCAAACGCGACCTCGACAAAGAGCTGCAGTCGGTGAAAAGGCAACTCAATTCACTCGAGGAGCAGAATAAGGATCTCGCCGACAAGCTGACTGTATGCCTGGAGGAGCTGCAAAAACAAAACTGTGCTTTTCGCGCTGACGGGAGGTAGATTCCTTGTCGAGCAGCAACCACTCTAGCGTCACCGTAAGTGTCATCATTCCCGCCTACAATAGCGAGCGGGGCGTCGCCAAGGCCGTTGAGAGCCTCCAGAAACAAACGATAGACGAGAATGCCCTGGAGATCATCCTCGTCAACGATGGCTCGACCGATAGCACCTCGGCCATCTGCCACGAGCTTGCCGGCAAAGCGAGCAACATCGTCGTCATCGACAAGGAAAACGGCGGAGTCGGCAGTGCCCGCAATGCGGGAATCGAAGCCGCCCGGGGCAAGTACATCGCCTTCTTGGATAGCGACGATACGCTGCTTCCCGAAACCCTGAAAGCAGTGACCGAGTTCTTCGACGCCCATTACGACGAGATCGATGTCGTGTCCTACCCTATGCGGCTCTACGACGCAAAACGCGAATGGCCGCACGTGCGAGAGCAAGTTCTCGACCATACGGGGGTCTTCGACCTAGCAAAGCTTCAGAACGCGTTTGCGCTCATCACCAACGTCAATGCGGTGGTCAAGAACAACGACGAGCTTCCGAGGTTCCGCGAAGATCTGATCGTGCATGAAGACGAGTTGTTTTTCTTAACCATTCTTCTTCGCAAGCAAAGAGTCGGATTCTGCAAAGCCGGGGCCTACCGTTACCAACAGTCGCCCGACAGCACCATAGGCACGAAGATGCACCCCTACTTCCAGTTCGAGGACAACATCGGATTCTGGGAGGAGCTTTTTGCAGCCCACCCCGGCAAGGCTCCTCTGTATTTGCAGGCATCGTTTCTCAACGAGATCAACTGGAAGATCGAGCAGGATCTGGTATTCCCCTATCACTATCGTCCTGAAGAATACAAGCATGCATTGAAACGCATCGCTGCTCTTATGGAGCGCGTCGACGACGATGTCATCTTCACGGCACCGCGGTCAAGCGAGTTCCTCAACCATTTCTTCGTTTCCATGAAGCCCAGCTCGCACATTACCTGCACTACGGAAGAACGAGGAATCACTCTGAACGACGGAGACAGGCTCTTGCTCTGTCGCCGTAATGTCATCATCGAGTTTTTACGCACCCGTATAGAAAAAGGCGTACTTAAACTCAAAGGCGCAATAGAATCCGTCGCCTTCAGCCATTGCCAGAAACCCACGCTCAACATACATGCCAATGGGGAAGAGCTCGCCGAGGTGCCACTGCGGCTTTCATCTCTGAGCTATCATATGAGCCATACAAGAACTGCGACGTTCTGGGGATTCGACATCGAAATTCCGCTTGAACGCTGTTCGAGCATTTCTTTTTCCGTCAGCATCGATGGCTGCGACTTCCCCACGATCGTCAGGTTCTCGAAACGAGCTTCCTGCAATTCCGAAAATCGCATAGACTCCTTTTCGCGTGGCGATTACCTCGTCTCCCTCGACAGAGGGAAGAACAGACTAGAAATACGACACAAGCCTTCCCTCTTTGTTAAAGAGGCATCCTGGCTTCGCAACTCCATCGGCGTTGCGAAAAACAATCCCAAAGGCTTTGCAGTGCGCGCAGCCTTGAAAGTTCGCCGCAAGTCGAGCCAGCCGACTTGGCTTTACTACGACCGAACTGGAGTCGGCGGAGACAATGCCTACTACCAATTCTTGCACGACTTCGAAAAAAAGGACGGGATCCTGCGCTTTTACGTTACCGACGACAACATGGAAACGATCGACTCCATGTTCGAGGAGAGGCATAAGGGTTCGATAGTTCGTTTCAGTTCGGCCAAGCATAAATTCATGCACTTGCAAGCAGAAAGGATCATCGCAAGCTATATCGAGCATCCAAATTGGCGGCCGTTCAAACAAAAAGCCCTCGACGCACTCTCCGATATGATCCACTACGACCTGATCTATTTGCAACACGGAGTGCTGCACGCGCATATGCCCTGGAAGTATTCAGCGGATCGGCTGCTTACAGACTACGAGGTGGTCTCCACCCCGTACGAAACCGAAGTATTCACGAAAACCTACGGTTTCCTTCCTCAGCAGCTTCTGAAAAGCGGAATGCCGCGATACGACCGCATCGAAACCAGCCAACCGAGCAAACGCAAGATCCTGTTCGCTCCTTCGTGGCGCAAATACCTCGTGACCGAATCTTCCGACCTCAAGTTCGGAAGACGACTCCAAGCGCTCCTCGCTTCCTCGTTTTGGAAGGAAACGGAAGCCTTTCTCTCAAGCCCGCAGCTCGGCGAACTCCTCGAGGAGCACGACTACGAGCTCGACATCAAGCTCCACCCGATATTCAAAGTGTACAATCCGGAATTCGAGCAGTTCGTCACCGACCGAGTGCATCTCGTGAACGACATCAACGAAAGCGACTATCGCGTCTTCATCACCGACTACTCCTCGTGGGTATTCGATTTCGTCTACCTCAAAAGAACAGTAGCCTATTTCTTGCCCGACGAGACGGAGTTCAAAGCCGGACTGAACGGGTACAGGGAACTCGATCTCCCCCTAGAAGATGGCTTCGGCCCGCTTTCGCGTACAGGACAGGAACTGATCGACACTGTCTCCAGCATCATTTTGAACGACGGAAAACCAGATGAAGTGTTTCGGCAACGTATGGAAAACTTCTTTTACCACTACGACGACAACCAGTGCGACCGCCTTTATAGCGAGCTCATGAGGACATGGGAACAGAGAGGCGACAAATGAAAAGAGCCGGCACAACGAACGGGCGCTTACTTGCTATCTCGATCCTAGGTTCAGCCTTCGCCGCGGGAACGCTAGCGCTCGGTATGCACTACGCAGGGCTTGAAACGTATCCTCTTCTTGCAAGCATGCCGCACCGCAAATTGGTTTTTTACCTGCTCATCGCCGCGCTTTTCTTTGCAGCGTGCCTCGGAATATATCAATTTGGAAAGCATGGAAAGAAGCTCATCGATACGCTAGGGCGAAAAAACCCGTTGCCCGCCGTCTCGATCACGTTTTCAGCCAAGAGCATCGTCGCAAGCACTGTTCTCGTACTTGCGCTTTGGCTTCCGTGGATAGTGGTCGAATATCCAGCCAGCATCGACTGGGACACCTACAACCAGCTTTACCAGTTCTTCACCCCCGCCCCTACGTACTACAGCACCATGGGAACCGTATTCGACGCAGAGTACATCGATCATCATCCCGTATTCGACACGCTCATATTCGGATCCTTCGTATGGCTAGGCGATGTCGTCGGATCCCAGAACATGGGAATGTTCCTCTATGCCTTGCTGCAATGCGCGTTTACTGCAGCCGCCCTTTCGCTCAGCTGCTGCTATCTCGACAAACTCGGAGTTCCGAAGCCCATTAGGCTCGGCCTCCTCGTGTTCGTCGCGATATTTCCACCGATACCCAACTGGGCTATGTGCATGTGCAAGGATTCGCTGTTCTCCGCCGTGTTCATCCTCTACTTCGTAGCTTTCATCGAGATTGCGAGAACCAAAGGCGCAGCCCTGGGCTCCAAGGGGTTCTTGGCCTGCTACATCATCCTCGCAGGACTGTGCATCCTAACAAAAAAGCCAGGCGTGTATATCTTCATCCTTTCGGGATTCGTGCTTCTTGTCGCCTACAGACGTTTTTGGAAACGCGCGCTCGCAGCTCTTATAGCTCCCCTCCTCCTCTTCTCGTTCGCATTCCCTGCCATAGTCTACCCCCTGATTGGTGGTGTGGCGAGCGGAGGAAAGCAGGAGATGCTCGGAACCTTCTTCCAGCAGACAACCACTTACCTTCTAGAACACGACGACGCTACCTCCGAAGAACTCGAGACGATCAAAAAGGTTATGAACATCGATGCGGCAAAAGAAAGATGGAAACCCCAGATCAGTGATCCGGCTAAAAACAGCTTCCGAGCAGATGCTTCATTCTCGGATATTGTCGACTACTTCAAGGTTTGGGCCATCCAGGGAACCCGCCATCCCGTTTCCTATCTGAAAGCCACCTGCCGCACAAGCGTGCAAGGATTCTCTCCCGCCAAAACGATGGGCTGGCATACTACTTGCAATCCCGGAAAAAGCGCTCTGGAAATGTTCAGCGAAGCCTCCGACGCCATCACTATTCACAAACCTGAAGCCCTGAATGTCGCATCTTCGAAAATCGAAAAAGCCTATAAAAAGATCCTGAATCACATGCCCGTGGCAAATTGGATCTTCTCCCAAGGATTCTATGGAGGCTGGCTACCCATGCTTTGCATTCTCATGGCCTTGTATAATGACAAGAGAAACCTCATCCCATTCGTTCCGATTCTCGGTTCTTGGGTTTTCTTGATTATGACTCCTACAGTTGCCGATAGATACATACTACCTTTCCTGTACGCAGCACCTCTGCTTATAGGCCTAGCCTGTCACTCCTTCACTCAGAAGAGCGCAAACGTCCCTCGATGAAATCGACGATCCTGCTCGCCATATGCGGCGAGCAGTCGTCGAAGGTCGATCCGACGAAGCGCTCGAAGTCCTCCTGAGGATACGGACGCCGGCTCTGCGCAACGTCCTGGATAAACTCGACAAGCTCCTCTTGCGTGGAGAACGCAAGTCGCGGCGCAAGCTTGCCAGGATCGGCATTCAAACCAGGCGATCGACGGTAGTCGTCTATGTCCGGAATGTAGAAAGCCGCGCGCTTTCCAAGCACGTACGCTTCGTACACGATCGACGAATAGTCCGTAACGACGAGATCCGCTTCCAGCAAAGCCTCCGATACGTTAAGGGACGCTCCCGCTCCTTCCTCGAGCGGATGGAACGACCAAGCCACCTCGACATCCTCGCCAAGAAGCGAGTCGTCCCAAACGCGTCGCAGCTCCCTGAAGGGATGAGGAGAATCGTCGCTTTTCCGTAACGTAGGCGCGAACAGCACGCGCACGCAACGCTCATTCTCCACAGCCGTTTTATCCATCGCCTTTCGCTTCTCCAACAAGTCGTCGTACTCCGGCAAGCCGAGCGCAACGATTCTCTCGATCGGGTACGAGAACGCCTCGGCATACGCCGCCCTGTTCTGCTCCCCCGTGCATACGATCCACGAATAGTTCCGATGGATACCGAAAGACTGCGCAGTACGAGTCGAATGCCCTTCGGGCGTGTCGAGGCTTTGGAACCCGAATTTCTTGAACGCCCCGAAAGCATGCCACAGCTGCAGCACAACCGGCTGTCGAGGAAACTCCGTATGAAGCAATGCGGAGCTTGCAAGTTCGATGTTCGCACCGTCCGCAGCCTCGCAGTCGAAATCAAGCAAGCCCACCACAGGATCGTATCTGTCGAGAACGCATACCCTGCATCGAGCAAGATGGTATATCTCGCGCACAACATGAAACGAGTACGACGCGACGGCTCTTTTTGAAAGACGCTTGGTCAGATAGAAGACGATCCAGCCCCTTCGCTGGAACTCGGATCCTAGCGATCGGAAGTTGTAGCCAGGTTCGTCCACCTGTCGCGAAAGGAACAGAACCTCGTTGCGACGAGGAAGAAAACAGCAGATGCGGTACGAAGCCTTGAAAAACCATCGCGCAAGAGAGGCGAATGCAGCCTTCATGATCCCGCTCCGAATACCGCATCGAGTATGCGATCCGTCGCGGAACCGTCGCAAGCGCTCATGAACCGCGCTCGGAAGGCGGCGACACGCTCTCGATCGAAGCGCTCGTCGATGGAGCAGAGGTACTCTATCATCTCGTCGTTGTCGACGAAAACAGGCCCCGGAGTCATATCCTCGTAGTCGTAGTAGAACCCGCGCCAATCGTCGTATTCATCCTTGTCGAACGCGAAAAAGATCAAAGGCTTCTCGAAGAGCGAGTACTCGAAAACCAGCGAAGAGTAATCGGAAATGCACGCGTCGGCTACGCTCAGCAGAACGTCGATGGATAGCTCATCGGAGACGTCGAACGCGAACCTACGGCTGCTTTCGGGAATCTCAGGCAAATCCCGAACAAAAGGATGATGCTTCACAAGCAAAACCCATTCACCTTCCAGGGCATCTTGGAGCGCCGGAATATCCAGAGCGTCAGGAGCGCTGGCCCTGCTCACTTTGCCGCGAAACGTCGGAGCGTACAGCAATATCTTTTTGCCTGCGGTCTCGGGAACCTTCCGGCCCACAACCTTGCGCGCATTCGAAAGGAAAGATTCATCGAAAAACGAATCCGTCCTACTTACGCCAAGGGGTTGAATGATCTCGCGACGATCCTCCAGATCCATCGCCTCAGCGTAAGCCCAGATGACCTCGGGGCTGCTCACCGTCACAAGCGAGAGGTTCTCATAAAAAGGATGCCTTCGCTTCTCTTCGCGCGTTCCGCCGAACTTCAAATCGGCAGTGCTCATACCCCACTTCTTGAACGCGCCGCACGCATGCCACAGTTGAACCACCTTCGAATCCGCTCGCAACGGCACGCAGCTGATCACATCAGAGGCGTCATTGAGGAAGACGACTTGGGCTGTTGCTGCCTTTTTCAGCATTCGGGCGCAGTTGAGACAGTATCGGGGATAGGAATCGCTGTTCTGGTGAAGCGAAACGTACTCGACGCTGAACCGAGGATCGGCGCTCAAGCGAGCATGCAGAATCTCAAAGCTGTCCGGCAGAGACGTCTCCTTCGATTCAACGAACAGCACCTTCCCCTTTTCAAGAGGAGCCTGGGCAGCCCTTCCATAAACGCGAGGAAACCATTGATCCAACACGAAGTCCTTGACCTTCTGCTTCATCCCCTGCATAACCCCGCCACTCATAACCGACCCATCCCAGCAACCTACATCTTCCACTTCATGACGGTCTTCCCCATGCTCTTGCGGGCATCGGCTTCGAACGCTTGCGTGATCTGGGCGACGGAACCCACTTCGACGACGTTGCCCACAAGAGCTGCCAAGTAGCTCAGGATCTCGGGGTGCGCTTCGTACAGCGCAATGGTGTCGAGGAAGTCCTGCCGCCCGCTTCTACTGCTGCCGAACAGGCGCAGACCCTTCTCCAACACCATGCGCGTGTTGACGGGAACCGGGTTCTCGGAAACGCCGAGGAGGGAAACCGTCCCCTCGGACTTGATGACATCGATGATCTGATCGATGGCCGAAGCTGAACCGTCCCCGCCGCAGCACTCGAACGCATGGTCGACGGCGAACCCGTCCCCCGCCTCGTAGGTCAGGCGAGTCTCGTCGACGAACGTGAAGTCGTTGAGCTTGTACGCGTTTCGTCCGAACACGACGATGCGCATGCCCGGGTATTTCATGCGCAATATCAAGCTGACGATGAATCCGAGGTTGCCGTCTCCCCATACGCCGACAATGCCCCGCCCCTGATGAGCGATGGCATCGAACCGGCTGACCGCATGCATGGCAACGCTGACCAGTTCGGTGAACGCGGCCACCGTTCCGTCGACGACTTCCGGCAGACGAACCAGACGACTCGGGGGAAGAACCATGTACTCCTGCATGAACCCGTCGAAGCCGCTTCCGCAGAACTCGCTGGTGGCCAGATAGTTCTCCGCGATATGAGGATCCGCCTCATGGGGGTTGTTCGGCAGCATGACCACGCTTTCGCCGCGCTCGAACGTTCCCGTCGCATCGCGCACGACAATGCCCACGCCCTCATGGATCAGCGCCATGGGAAGCTTCTTCGCCAACGCCTCGGCACTGCGCTTGCCTTGGTAGTAACGCATGTCGGCATTGCAGATGGACAAGTACGTCGGCCTTACGACAACCTGCAGCACACCGTCGGGTACCTCGACCTGCACCGGTTCGAACGTGCGGGGAGCTATCAACCTGCACACGCGGTTGAGCATCGCTACGCACCCACTAGCGCGGAGGCCAACCTCATGTCCTGCGGATACGTGATCTTTATGTTGTCGGGCTCGCCCATCACCAGCGAGACCTTCTCGCCGCGCAGCACAAACACCTTGCAAGCGTCGGTGAGCAGCTCCTTCTCCTCTTCCGAAAGGCTTCCCATCAACCCCTTCAGCTTTAAGAGATTGAACGACTGGGGCGTTTGCCCCTGGTACAGGTCTCGTCTATTCGGAATGGAGGAGATCGTCGCGGCATCGACGCTTTCAACGATGGTATCGGTCGCGGGAATGACCGTGTCGCATGCGCCATACGTCCGAGCGGCTTCCAGGTTGTCCGCGATAATGCGATGCGTCACGAAGGGCCTCACGGCATCATGAGTCACCAAAACGGTATCGTCGTCGACGGGGAAAGAGTCCTCGATGAAGCTCACGGCATTCGTCACCGTGTCGTTGCGCGTAGCACCCCCCGCGATAACCGTTACTTCCTGGGCATAATGCGGGCTGTACTTCGCCAGCAGATCCTTGGTCTGCTGCACCCACGTCTCAGGGCATAGGACTAGCACAGCATCGAACTCCCCCGACACGCAGAATTTCTCGACGGTGTGCACGAGAATCGGCTTCGAGCCCAACATGAGAAACTGCTTGGGCTTGTCAGGATTGCCCATGCGCGTTCCCGAACCGCCCGCGAGAATGGCGACGTAGGCATTGCCCGTACGGCTTGCACTCTTCATAATGCTCCTAGTAGTTTTCCTCGTAATACTTCGTCGCGTCGTCAATAGTGCCGTCGAACACCTTCGTGCCCTTGTCAAGCACAATACCCCTGCTGCAAAACTCTTTTGCAGTTGAAGACGTATGCGTCACGAACAGAACAGTCACGTTCTCGTCCATCATGATCTCGCGTATGCGATCGATGCATTTCTTTTGAAACGCACGATCCCCCACCGAAAGCGCTTCGTCCACAACGAGGATCTCAGGATCGATAGCCACGGCGAATGCGAAGCCAAGACGAGCTTTCATACCGCTCGAGTACGTGCGCATCGGCTGATCGATATACAGACCAAGCTCGGCGAAATCGATAATATCCGGTTCGAGCTCTTTTATTTCAGAGCGATTCAAACCAAGAATCTGACCTCGAAGGCTGATGTTTTCGCGTCCGGTAAGCTGTGGGTCGAACCCAGCGGTCAACTCGAGCAAAGCGGAAACACGCCCTTCGACATGGATCTCACCGCTCGTCGGATGAGTTACACCCGTCACCATCTTGAGCGTCGTACTCTTCCCCGCCCCGTTACGGCCGAGAAAGGCCACAGCCTCGCCCTTCTTGATCTCGAACGACAGGTCCTTGCTCGCATCGACGCTTCCCAAAAACGAGCCCTTGCGGTTGTAATTGAAAATGCCAAGAAAACGACCACGGTCGTTTTTGTAGAGATTATACGTCTTGGTCACGTGGTCGAACTTGATGACAACCTCGTCGCTCACGCTCGTTTTATGAAGAGATTTGGCATCTTTCAGCGATTCTTCGTTAGAGGACATCGCACACCTCCTCGTTGAACTTCTTGTAAACGAACAGCGCAGCAAGAAGGGTGACCACGAATACTACAGCGAAGCCAATACAACCGGCCGTATCGTTCCAGAACCAAGTCTTATCATAAAAAGCACCACGAAACGAAGTAACGAAAAACGTAATGGGGTTGAAGTTAAGTAACACCTGAATCCAACCGATATGTATACCCTTCACGTCGAACAACACTCCAGAAAGCCAGAAAAAGGGCGTCGACATAGCACCCATCAGATTCTTCACATCCTTGCTCATTGCGGATAGCTGCGAGAACAGGATGGACACGACATCCCAGAACAGGAACATGAGCAGAAGCAAAATAGGAACCTGCAAAAGATACACGTCGACCGGCATGCCGCATGCAAAGTAAATTGCGAACAGAGCCGCCATGAGCATCAGCTGCACGATCATGGTGGCACCGGTAAATATGGTGGAAATGCCGCTCAAAGGGAACTTTATCTTGTTTACCAGATAAGGGTACCGGTGCAGCACGTCGATGCCTGAACCCAGCATGTCCTGTATGAAAAACCAAGGAACGAGGCCGGCGCACAACCAAAGAATATACGGAGGCGCCCCCTCCGCACTGTTTCCTGCACGGAGCCCGATTTCCAACGCGAACCAGAAGCAGAAGATGTACATCGCAGGCTTGATGAAAAACCATGCCCAACCGAGAACGGCGCCACGGCTTTTCTTGACCAATTCGAATATGGCCAACCGGCCGATCTGCTTGCGCCACTCCCAGTTATCCCTCAATATCGTTGCAAGAGTACTCAGCACGACGCTCCCATTCGACGTCCCAAACAGACAAATTGACATAATAGCATAGCAACAAATCTAAAACGATTCGCCATCGCCTCTACGAGTGGGAGGGCAGCTTCACGATGTCCTCGGGATCCTCCCCTGCGTCCACCACAGCCATCAGCTCGGCCCAGGCAGCGGGATCCTCCTGCACGACCCACAACCCCTCCGCGTTCTCGCCGCCCGCATAAGGCCCCGTGGTCGAATAGATCGTCACCTCTTCACGATTCGCAATGAAGTCCACAAGCAAGTACCCCACCGAGGCCATGTCCAAATTGGTATCCGTGTACTCCTCCAAGTCGACGAGCACCGCGTTCGCGTTCTTCTCGCTGTTGAGCGAAAGCACTTTCTGGATCATGGCCGTCTCGATGTTGCGCACGTTCATCTGCCGAAGGGCCTCTTGATGCTCGCCGTACTCCTTGCGCGCACGAGCGAGGACGAGCGCCTCCGATCCGTCGAGACTCTGCGACCGGCCCGCTTTCAGGGACACGTTCTCGGCCGTCATGGGATCGGGAACCGTAACGTTTTTCGGCACGTCGACGGTGACGCCGCCAAGCGCGTCGATCAGCGCCTCGAACGATGTGAACGTGGTCAACATGTAGTACTCGATAGCCACGCCCGTCAGGCGCTCGACGCTCGCCACGACCTCCTCGGGATCGCCGCCCAGCAGAGAGTCGTTGATCTTCAGCGATGTGCCCTGAAACACCGTGTCTCGAGGGATGCTGACAAGCGTGATGGTGTAGGTTTCCGGATCAACGCGCACGAGCGTCATGACGTCGGCGTGCTGGTCGACCTGGGCATGGTCGGTTTTCTTACCCGTGTAGAGCGCCGTGCCCTTGCGAGAGTCGGAGCCAATGAGCAAGGTATAGAACGGCTCGGACGACGAGACAGCCTCGATGGAGACGCTGTCGGTCTGAACCTGCCCGGCTGCGTTGTCCAAGAACGACACCAGCCCAATGAACGCAAGCGACAGCACCGCAACGACGGCGACGGCCGCTGCGGCCGTCCTCTTCGACTGTCTCTTATGCGCTTCGGAAATCTCAGTCATCGCTCTACCAGCTTATCGTTGGCGCGGAACGCGCGGGCCCCGCTTGCCCCTGTTGTCGTAATGATGCTTCAAAACAGGCTTGAACAAGCCGAATTTCCAGATAACGAAGAACAAAACCACAGCCAGCACAATGCATACCATCCAGCGCACCGGCCCCGAGAAGTTTCCCATCAGGCAACCTACGAGCACGAGCGCCGCCGAGCAAAGCCACAGCACCGCCACCGAGCGCTTCTGGCTCAACCCTGCGCGCATGAGACGATGATGGATATGCCCCAAATCGGCGTCTTTCACCGGCTGATGCAGACGCTTGCGTCGGACGATAGCCGAGACGGTATCGAGCACGGGAACTCCCGCGATAATGAGCGGCACCAGCATGACCACGAAGCTCTGCGTCCGAACGACGCCCACCACCGACACGATGCCGACGACCAACCCGAGCAACAGCGATCCGGAATCGCCCATGAACACCGAGGCGGGAAAGAAATTGTAGCGCAGAAACGCAAGGCAGACGGCTATCAGCGCAAGGCAGACGAGCACGAGGGTGAAGCTTCCCCGCATCAAAACAAGGTACAGCAGTCCGCCGGCGACTATGGCCACCAAACCCGAAGCGAGCCCGTCCAGCCCATCGATCAAGTTGGTGATGTTCACGAACACCACGAGGTACAACACGGTCAAAGGATAGTCGATCCAACCGAGCGACAGATAGTCGCCCACGACCAGCGTACGCACCGCGCCGATGGTGATGCCCGAAAGCGTGACGACCGTCGCGGCCACGATCTGCCCCGCCAGCTTCACGCCGGGCGACAGCTGCGTGATGTCGTCCACCAGACCCACGGTGAACATTGTCGTCACGCCGATGAACAATACGATGTAGTTCACGTCGCTCAAAATATACAGATCATGCAAATCCCAATCGAAGAACCGCACTCCGAGGAACATCGTGAAACATGCCGCGATCAGCCCAACATACAACGCGATGCCTCCGCAACGCGGGATAGGCTCGCGATTCATACGACGATACCCCGGGTAGTCGATAGCACCGATCCGAAATGCGATCTTCTTGGAAACGGGTACCATGCAGTACGCGACCGCAAAGGCCACGGCAAACACGATTACCGCCTGATACCATTCCATGATTGTCCTTGCCGGATATCGCGCAAATGCGCTCGTTCAACGCCCTTATTATAACAGTACGGAAACGTATGCGAGTCGACACGTAAACAGAGCGTCGGGGACGGCGCATCTCAGAATTCAATTGCAGTCCCGAAAAGGGCGAAACGCCGCAAAGCGGATCGTCAACCGCAAACCGCACTCTCACTTCGAGCGCAAACGCTCCTTCAGCCGCCGCACAAGCCACTTGAGCGATCCTTGGGCGTCCTGGAAACCGCACTTCTGCTCCTGGACCTCGGCCGCCTCGATATTGGCGCACGCCAGCAAGAATCGTTCGCGCGAACCCCGCTGGAGCGCTTCGAGCAATTCCCGATAACGATGGTCGAGAATGCGGTCGGCGTCGACGTGCGCCAGGTCGTACGCTTCGAGCCCGCCGGAAGCCAGTCGCTCGTAAGCGACGGCGAACGCGTCGAAGTCGCGATACGTCGGCAAATTGTAATACACCGCATCGAGCAGCCACGCCTGGTACGCCAAACGCAACGGCTCGTACAAGCCCTCCTCCTGCAGCCACGCGCGCAACGCGGCGAACGCGTCGAGGAAATCGAGCGGATGCCGCCCTTTGTCGGCCATCGCGTTCGTGCCGGAGAATTCGCGATGCACCACGAGCGGGCGGGCGATGCGCACGATGCGCCTCGCCGACACCGCCGCAGGCAGCGAATACATGAGATCCTCGGTCAAGCGCAGCTCCTGAAAGCGGATGCCGCGCTCCTCGAGCAGCGAGCGACGCACCATCTTGTTCCAAGGAACGTTCTGCACCGTCTCGAAGAACAGATCGGGCGCCGTCTCCCACGTGAACGAACCTGCAGGGTACGAGGGGAACGCGTCCTCGTGCCGCATCCCCCATTCGGCCGGATAGGTCCTGCCTGCCCGCTGGTTGTACGTGCGGAACGCCACAAGCGCCATATCTGCCTGCGCGTCGTCGAGCGTTTTCACGCAGCTCGCAAGCATATCGCACTCGAGGTAGTCGTCCGCATCGAGGCAGTACACGTACCGTCCGCACGCCCGCTCCAGCCCGGCGTTGCGCGCCGCACCTGGTCCCGCGTTCGCCTGGCGAAGCACCGCCACGCGCCCGTCACGCTGCGCACGCTCTTCCACGATCGCCCAGGTATCGTCCGTCGAACCGTCGTCGACGCAGATCAGTTCGAAATCGCCCATCGTCTGCCCGAGCACGCTGTCGAGGCACTGCGCCACGAACTCCCCCGCGTTGTACGTGGGCACGATAACGGATACGACGGGCTGCTTGCCATTGCGTTTCATGAAAGCTTCCTAATATGTTTCCGGATGGTCGGCTGCGAACTTCGCCGCCCCGCTGTCGAGCAATTCGCCGAGAACGTCTCTGCTGATAGGATCGAACAGCTGCATATCGAGCTCGCCTGCTTCCCGCGCCGCCGCGTACTCGTCAGCCATGCGCTGCGCGAACGCCTCGTGGGCGCTCGCGTCGATGCGCTCGTAATTCCACCGGTATTTGCTCCATTTGTCCACGTAGAACCATGGCAGCAGCGCGCGGCAGCGGTCAGGACGGACGCGCAAGAACCGCTCGCAGTCTTCCAGCTCGTCGCACACGACGAACACTTTGTCCGTCGTCTTCACCGACGAACCCGGGTTGTCCATGCGGTAGTGCAGCAGCGGCTTGCGCACCAGCGCGCACCGACGGGCCGCGAACCACGACTTCATCACGAACGAAGTGTCCTGAAACGACGCGCCCGGCGTCTCGCGAAAGCGGATGCCCTCATCGTCGAGCCAAGCCTTGCGATAGAGCCCCGTCCAGATCGCGGGGATCGTGCAGACGATGCGCGGCTGCTCGACGGGATCGAAAAGCCTGCCGTAGGGGAAATCGGCGAAGTTTCGTATGCGGTCGTCGCGATCTTCGTAGTGCTCGAAAAAGTTGCATTTCACGAGGTCGCAGTCATGTCGCTGCGCCATGCGGAGCAAGCGTTTGAACATGTCGCGCTCAGGGAAGTCGTCGGGCTCAACGATGCCGATGTACGCGCCGCGTGCGGCCTCGATGCCGCAGTTCATAGAAGCGCCGTACCCCGAATTCGGCTTGTCGACGATGACGATGCGCTCGTCCTTCCGCGCCCACTCCTGCAAAACAGACAGCGATCCGTCGGTCGACCCGTCGTTGACGGCCACGATCTCCAAGTCGCGCAGCGTCTGCGAGCACAGCGCCTCAAGGCACTGCGGCAAGTAACGCTCCACGTTGTATATGGGAACCACCACCGAGACGCTAGGCAGAGCATCTTGCATCGACTCACCGTCCTTCCTCGAACCTGCGTTGCACAGCCTATTGTACGGCATCAGCGTACGCTATCCGATACAGGCGCATATCGCCCTCGGACAAAACCATCTCGAAACCGGGCGTCTCATCGACCACGCCCTCGATGCCCTCCCAGGCAGCCGGATCGTAGAGGAAGAACAGCTCTTTCATGCGCTCGACATCCCGATCGAGAACCAGGAGGTACTCGGCTCCGGTCGTCAGAACCGCGTCTCGCACCGAAGGATTGGACGCCTCGGCAGCCAGCCGACAGCGGATCGTCGAGCTCTCCGGCCGTTCATCCTCTCCACCGTAACCCGATATGTCGCGATAGTACAGATTCAAATCATCGAGGCTGTATGCGAAAAGCGATCCGTCGTAAGGCTGGTTGACGATAAGCGCCCCGGACGGCACGACCTCTTTCACGTGCTTCGAGAACCGGCTCTTCTCTTCGCTGTAGGCGTTTACCGCCGAACCGTCATTGAGAGCCGTTGCGGTGGCGGCGATGCCCTGGAACGCGCCCTGGCCCAGTCCGAGCGCCCCTCGAACCGGCAAGAAGTTCAATGCGAGGAAGGCGACGGCAACGACGGCCAGAGAAAGCGCCTTCAAACGGTTCTCGCCTGGCGCGCGAACGAATGCAAGAGTCTTCCCGACGATCTTGCACGCGACGTACAGTCCCATCGCCAGAAGCGGAAGAGCCAGTATCCCGGCCAGTGCGGCGGTGCGATAAGGATCGGTGTACCAGAATCCCGACAGCGCGTGTTTGAGCAGGGTATCTCCCTCCACGGCCGAAACGTAATAGATGCAGCATGCCAGAAGATACGAGCACGTCAGCCAAAGATAGCGTCGTTTGCGCAGCGTGTACAGCGCGCCCGCCGCGACGAGGCACGCAGCGATCGGCTGCACGGAGGATCCGGCGAATCCCATGCCGAGCACGCTCACGAGACCCTGCGCCCTTGAATGGATCGGAGGCCAGTACACTGCGACGGCTCCTTGCATGAAGGGCAGAGAAAGCGCAGCCACCCACAGCAAGGCAACGCACGCGAGCGCGACCGACCCGGCCGCCAGCATGACCTCCATGCGACGTTTCGGCTCCCGGCATCGACGGCCCGCCTCGACCGCCGATCGATACACGCAAAAAGGAATGAGGAAGACCGCCGCCGAGAACACCGCGTTCGGCTGCATGAACGCCATGCAGCAACAACCGAGAACGAACACGGCGCCGTACGCGACGCGCTCCCTCCTCGAGGCGTCCCGGCCCCAAACCGCCGCAAAACACGCAACAAGAACCGGCACCAGCGCGAACGCCGCCGTGTTCGGATACAGAGGCCACACCTCGACGAGGACCCAGGGGAACGCCCCGACGGCGACCGCGCCCAATGCTCCGATCAAGGCGATAGCGCGATCGCCGGAGAACAGAACCTTCATGAGGAACGCCATGCTCAAGGGGAAGACGATTGCCGCGAACAGGAAGTTCACGGCATTGACGGCCAATGCCACCTCGACGCCCAAAGCGCTTACCACCATGGAGCATACGATATGCCATCCCGAGGGATAGTATCCGGTTCCCGGCAGAGGGTTGGCTGCAGGATCAGAAACGCCCAAGTACGACGAGACGTGCAGCGAAGACCACATGCCGGAATCCGAGAAGCTGCGCACCGATGCGAAGTGATGCACGTTGTCATACGTCTGCACCGACGACGCGGGGCCATCCAGGGGAAGGACGAACACGAACAGGCCAACGGCCACCCCGACGGCCAAGTACGCCACAGCAAGAGCAGCATCGAGCCGCCGATCCGCACGCTTACCCGAACCGAGCACGGCACCTTTCTTGCGCGCGGCGAGCAGAACGAAGCCGCAGGCCGCAATCGACAGCACCACCACGGGAATCCCTACTGAGAAAGCAGTCGACCGCACGCCGATGAAGAAATACGCGACCCCCAAGATGGAATACGCTAAGATCGAAAAGAGGGGTGCGCAGGACAGCGCGGCCAATCCCCTCATGCCGAGGGCTCTCCAAGCGAAAAAGCCCGGCCCATACAGCACCGCAGCCCCTGTCAGAACAGCCAAGCAAAAATCAACCCACATGCGAACTCCCTGCCACCCCGTCGCAAACCGACAGGAAAACGGTATCTGTCAAACGATATCTGCAAGGGTAGCATAGAGCGCATAAAGGATGGACTCCGCCCGGCCTGAAAAAGAAAAGGATCGTTACGTGGTATCATGCGGTTTTGCGAAGGTTGCAGAACACACCGCGCAGGGGCGCGCGTCGCATCAGAGAGGCTACGATCCGCATTATGAGTGCAGCTAAGACACGGTTCAAACGAGATTGGTTCATCCTCACCTCTCTCGTTTCGAAAGATTTCAAACTCAAATACCGACGCAGCATGCTCGGCGTGCTGTGGTCGGTGCTGAATCCCCTGCTCATGATGATCGTGCTCACCGCGGTGTTCTCCGTGGTGTTCCGCTTCGACATCCCGAACTTCCCCGTCTACCTGATCCTCGGCCAAACTCTGTTCACGTTCATGAGCGACGCCACGTCAGGAGCCATGAGCTCCATCATCGACTCGGCCCCCCTCATCAAGAAGATCCGCATCAACAAGATGCTGTTCCCTCTTGAGAAAGTCGTGTTCAGCCTTTTGAACTTCGCCATCTCGCTCATCGCCGTCGCAGCGGTCATCGCCTTCTTCCAGATCCCCCTCACGTGGAACATCCTGCTCCTACCGCTTTTGCTGTTCTACATCTTCCTGTTCTGCCTCGGCCTTGGGCTGCTGCTGTCGTCACTCGCCGTGTTCTTCCGCGACGTCATGCATCTTTGGGGCGTCGTGCTGACCGCCTGGACGTACGCGACGCCTCTGTTCTATCCCACCAGCATCCTCACGGACTGGATGTGGACCATCATGCAGTTCAATCCCATGTACTATTACGTCACCTATTTCCGCGACATCGCCCTCAACGGCGTGACGCCGAGCCTGGGAGCGAATGTCATCTGCCTCGGCTGCGGCGTCGCCACCCTCGTCATCGGGTTCGCCGTGTTCCGCAAGCAGCAGAAGAAATTCATCCTGTACGTATAGAGACGAAGGTTCGTTATGCCTGAAAACGTCAACACCTCTTCTTTGGCCGCCGCAGTCGAAGACCTCAGCGAGGACAATCGTCGGACTATGGTCAAAGTCGATCACGTGTCCATGATCTTCAACATGGCGTCCGAACAGCTCAACAGCTTGAAGGAATACGCCATCCAGATCGCCCGGCGCAAACTCTTTTTCGAGGGTTTCACCGCGCTCGACGACGTTTCGTTCGAGGTGAAGAAGGGCGACGTGTTCGGCATCATCGGCACGAACGGGTCGGGCAAGTCCACCATGCTCAAGATCATCGCCGGCGTCCTGGAGCCCACGAAGGGAACCTGCGAGATCAACGGCAACATCGCACCCCTCATCGAACTCGGCGCCGGCTTCGACACCGAGCTGTCCGCTCGCGAGAACATCTACCTCAACGGCGCGCTGCTTGGCTATTCGAAGGAGTTCATCAACGATCATTTCGACGAGATCGTGGAGTTCGCCGAGATCGAGAAGTTCCTCGACATGCCGCTCAAGAACTATTCCTCGGGCATGGTGGCGCGCATCGCGTTCGCCATCGCCACGGTGATCGTCCCCGAGATCCTCGTAGTGGACGAGGTGCTTTCGGTTGGCGACTTCATGTTCCAGAAGAAATGCGAAGACCGCATCAGCGAGCTTATCGAGAAACACGGCGTGACCGTGCTCATCGTGTCCCACAGCAACGCCCAGGTGGAGCGCCTTTGCAACAAGGTCATCTGGATCGAGAAGGGCCATACGCGCATGATGGGCGACGCCGCGTCGGTATGCCGCGTGTACGGCGGCTTGGGAGGCCGTACCGGCAGCCCCGAAGCGGAACAGCGCGTGTTCGAAGCGCTGCAGCGCGGCAGAGAGCACGAGGAGAGCGATTTCAGCGCGATCGCCGGAGACGACGCCAACGGCACTGCCGTGCAGCTCGCATACCGAGGCTGGGAAAACGGGTTCGATACCGCCGTGGTGGTATGCGCCTCCACCCATATCAACGCGATCATGGCGAACGGTCTTGCCGGAGCCGTCGACGCCCCTGTTCTGCCGGTGAAACCCGACAGGATCCCCGACGCAGTCGCATCCATTCTGAGGGAGACGAAGCCCTCCACCATCTACTTCGTCGACGCCGAGCGCAATGCGGTCGAGCCGCTTGCTGCCCTCGAACGGCTTTCCTGGTCCCCCGCCATCATTCCTTTCGTAGGCGACGGAAGCCTGTTCGACCTGTCTTTGGGCATCCATCGCCACGGCATCGAGCGCGGGTTCTGGGGGGACGAGATGATGATCGTCGATTTCGACGACAACCCCGAATCGCTTGCGGCAGCACCGCTTGCAAGCGCTAAGCGTTGCCCCGTTATCGCCACACGCGGAGCGATCTCGTACGACGCCCTCGAGAGCGCTGTGCATGAAGCAGGGCACAATCGAGCGCTCGTAGTCGGCCACGCCGCCGACATGACGATCGACGATCGTTTGCGCAAGCGAGGCATCTCCGTCGAGCGCATCGCCTGCGACACGCCTCAGAAAACCTGCATCGCCCTCTGCGAGCGAACCCTTGTTGAAACGCAGCCCCCGCAAAACGGAGGGCGAGAGCTGTGCGTCGCCTCCCTCTCGCTTTCCCAATGGCCCGAGCTGCTGGGATGCGGCGCGTACGCGGCGAAGCAGGGAAGCGCGCTTTTGCTCGAGAATCCCACCGACCTTGACGACATCGACCAGTGCCTCGACTTCGTCAAGCGTTCGAGCACGCAGGTCGACAAGCTCGCGTTCGTCGGCAAGGAAAGCGGGGTCGCCCGCCTCGACCGAGAGCTGCTCGTCGAAGCCCTCGACGACGCTCGCGCGAGAGGATAGAGAGAAGCATGAGCGACACCCCCATCGTCTCCATCGTCGTGCCGGCCTACAACGGCGAACGCCATATCCGCCAGTGCGTGGAAAGCGTGCTGGCCCAGACCATGCCCGACTTCGAGCTCATCTGCGTAAACGACGGATCCACCGACGGCACGGGAAGCCTCCTCGACGACATGGCCGCCCGCGACGATCGTATGCGCGTCATCCACCAGGAGAACAAGGGCGAGGGCGCCGCCCGCAACGCCGGACTGGACGTGGCGCGCGGACGCTACCTCGCGTTCTTCGACGCCGACGACTTCGCCGAACCGCAGCTGCTTGAGAAAGTCGTTCGGCGCGCCGAGGAAACCGGCGCCGACGTGGTGGCGTACCGGGTCGATTCGTACAACGATGAAACCGGCGAGACGCTTCCCATGCCCTGGTCGCTGGACGCCGACGCCTTCCCCGCCGACCGCGTGTCGTCACCCGGCGACAACCCCGACAAGCTGTTCTATGCCTTTCAGAACTGGACGTGGAACAAGCTGTTCCGATCCTCGTTCGTACAGGCAAGCGGCCTACGCTTCCATGAGGTCCAGCGCAGCGCCGACCTGTACTTCGTCTGCTGCGCGCTGGCCCAGGCCGACCGTGTCGCCACGGTAGACGAGGTGCTGTACCACTACCGCGTGAACAATCCGAACAGCAACATCGCCACGAACGAACGAGCCCCCCTCGACTTCCACCAATCCTTCGTCGCCGCCAAGCAGCACCTTGAGAACGCCGGGCGCTTCGCCGCGGTCGAGCGGGGCTTCAAGAACTGGGCGGCCGAGTCGGTGTTCTTCAACCTCTGCAGCCTGAAAGCCCGCGACGCCTTCGAGGAGCTGCGTCGCGAGATGCAGCAGCGCGGATGCGTCGAACTCGGCCTCGACACGATGAAAAAGACCGAGTTCTTCGACCCGCGCACCTACGACCAGGTGCGCCACCTGCTGTGCGACGACGCCGACGATTTCCTGTTCTTCCTGCTCAGGGAAACGAATCGGCGCATGGAAGAGCAGAAGAACGATGCACTGCGCGCTTGGCGCGAAGTCGAGGAATTGCGCGCATCGAAGACGTACCGCGTCGGCGAGACCGTCCTCAAACCCGCGAAAAAGATCCTCGGCCGTTAACGGCGCGCGTCCTCCGGCGAGGGAAGCGCGAAGTACAGGCTGTCCCTATCGAGGTTCGGGTTCGAGAACGGATCCCCCTGCTCGAAGAACTGCGGCCATTTCTCTTGCATAAGAGCGCGCTCGCGCAGCCAGCGCTGCATCTTCGAGGGATCCCCCTCTTCGCGCCCACGAGATACGAACTCGTTGTGGTACAGCTTCGCGTACGGCGTAAACGTCACCGAGTAGCCCGCTGCGCTCACTTTGCAGCAGAAGTCGGCGTCGTTGTACCCCACCGCGAACTCCTCAGAGTAACCACCCACCTCTTCGAACACCGTCCTCTTCACCATCTGGCACGCGCCCGTCACGCTTGAGAAATTGCCGGGGCGCACCGACCGGCCAAGATAGCAGCCTTGCGCATCGGGCACGTTCTGGTTTACGTGCACAACCGTGCCGTCAGGGCCGATGAGCATGCCCGCGTGCTGCACGAGACCGTCGTAATACAGCAGCTTCGCGCCGACGATGCCCACCTCGGGACGTTGCAGGTAGCCCGCCATCTCCTCGATGAAGTCGGGTGCGATCACCTCGGTGTCGTTGTTCAGCAGCAAAAGCAGATCCGCATCGGTGCTAGCGGCACCGAAGTTCATGATCTTGGCATAGTTGAACCCGTGCGGCCATTCGATGACGCGGACGCGATCGCTGCGCGCCTCGAGCTCGCGGTAGTAGGCGAACGTCTCGTCCTCCATGCTGTTATTCTCGATGACGGTGATGCGGTAGCTCCCGTAGGCCGACTTCTCCAGGATGCTGCGAACGCAGCGATCCAGCACATCGACATGGTCTTTGCTGGGGATGAGGATCTCCACGCTCGGCTGAGGATCGGGCAGCTGGTAGCGGACCCGGTACACGAACGGCCCGTCGCCGTCCTCCACCGAAACGGGTATCCCGCGGCGGTCGAAATGCCGGCGCAGCGCGATCTTCCCCGCCTGGTGAGCGTAGGGCTTGCTCCCCAGGTTGTCCCCTGCGGTCGACTCGCCATGCACGCGCCAGTGGTACAGCATGTGCGGCACGTGCACAATCTCGCGTCCGGTTTCCGACACACGCAAGGCGAGGTCGTAATCCTGCGCCCCATTCACCTCGTCGTCGGGCAGGCCCGTCTCGGCCAAAACGTCCTTGCGCACCATGAGCCAATGCGTGATGCAATTGTGCGAGTACAGCAGATCTCGGTTGAAATCAGTCTTGAACACAGGGTTCTTGAACGCGCCCGCGACCTCGAACGAGTCCTCGTCGCAGTACAGCAGGCCCGCGTCGGGATGCTCGGCGACAGCCTGGACGTACGCCTCCAGCGCGTTCGGCTCCAGCACGTCGTCGTAGTCGAGGAACGCCACGTACTCGCCCCGCGCATGCTGAATGCCGGCGTTCGTGTTACCCACGATGCCGAGGTTGTCGCGCAGCGGAACCACCGTGATGCGATCATCAGCGATGCGCTCGACGATGCCCGGCACCTTTGAGGATTCGCACTCGGAATCGACGAGGACGAGTTCCCACCGAACGTAGCTTTGCGCAAGGACGGATTCCAGCATCTCCTCGAAGTAGCGCTCGTTCACCCGATAGCAGGGCACGACGACGCTCACCAACGGAGAGAGGGAAACTTCAGGATCCAAGCGCGACCCGGAAAGCCCTTCCATCTTCCGCGATTCGCGCCAAGCACGATAGTCGTCCTCGTCCGCAGCGTTGCGCACGCGCCGAAGCGCGCGGTGCAGCTCGCCGAAAAACGCAGCCTTATCGAACCCCAGCATGGCGGGCAAGGCAGCACCCGTCTCGTCCTCGGCGACTACGAACAAGCCGCCCGTCGCAGCGGGAACGCGAACCGAAACCACCATCCGACGGCGAACGCCTTCGACAGTGCCATCGGGTATGCACTGATCCTCGAAGAAGATAGGATCTATTTGAAGCGCATGCCCTGCACCGTCCCAGGCAGAGAACCTCGGCTGAGATCCCAGCGAACGGGACTCGGCGGCAATGCGCCATACCCCCTCCTCGCCATCCGGCATACACATGACCAGCGAAAGGCGCAAACGATCGACCGACCGCTCGTCCGCGCCACGCAAAGCAACGCACAGGGACGGACGGAGGCGGTAGTTCAGGCGAGAGAGCCATTTCAGCTTCCCGGCAGGCAAGCGCATCGCGCACAAGGGTTCATCCCCGCCGCGCTGCACGACTCTGACGAACAACGTGACATCGTCGAGCAAGGGGAACACCAACACCCCGACAACATCCGAAGCGGGATCGGACTCCTTCAGCCAAAGGGTCGGAATCGATGAGCCATCTTCAAGCGCCGCCTCAACCGCAACGTCACGTCCGGCAGAGCCAACGATGCGGAGACGGGCATAACCTTTGCCGTCGCCTCTGCACAGGACAAGATTCTTGATTTTCATAAGCTAGGCGAGATCCTTGAGCCCCGGATGCGCCTTGTCCTTCTCGCTCAGCACGAGTTCCATACCCTCCAAGATGGGCCACTCGATGCCGATCTCGGGATCATTCCACATAAGCCCGCCCTCGTCGTTGGGATGGTACACGTCGTCGCACTTGTAGCAAAACTCGGCGACATCGGAAAGCACGAGGAAGCCGTGGGCGAACCCGCGCGGCACGAAGAACTGGCGGCGGTTCTCCGCCGACAGCACCGCGCCCTCCCATTTTCCGTAGGTGGGGCTGTCCGGGCGCAAGTCGACGGCCACGTCGAACACCTCGCCCGACACCACGCGGACGAGCTTGGACTGCGGATGCTCTATCTGGAAGTGCAGGCCGCGCAGCACGCCCTTGACCGAGGAGGACTGGTTGTCCTGCACGAACTCGCAGCCGATGCCGCCCGCGACGAAGTCGGGGCGTTTGTAGGTTTCCACGAAGTAGCCGCGTTCGTCGCCGTAGGCGGTGACGTCCACCACGAGCACGCCCTCGATGGAGGTCTCGGTGAACGTGAAGTTGCCGTGCTTGACGCTGTCTCCCGCTGCCATGCCGCCTCCTACTGCCCCTGCTTCGCGTACTTGGCCTCGACGGCCTCCTTGGCGCCCTGCCACCATCCGGGGTTGTCACGGTACCATGCGATGGTGGCCTTGAGACCTTCCGCAAAGTCGGTGTGCTTCGGCTCCCATCCCAGTTCCGAGCGCAGCTTCGAGGAGTCAATGGCGTAGCGGCGATCGTGGCCGGGACGGTCTTTGACCCAGTCGAAGTCGTCCGCGCTCTTGCCCATGCCCTCCAGGATGGCGTGCAGCACGTCGATGTTGTTCTTTTCGCCGTCCGCCCCGATCAGGTACGTCTCGCCCAGACGTCCCTTCGTCAGGATCGCCCACACGGCCGAGGAGTGGTCCTCGGTGTGGATCCAGTCGCGCACGTTCAGGCCATCGCCGTAGAGCTTCGGGCGGATGCCGGTGAGCACGTTGGTGATCTGGCGCGGGATGAACTTCTCGATGTGCTGGCGCGGGCCGTAGTTGTTCGAGCAGTTCGAGATGGTGACGCGCACCCCGTAGGTGCGGAACCACGCGCGCACCAGCATGTCGGACGACGCCTTGGTCGAGCTGTACGGGCTGCTCGGACGGTACGGCGTCTCCTCCGTGAAGCGCGCCGGGTCGTCCAATGCGAGGTCGCCGTACACCTCGTCGGTGGAGATGTGGTGGAAGCGCACGTCGTGCTTGCGCGCGGCCTCCAACAGGCGGAACGTGCCGTGCACGTTGGTGCGCACGAACGGCTCCGGGTCGGCGATGGAGTTGTCGTTGTGGGACTCGGCGGCGAAGTGCACGATGGCGTCCGCACCGGGGACGATCTCCTCCAGCAGGGCCTCGTCGCAGATGTCGCCGTGGACGAAGGTCATGCGCTCCTCGGGGATGCCGGCGAGGTTGTCCAGGTTGCCGGCATAGGTGAGCGCGTCCAGCACGACGACGTGCACGTCCGGCTGGTTGTCCACCACCCAGTGGACGAAGTTGCTTCCGATGAACCCGGCTCCGCCGGTGACGATGATGCGCTTCGGTTCGAAGATCTCTGACATTCCTCTAGCCTTCCATCTCGGGTAGGTTGTTCAAGTACGCGGACAGCGCGTCGCGCCACGGGCGCATCTCGTTGCCCACGGTGTCCTCGAGGCGCTTGTTTCGCAGAGACGAGTACGCCGGGCGCTTGGCCGACGCGGGATTCATGGCCGCGTACTCCTCGGACGTGCAGCGGATGACGGCGCAGTCGAGCCCCGCGCCCTCCATGACGGCCTCGGCAAAGTCGGCCCACGAGCAGGTTCCCTCGTTAGTGCAGTGGTACACGCCGTAGTTCTCGGTGGCGGCGATCTTCAATAGCTCGTGCGCCAGGTCGTTCGCCGACGTCGGGTTGCCCAACTGGTCGTCCACCACGGTGACCTCGTCGCGGTCCGCGCCCAGGCGCATCATGGTCTTGACGAAGTTCTTGCCCACGTAGCCGTACAGCCACGCCGTGCGCACCACGAAGCAGCGGCTGCACGCCGCAAGCGAGCGCTCCTCGCCGGCCAGCTTCGTGCGACCGTAAGCCGAGACGGGGCCCGTCGGGTCGTCCTCGACGCGCGGCTCGGACTCGGTGCCCGGGAACACGTAGTCGGTCGACACCTGCACGAACTTGGCGCCGGCCGCCTCCGCGGCGCGCGCGAGGTTGCCCGGTGCTTCGGCGTTCACGCGAAACGCCGCGTCTTCGGCCGTCTCGCAGCCGTCGACGTTCGTCATGGCGGCGCCGTTGACGATGAGGTCGAAGCCGCCCTGCGCGACGAAGGCCATGACGGCGTCGGCATCGGTGACGTCCAGCTCGTCCACGTCGGCCGCCACGATCTCCGCACCCGCGTAGGCGTCCGGGATCGGCCCGATCTCCGAGCGGCCCTCGCGCAGGATGCGCTGCAGCTCGTTGCCCAGCTGGCCGTTGCCGCCGGCGACAAGGATCCTCATGCTCACATCGCCTCCTTGTGCGGCACGATCCTGCCCTCGGCCACCTTCTTGAGGTGCTGGCCGTAGACGGACTTGCCGTACTTGTCGGCGGCGGCCAGAAGGCGATCGCGGTCGATCCAGCCGTTCTGGTAGGCGATCTCCTCCACCACCGACACGCTCAGGCCCTGGCTGCGCTCGACGGCGCGCACGAACTCGGAGGCCTCGAACAGGCTCTCCATGGTGCCGGTGTCCAGCCACGCGTAGCCGCGGCCGAGCGTCACCACGTTGAGCGAGCCGTCCTCCAGGTACATCTGGTTCAGGGTGGTGATCTCCAGCTCGCCGCGCGCGCTCGGCCTCACCTGCTTGGCCAGCCCGCACACGCGGCTGTCGTAGAAGTACAGGCCGGTGACCGCATAGTTGCTCTTGGGGTTCTCGGGCTTCTCCTCGATGGACACGGCGTTGAACTCCTCGTCGAACTCCACCACGCCGAAGCGCTCGGGGTCGTCCACGTGGTAGCCGAACACGGTCGCGCCGCCCTCGCGCTCGGCGCGCTCCACGGCGGCGCGCAGGTGCCGCCCCAGGCCGTTGCCGTAGAAGATGTTGTCGCCCAGCACCAGCGCGCAGCTGTCGCCGCCCACGAACTCCTCGCCGATGACGAAGGCCTGCGCCAGGCCGTCCGGGCTGGGCTGTTCGGCGTAGGACAGGCTCACGCCGTAGTCCGAGCCGTCCTTGAGCAGGCGCTCGAAGTTCGGCAGGTCGGCGGGCGTCGAGATGATGAGGATCTCGCGGATGCCCGCCATCATGAGCACCGACAGCGGGTAGTAGATCATCGGCTTGTCGTACACCGGCAGCAGCTGCTTCGACGTCACCGTGGTGAGCGGGTACAGGCGCGTGCCGGAACCCCCCGCCAGTATGATGCCTTTCATGTATGCTCTCCTTTGCTGTTGCAGATAATCTTATTGTAATGCAACACGTCGAAGCTTCCGGTTCGTTCCAGGAAAAGCATGAAAGACGCGCTCCCTATCGCGCAAGAACAACGCCTGCCGCGCCCTACTCTTTGTCGGGGAGGCGGAAATAGTACGATCCCGGCTCCCTGCGACTCAGATTAATGTTGAGGTATGGGTCGCCTGCGGCATAATATTCGACCCAACGATCGTTCATGTAGGCGACCTCCCTGAGAAAGCGGGTCACTTTCTCAACCGTGTCCTCCGACCCCCGCGAGAGGGATTCGTAATGGTAGAGCTCAACCTCAGGGGTGTACACGACCAGATAATCGCGCTCCCGCAGCTTAAGGCAGTAGTCAAGATCGTTGAACGCGACCGCGAGATCCTCCGTCATACCGCCCACCTGCTCGAAGGCGCTGCGCTTCGTCATCATGCATGCAGCGGTGACGGCGCTCAGGTCCTGCTGCGCGTCGTTGAGGGCGAAATACCCCGCATCGCTTCGCGGAAGCGACTGGTGCAGACAGGCGGCGACGGAGGGGGCTATGCCAATGCCCGCATGCTGGATGGTGTCATCGGGGTAGTACAGCTTCACGCCGACCGCACCCACGTCCTGCCGAGCGCACAGTCCCAGCATCGTCTCGATCCAATCGGGCGTGATGACCTCCGTATCGTTGTTCAAGAGGATGCAATACTCCCCCTTCGCAGCTTCGACGCCCTGGTTGATGATCTTCGAGAAGTTGAAGGGACCGTCGAAGAACACGCATCGCACGCGCGCATCCTTTGCGACCTCTTCGTAATAGGCGAACGTTTCCACCTCGGTGCTGTTGTTTTCGACGATGACGATCTCGTACGCATCGTAGGTTGACTTGTCTAGAATGGAGTCGACGCACTGCCTGAGCACGGCCAGGCTGTCCTTGTTGGGAATGACGATCGACACCAGCGGTTCGTCCTCCGGAACACGGTACTTAACCCGATACGTTGCAGGTCTTCTCGCCTGATCGACCGTCGCCGAAAGGCCGAGGCGGCTCAAGTGGTTCTCGACAGCACGGATGCCGGCAAGCGTGGCGTAGGGTTTGCTGTCCTCGATGCCGCCCGCCGTCGATCCTGCGCTCACGCGCCAATGATACAGAATCTTCGGCACGTGATGGATATGCCGAGCGCATTCGCTCACTCGCAAGGTCAAGTCATGATCTTGAGCTCCGTCGCATGCCGGATCAAGCAGGCCGACCTGGTCGAGCACGCTGCGTCGCACCGTGAGCATATGGCAGATATAGTTGTTGTTCCGCAGCAAGTCGAGGTTGAAATCGGGTTTGAAGAACGGGTCGAAATACCGTCCGTCCTCCCCTTTTTTGTCCTCGTCGCAATACAGGAGATCAGTGTCAGGACGTTCGAGAACGGCAAGTGCGTACTCATACAGCAAGTCGGGCTCGATGAGGTCGTCATGATCGAAGAAGCTCACGAAATCGCCCGACGCGACGGCGATGCCGGCATTCGAGTTCGCTGATATCCCTCCGTTCTCCTCAAGAGCCAAGATCTTGACTCGTTCGTCGGAGCGGCTCGCCTCTCGAACCGCCCCGGCAAGCTCCTCGTCTTCAGGGCTGGCGTTGACCAAGATCAGCTCCCACCGGGCGTACGTCTGCGCCCAAACCGACTGCACCATCTCGTCGAAGAACCTGCGCGGGGTCTTGTACAGGGGAACCACGATGCTGAAAACAGGGGCGCCCTCCAACGCCGTCTCGCGCTGCACGCGAAGCACGGCCTCGTCGGCGCGATGCTTCTCGAACCACGCAGGGTAGCGGGAATCGATCTGGGCGTTTCTGGTCAATGCGCCGAAATCTTCCAACATGCAACCGAGCAGCCACGCTTCGAGGACGCTGAACCGCGTCGCGGAAGAATCGGCCGCATCGCGGATCTCGAAGCAGTAGTTCTCAAGCGACTTGGGAACGCTGATGGAAACCGGGATGCAGGCGTACGAGAACCCGGATCCCTTGACGGGCTTCACGACCGACCCTCCGCAGCGCATGACCCCGACATCGACGCTCCTACCGTCGGCGCCGATGCAGGCTATCGACAGATCCTCAGGAGAGGAGACTCCCGAAACGACCAGCGCCGCTCGCACGAGGAAGCGATCGGCATCGGGAACCGCCGCGACGAACTCCAGATGGTTTTCGGTGAAGCGAAACGTCCCGTCGTAGTTGCGGATGACGTCGACAAGCTCTCGGTCGAAGCGGTAGCGGAACCGCGATTCCCACTTCGCCCTCCGAGCCGAGAGCTTCTTTCTGAACGCTCCCCTTACGGCACCCGAAGAATCAACCTCCTCGACGACGAGCGCTTGGTCGAAGTCGACGACGGGCAGCGCCGCGATGCGCAACCCGTTCTCCTCGTACGAGTCGCAAGGCAATCGGCCGACCGCCTCGCCCTCCGAGCGAAACCGCACGAGGCAAGCATCATCGACCGAGGAAATGCGCAAGGCGACGAATATCTTCCCATGCCCGCGGCACAAGCCGCAATACGAAACCTGCATGAACACGCCTTCCTAGAATACGGCAAACCAAGACAAAACCGTCGAGCCCGAGCCGCTCAACCGGTCGCTACACCCCCACGGCAACGGAGAAGGTGCGAGCAAGGTACATCGCGTTGACAGCGATCATGATATAGACGAACCCCATGCCAAGAGGGATATCGATACTCATATGTTTACTTCGTATAATCAATGCGGCCATGGGAAGCAACGGAAGGAAGTAGCGCCCTTGCACGCCCTGCACGACGCTTTCGCTGGTGAACGTCCACCCGATCAGCATCGAAAGGATCACGCCCAAACCCCCAGCCAAGGCCAAACCTCCACACAAAACCCTGTGCGCACCGGGAATGACGGCGTTATCGCCTTCGGAGCGTTGCGCCGACAAGACAACGATGAACAGCAAGGCTACCGTGATGTAGAGCGGTGCCTTGAGATCGACCTGGAACCAAGCAAGAGACCCGCCGACGAGGGTGTCCAGGTAGAAAGAACCCTGCACGTCGAACGTTCTGAGAAAAAGCAAGACCGTGTTCAAGGGATCCGAGACGAGCCCGGATAGGCTGTAAAACGTGCCGTATTCGTCGCCACGCGAGCCCTCGGCGGTCGACGAAGATGCGACTCCCGCCATTTGCAGCAAGCCCGCAGCCCGGAACACGAGCACGGAAAGTAGAGCACATCCGATCGCGATGGCTTTGAACCGTGCAGAAGCGGCAGTCGAGGAGAATCGCTTTCTCGGTATCAGGATGACGAGAAGCACGATGACCGTGTACACCACCTTGCACGGAGCAAGCAGAACCGCAACGACAACGATCCCCGCCTTTTCCCTTCGGCTCATAAGGCCCTCTCCGTACACGGCTCGCAAGCACATACCCGTCAATAGGAAGGCCAAACCCATGATTCCGGCATCGTACGAATAAGAAGACGCCAGATGCAGCGTCATGGGAAGAAGCCCTGCAACCATCATGGCGTTCTTGCCAACAGGGGTAATGCGAACGGCGAAATACGCCAACGCCGCAAACATCAGCAAATTGAAGAATCTTCCCAGATAGAACAGCGGAAAGCTTCCGAGATTGAGCAGCGTGGCCAACACGATGCCCAAAGCCGAGGGAAGCTTGATGTACGGAGGGTTCGCAGTCCAGTCGAACGAAGAGACGGGCTCGACAGCAACACGGGATGCGTCGTTCGCGAAAAAGGCGAACTGGTCTATGACCGAGCGGTACTTGTCGTATCCGAGAGCCCATGATTGAAGCATGCCGTCCAGCAGGGCCGAATCGTCTGCTCTCACCGGCAGGGAATCCACGGTGGGTCCTTGCAGCATGATGTAGTCCGCGAGCTTGTACGACGCCTCGAAATGATAGGTTTCGTCAGGAACGGTCCCCGGCGCGAAAACCACAGAATACAAGAGGCCGCAGCTTATCAAACCCACCAAGAACGCCATTTCAACCCGATGGCGCACCCTCGATTCAAGCGCCCGTATCAACAGGTACGCAAACGCAACGACGATCACGGAAACGCACGAAAAAGCAAGGGCGAGCCGCGAATCGCTGAACGAGTAACAGTACAGGGCGTGGATCGTCATGACCGCAACGACGGCGATCAAAATCATATCGACCCTGTGCCTGTGCAAAACCTCGAGAAATCCCTTTTGCATAACTTGTTTGGCGGAAGCGATCCGCACCTCTCCTGTCGATCGAACCATAGCGCAGACGAGCAAAACCACTCGCATTGCAGAGCATCAAGAATGTACAAGTGTAAGACATCAACGAACGAAGAACAAAAGTCATTTTCCAAGCAAAACAGAATGTGCGTATTAGCATGCCAGAAAGCCAAAAAGGCATCACAAGTGCTTGCCTTACACAGCATACGCAGGATCGAGCTCTTGCAGTTCACGGTAGGTATCGATCTCGATGATATCGTCGAACGAGCACTCACGGACGCGCACCTCATAGCTCTTTGAGAAATAACGCAGAGGTACCTCGTCCCAATAGCGCTCTTTGCCTCCCGGCATGGAATACGTCGCAGGAATGTCCGTCGCAAGCCGTTTGCCGTCTTCCGCACTCCAATACGACACGCCAAACATATGATGGCAATCCGTTCCGCCCACTGAAAGACCCGTGATCACCCCGCTGCGCGTATGGAAGCACCAATCATCAGTCACCTCGACGGGTACGCCAAGGTAATTTGAGGCGTACTGATACTTTGTAATGAGCTTCGGATTGTATAGCAGCAGATCCGACTCCAGCACATAGGCATTTGACAGGATATCCCCCGCAGCAAGGATGGACGAAATGTTGTTCGCTTCGTTATATAGAGGATTGTCGATGAACTTGACCATGGGATACTTGTACAGAAGCTGATCGAATTGCTCTGCCAGGTACCCCCGGACAATGAGGATATCTTCAATCCCAGCAGCCAGAACCGCATCAAGCAGGGAGTCTATGATGCGTTGCCCATGCACCCGGATCAGAGGCTTAGGGGTGTTGAGCGTAATAGGGACCAAACGAGACCCGAACCCAGCCGCAACCAGCACCGCCCTTTTAACACGGTAAGGATCGAGTGCTTCCAGCCCACAATCAGTAAGCACTCCGTCGCGAACCAAGCCCCGTTCGCGTAAAAGGGGCATAACACGATTAACCGTACCCACCGAAAGACCGGAAGCCGCAGATATTTCACGCTGCGTTAGAGACTTGCACCTTTGCTCCTCAAGCGCGACTAAAATCTTGAATTCTTTCAAATCGAGCATGCCGTCTACATTCCTTCCCCATCGCCCTGCAACCTTGAAAACCGTTCTATGTTGCGCTACATGATAACCTTTTATATGTCTTGCGATCCGCTCCCTCAAACTCGGACCTCGCCTCTGCGGCTCACGAGCCGCTTCACTCCGACCGCCGAAACCTTCATGATGATATTAGCAATCAAAATTGTCAGCGAGACGAACGCCGCGCACTCAGTCAGGCGTTGCGCGTCCAAATCGGTGATGAGCAGAGCCAACGGCATGTCTAGCGTCGTAGCCAAAAAAGCAACCGCGGAAATAGTCACCATACAGTTCACGAAGAAGTACGAGAACATCTCGACGATCGTATCGGCGGTTTGGGGAACCAAGACATCCTTGAGAATGCTGATGCGCCCTATTCCCATGGAAGACCCCACAGCCTCCAGGTTCTCGTTCGCCTTGCCAAGGGCGTTGTAAGCCATCAGATAAGGTGATGCGAAAAAGTGCACCAGGTTGACTAGCACCAGGATGCCCAGCGTTCCGTACAAAAACGACCCGTTGAAGAACATCACGTACGAAACACCCAACACTATACCCGGAATGGCAAGGGTCGTGATGCATGCCAGATGCAGGATCCGTGCAAACCGTCCGCCCATGCGAGCCGTGACGTAAGCGGATGCATATGCGAGAACGGTTCCGACCGACGCTACGGCAAGAGCTATCTCAAGCGAGTTGATCAAGTACGCGCCCATGCCCATGTTCAGCGAGCGACCGATGTTATCGAAGGTGAAGGACATATCCACCGGGTATTTGCGCACAAACGAAACCAGCACGAACGACGCCAAAGGCAGCAACACGAACAATGACGTTGCCGCGCTAACCACATAACCCGCTGCATCACGAAGATGGCTGCTCGACAGCGAGAACCCTGTCGAAACGAACGACATCTTGCCTTTGTCGGCATTCAACATATCGACCACGAAAGCGATGACCGCAGGAATCAGCAGCACGAAACCCACGGCTATACCCGTGTCGAAGTTTAACAGACCGATGACCTCCTGATACATGAGCACAGGCAAAGTGATGGTCTTCCCTCCGACCATCAGGGGAACACCATAGTCGGTCACCACGAGCGTGAACGTGGCGAAAGCCGCCGATATCAGAGGCTTGCGCAGGTAAGGCAAGGTGATGCTGGTAAATTGATTGATCTTCGGAATGCCCAGAACCCGTGCGGCCTCGTATGCGGAAGCATCCTCGTACTTCATCACATCGTATATCAGCAAGAAAGCCGAGGGGAAGGAATAGAGCACCGATCCCAGCACGATGCCCCAGAACCCATAGATGGAAAAGCCTAACCCGAACAGATTGGTGAACACCCCGTTCGACCCAAGCAAGAACACAAGCCCCATACCGTGCGCGAGAGAGGGTATGAGCATGGGAAGCGTCATGACCACGGCCACTACCCCCTTGCCACGGATGTTCGTACGGCAAAGCACCCACGACATAACAAGCGCAAGCGGGACGGAAATGGCAGTCGCAGCCAGTGCAACGCCCAACGAGTTCATACACGCCGCTGCAAAGCGCTCGCTCCCAAACACCGACTGGGCTTCGGGGCTGAACAGGCCGGCGAACATCCCGAGCAGGGGAAGGACGGCCGCAAACAAGAAGAACAGGAACAGCGCCGCACGAACGACGGTTATCTTACCGAAAGCACGCATCTCGACCTACCTGCCCATGAAACGCGCCAGGGAATCCATCTTGATGCGCAGGTTGCGCACGACGAATTCCGACACGTAATCGTCGGCCGGATTCGCAATGATCTCCTCGGGATCGGCAAGCTGATGGATACGACCCCCTCCCATCACCATGATTCGATCCGACAACGCGAACGCTTCTTCCTGATCATGGGTGATGTAGATCATCGTGGTGCCGAATTCGCCCTGAATACGCTTGAGCTCGGCCCTCAACGACAGACGAGCTTCGACGTCGAGCGCGCTCATCGGCTCGTCGAATAGGATGATCTTCGGATTGAGCGCCAGCGTGCGGGCAATGCACACCCGCTGCTGCTGACCAACCGAAAGATCCCGAACCCCACGATCCATTAGGTCGATCAAGCCAATCTGTTCCAAAACGGAAGTCGCAATCGCACGACGATCACCACGCAGCTCCGGCTTGAATTTCAGCGCGTACTCAACGTTGCCCAAAACCGTCATGTTCTCAAACAACGCATAGTTCTGGAACACGATGCCCATGCCGCGGTCGTCCGGAGCCGCGCGCGTGATATCCCTGCCATCCAGAAGAATCATTCCTTCGTCAGGCTCCAACAATCCGATGAGGATGCGCAACGTCGTCGTCTTTCCGCATCCGGAAGGCCCCAGGATGGACAAGAACTCACCTTCACGCACATCGAAAGTGAGGTTGTGCAGCGTCTCTTTCCCATCAAAGCGCTTGACCAGGCCCCGCACGGAAAGCTTGGACGAATCTTCGCAAATCGAATCGGTCATCAGTACTTCCATTTCTCCAGCAATCTCTTCTTCTCATCGGGATCGGTTATGCCCGTCATATCCGCATAGCGTATATCGCGTGGATAATGGTCTATCTCAGCCTTATAGTCCACAAGCACCTGATCGGGAACGTAGAGCGCGTTGTCGATGCGCACGCCCTCGGTGGACAACCACTCGAACACGTCTCTGACCGCAGGACGATCCCCGCGACCGGCCACCATACCCATTCCGTACACGGCCCATGGAGCGCCCTCCTCGAAGAACATGACCTCCAAATCGACTCCCTGGTTAATCTCGGAAACCGCCTGAAAGGTCATGCCCAGCCCTATAGCTGCCTCACCCTGAACCAGCGCGTTCACCGGACCGGAACCCGAAGAGGTGAACTGGTAGACGTTTTCCGCAAGTCGATCGAAATATGCGAAGGCCTCATCCTCGCCCCAGGCGTTCACAAGGCTTTTCAAAAAGTTGTAACCAGTGCCAGAGGAACGAGGGTTCGGCATGCACACTAAACCTCGGTACTTCGAATCCGTCAGCGATTCGTACGAATCGGGCGCGTCCAGCCCTCGGCGAGCAAGGCCCTCCCTGCTCACTGCGATGCAGGCACTCTCTCGGGCAAAAGGAAAGTACCTGCCGTCGGGATCCAGAAGATCAGAGCAATATCGGGAAGAGTCAAATCCAGATAGATCCTCCAGCTGATCGGAGATTTGCTCGATGTACCCGCCCTCAAGGTCGAGCACGATATCGGCCTCGGATCGGGATCCCTCCATTTTGAGTTTGGCAGCGCAGTTCCCGGTCGGAACGTAACGCAGCCGAATGTCGTACGAAGGAAACCTGCTCCGCAATGCGGTCAGCAGCGACTCGTTCCTCACACCTTCGGCACACGAGTAGATCACCACGGCGTTTCCCGCGAACGATTCGCACCCAGGGAGGGCAAGCAAGGCAAAACCGCCAACTGTCGCTAGCAGAAACGATCGGCGCGACATCAAGTGAAGCATCCGGCCCTCCCTTTCTCCCCATGCACGTGCGAAGGATTCAAGCCATCATTTTGTTCAAAACAAGAATAAAAGCGTATCGTGTGAACAATTTTGCAAATAACGCTACATAAGAACATCGTAGACTTTATCATTTTACCTGGATAGAAGCCACCAAAAAAGATATCTTCAAAAATATTGACGTACTATTATTGGAAGACAAGCCGGAAATTGAACAAAAAGAATTTTTGAACCGCTCTTAGCGAGATTCCTCTCTCAAACCCCGCCTCACCAAAGCGAGCAAGTAGAGTGCCATAACCAGAGCCCCTACCCCATAAGCCACGATCACGGTAAAGCTCACTCCGTTCATGCCGAATACGTGCACGAAGAATAATGTGATCGGCAGCGCAATAATAACGGAAACGACGTTCCCCACGAAACTGCCCCTAAAACACCGAAGCGCAACGAGCAGATCGTTGAAGAACCACACATAGGCCGAAACGATGGTGCTCGCTATGACGGGAATCAGCAAGTACGTGTAGGGCTCTATGCTCTGGCCGAAAATAAGCGTCAAGAGCCAAGAGCCCAGAAGCTCGAAACCGATGGCGCACACCGCGCCAACCACAGCGATGCCTCCGACCACCTTGCAAAACGTGACCGCCAGATCCTTAGCACGCTTTTCAGCGTACTGCTCCGAGAAAACGCTGAGCAAAGGATTGTATATATAGCTCGCCCCCATCTGAATGATGGCGACCGGAGCGGCTACTGAAGCATAAATGCCAAGCGCCGCCTCTCCTTGCGAAAACGACAAGAACTGGCGAGGAATCGAAGGCGCGGCCGCGCAAGCCACCGCCGCAACCACGATCGGGAGACAATACTTAAGGAGATGAAGAGTCTTCTTGCGAGAGATCTTGATCTTCAATGCTTCAAAACGACTTGAACGGGGAAAATCGTACAGAACGCCCACCAAAACGGTAACGATCGCCATCGAAGCAAGGGCGAACTCAAGACTCGCCGTGACGGCGAACACGGAGCAAAACGCCGCAAGCGTCAAGACGCCCTGGATGACAAGAGATTTGCCAATATAGTCCATGCGCTTGTTCACCTGATCGAGCCCATGAAGCACGTCGATCAGAAGCCCCACAATCTTGAATATCGCGTACAGGGCGATAGCGAGAAGCGCCGACCCCGGACAGGTCAGCGCAGCGTAGACGAGACAGCAAACCAAGGCAGCCGACGAAGTGATGATGCGAAACGCAAAGTACTCCCCCACTGTATTCTCGCGCTTCACATCGGAGACCTGATAGGTGTACATGCGATAGATGGCAAAAGGCGCGAAGATATTGTACACGGACATTGCGAGCGAAAGAGTGCCT